>Ga0153956_1000945_pt1 | contig 28785 bp, 30 predicted proteins | sample TSFL040MetaG_FD_104704 | JGI IMG/M metagenome (GOLD analysis project Ga0153956, IMG submission 104704) | Attine ant fungus gardens microbial communities from Florida, USA - TSFL040 MetaG | ecosystem: Host-associated > Fungi > Mycelium > Unclassified | place: USA: Florida, Wekiwa Springs... | reverse complement strand
GGATGCGTGGCGCTGTGACGAAGAGGCCGGGAACCTCACGCGCCCCGGAGGTGAGTTCGCAGTTAGCGACAATATGTGTCGCTAACTGCGAACTCACCTCCGGGGCAGGGGTCCTGTGGGGCCTCAGGGGCCGGGAGGTGTGACGTCCCCGGCGCCTTCGTGACGAACCCTTGACGTCTTCCCACGCGAAGCCTCACGTCCTGGGCGCCTCATGGGGGTCCTGGCAGGCTGTGACCCCCATGAGGCGCCCAGGACGCCCGGGACCATCTCGGACGGCCGCCCGGGCCTGCGCCTTCGGCCCTACAGCGGCGTCATCGCGTTGATTCCGGTCGCGGCGCGGCCGATGATCAGCTTCTGGATCTGCGAGGTGCCCTCGTAGAGGGTCGTCACGCGGGCGTCACGGAGGTAGCGCTCGACCGGGTAGTCGTCGACGTAGCCGGAGCCGCCGTGGACCTGGATCGCCAGGTTGGCGCACTCGACCGCCGACTCGGTCGCGTAGACCTTGGCGACGGAGGTCTCGGTCGCGTTCGGCCTGCCTTCGTCCTTCAAGAGGCCGGCGCGCAGCACCAGCATCCGGCCGGCGTCGCGCTTGAGGATCATGTCGGCGATCATCTCCTGGACCAGCTGGAAGCGGGCGAGCGGGACGCCGAACTGCCGGCGCTCCTTGGCGTAGGCGACGCTCGCCTCGACGCAGCCGTCCATGATCCCGACGCACCCCGCGGCGACGCTGTAGCGGCCCGATTCGAGCGCGCTCATCGCGACCTTGAAGCCGTCGCCGACCGCGCCGAGCAGCGCCTCGTCACCGACCTCGACGCCGTCCAGGGAGAGCTCCGCGGTGTCGGAGGAGCGGAGGCCGAGCTTGCCGTGGATCGGGGCGCTGGTGAAGCCGTCGGCGGCGGTCGGGACGATGAAAGCGGCGAGGCCCTTGTGCTTCTTCTCCGGGTCGGTCTGGGCGAAGATCAGGGCGAACTCGGCGGCGTTGCCGAGCGAGATCCACATCTTCTGGCCGCTGATCGACCAGCCGCCCGCGGTCTTGGTCGCGCGGGTGCGGAGGTTGGCGGCGTCGGAGCCGGTGTCGGGCTCGGTCAGGCCGAAGCAGCCGAGCCCCTCGCCGGAGCAGAGGCCCGGCAGCCAGCGCTGCTTCTGCTCCTCGGTGCCCCATTTTTCGACCGCCGAGCCGACCAGGGAGGTCTGCACGGAGACGACGGTGCGGGCGGAGGAGTCGGCGCGTCCGATCGCCTCGACGATCAACCCGTAGCCGATGTAGTCGAGGTTGCGGCCGCCGTGGGCTTCGTCGAGGATCGGGCCGAGGAAGCCGACCTGGCCGAGCTTGCGCGCCAGCTCGCGGTCGAAGCGTTCGGCGCGGTCGTTCTCGCGCACCCGCGGCAGGATCTCCCGATCGGCGAACTCGCGCGCGGTTTCGGCGATCAGCTTCTGCTCGTCGCTGAGGTTGAAGTCCATTCCTGCCTCCCTGTCCCTGCTCGTGTCTTGTTCCCGGCGGCGGTCGCCCCCGGCCCTGCGTCAGTTGACGGCTACCTGGCGAGCTCCGCGTCACGGGCCGCGGCGAAGAGCCCCTGCGCCTCGCGGGTGCGCGGGCCCGGGGCCGCGGGCAGCGCGACGTCGTCGATCCGCGCGACCGCCTGCAGCTCGCGCGTGGTCGAGGCGAGGAAGGCCTCCGATGCTCCCTTCACCTGGTCGAGCGTCCAGGCGCCTTCCTCGATGCCGGGGACGGCCTTCAGGGCGCGATCGCGGGTGATCGAGGCGAGCACGCCCGCGGCGAGCGCGGTGGTCCGCAGGGCGCCTTCGGCCACCCAGAAGAGGGTCGAGGTCGGCGCCTCCAGCACGATGCCGTCGGGGCGGACCAGGAGGGCCTCGTCGGCGCCCGCCTCCTTGGCGAGGCGCGTCGCCAGCATGTTCGCCCCGTAGGAGAGCGACTTGACCCCGTTGAGGATGATCGTCGGCTGGTAGGTGACCGCGGCGAGGTCGATCGTCTCGGCGTGGACCGGGACCGGCTCGGTGGCGGCGATGCGGCGGCCGCCGCGGGTCACGATCAGGCGCAGCTGCCCTGCGACCGGGCCGGCCGCGGCGAGCAGCGCGTCGATCTCCACCCGCAGCGCCATGCGGTCGTACTCGAGACGGAGCGCGGCGGCGGAGCGTTCGAGGCGCGCGAGGTGGTCGTCGAGCGCGAAGGGGCGGCCCGCGTAGAGGCGGATGACCTCGAAGGCGCCGTCGCCGCGGTAAAGGCCGTCGTCCTTCAGTCCGATCGTCGCCTCGGCGGTCGGCCCGATCCCCCCGTCGACGCTGGCCATCTCGGTGAAGCCGCTCGTCATCCGGGCGAGGCTACCTGACCCGCGCCGGGCGGGCGTATGCTGGGACGGTGCTGCTTCTGCTGGGGACGGTCGCGGTTCTGGTGTTCATCGTCGGCGTCATCGTCGTCGTCGGTCACCTGCACCCGGTCGACGACGCCGAGCTGCTCGACTGGTTCCCGACCCGCTCGCCCTCGGTCGAGGTCCAGAACGAGATCGACGACGTGCGCCAGATGCTGGAGGCGCAGAACGAGATGCGCCGGCGCCGCGGCGCCAAGGAGCTGACCGAGGCCGACATCGAGGCCCGCGTCCGCGACGACGAGCGCTGGAAATCCCGCATGCGAGGCACGGGCTGAGGGGCGCGGCGCGCGACGGGTCGCTCCGATTCGCAAGAATCGGGCGCATGGCAATCGAGGCGTCCGCCCGTCCCCGCTCAGAGTGGCTCGCGCGCTGATCGTCGGCTGTGGCTGCGCCGGCCGCGCCCTCGGCTCCGAGCTGCTCGAGGAGGGCTGGGCGGTGCGTGGGACGAGCCGTGGCGCGGAGGGGTTGGCGGCGATCGAGGCCGCCGGGATCGAGCCCGCCCGCGCCGATCCGGAGCAGCCGGGCACGGTGCTCGAGCTGGTCGATGACGTGGCGGTGCTGATCTGGCTGCTCGGCTCGGCCGGCGGCGACGCCGCGAACCTCGCCGCGGTCCACGGCCCCCGGCTCGAATCCCTGCTCGAACGCCTGGTGGAAACCCCGGTGCGCGGCTTCGTCTACGAGGGCGTCGGGACGGTGGACGCCTCGCTGCTGGCGGGCGGCGCCGAGCTGTGCCGCAACGCCGAACGCACCTGGCGCATCCCGGTCACGATCACGGAAACGCCCCGCGGCAGCGGCCCGCAATGGGTCGCGGAGCTCGAAACCAGCGTCGTCGAGATCCTGGCCCGCCGCTGAAATCGACGCGCGCGCCCGTTGGGCGGATCGGGCGGCTCCTGGACGAACCTCCCCTTTTGTGAGGGAAGGAGCCGCCCTATCCGCCCTTCGTCGGGCCCCCAGGATCAATGCGCTTGAGGAAGTCCCCCAGGATGCGCGCCGTCGCCCCCCAGATCAGCTGGCCTTCCACCACGTAGGCCGGGGTGTGGATGGCGACGCCACGACGGATCAGCCGGCGCATCTCGTAGCCGTCGCGGAGCCTGTCCAGGGAGAAGGCGAGGACGGTCTCGACCTCGGTCGGATTCGGTTCGAGGTTGAGGGTGGCGAGGTCGTCGACCAGGCCGACGAAGGGTTGGATCCGGTAGTCGGTGACGAAGGTGGCGACCGGCGTCAGCGCGCCGACCACCTCGACTCCGGCCGGGTCGAGGGCGATCTCCTCGCGCGCCTCGCGCAGCGCGGTCGCCTCAAGGTCGGCGTCGCCGGGGTCGTGGCGCCCGCCGGGGAAGGAGACCTCGCCCGCGTGCCGGCGCAGGTCGGCGCGCCGCTCGGTGAAGATCAGCCCGGGCTCGTCGGGCCAGCCGTAGAGCGGCAGCAGCACCGCCGACTCGGTCCCGCCCCGCACCTCCATCGCCACCGCCTCCTCGGTGTCGAGCAGCAGCGCGCCGATGTCTCCGTTCCGCTCCAAGCCCCCATCATCCCCGACGGGGCGACGTCGACCGGCGTGGCTCAGGACGATTGCGCCGCGGCGGGGGCGCGGAGCAGGGTGGGGGTGATGGCGAGGGTGACGAGGGGGCCGGCGACGGAGCGGCGCGAGGGCGCCGCTCATCGATCTATCCCCGTTCGGCGACCGTGATCTCGGCGCCCTGCTCGAGCAGCTTGTGCACCGGGCACCTCGCGGCGATCACCATCAGCTTGCGCCGCTGCTCGTCGTCCAGCCCCGCCGGGAGGGCGACCTCGACCGCGAAGTGGGTCGGCCGGCGATCCGGAGCGGACTTCATGTCGACGGCGACCTCGAGCCCCGGCAGCGGCCAGCCCTTGCGGTCCGCGTAGAGCTCGATCGTGATCGCGGTGCAGCCCGCGAGGCTCGCGGCGAGGAGCTGGGTCGGGCGCGGCCCGGTGTCGGTGCCTCCCTCCTCGGCGGGCTCGTCGACGACGATCTCGCGGCCGTCGCCGAGGTCGACCTGGTGCGAGTAGCCCACGCGCCGGCGGGCGACGACGTGGGCGTGCATCAGCGGCCGCGTCCCTCGAAGAGCGCCGGGTCGTCGACGTCGGCCCAGCGGGCCATCGCGTAGGCGAGGTCGGAGGCGCGGTTGACGAAGCCGACCACGGTGCCCGACGCCAGCTGGCCTTCCTCGGCGAGGGTGGCGATGCGGCGCTCGGCGCGGCGGATCGCGGTGCGGGCGACGTCGAGGTGGGCGGAGAGCAGGTTGCCGCCGGGGATGACGAACTTCGGCGGCAGCTCGACCTCGGACATGTAGCGGTCGATCAGTCGCTCGGCCTCGGCGACCATCGCGGGCGTCGTGCGGCTGATCCCGTCTTCTAGTCGCTCGGCCGCCTCCGGCGCGGTCGCCAGCTCGGCCCCGGCGACGAAGAGGTCGTCCTGGAGGCGCAGGATGTCGGCGGCGAGCTCATCGCTGCCGTCGCCGCCCGCGCAGAGCGCCCGCGCCACGCCGAGCGCCGAGCAGGCCTCGTCGAGCGACCCGTAGGCCTCGGTCCGGGCACTGTCCTTGGGGACGCGGCCGCCGTACCAGAGGGAGGTCGTGCCGTCGTCGCCCTTCTTGGTGTAGATCTTGACCATCCGTCGATCCTACGGGGGCGGGGGCCGTTCGCGTGGGCGCCCCTCAGCCGACCGGGCTGAAGACGAGGCCGGTCATCACCTTGGGGAAGAAGTAGGTCGACTTCGGCGGCATGTTCTCGTCGGTGGCGGCGACCGCGCGGACCTGCTCGATCGGCACCGGGCGGAGGATGAAGGCGAGGTCGTAGATGCCGTTCTCGACCAGGTCGACCGCCTCCGGGACGCTCTTGGCGTACTCGAGGCCGCGGCGCTCGGTGATGTCCTCCTCGCTCATCCCGGCGAGGCCGGTCAGGACCAGCGTCTCGAGGATCGCCGAGTCGAGGCGACGGTAGGCCGCGGGCTTGCCGGCGAGGCGGCGGTCGAGCTCGGCGGTGTCGCGGAGGCGCAGGCGGCGGGCGGTGCCGTCGGCGGCGTCGAGGAGGCCGAAGACGCCGCTGCCCTCGGTGGTGGCCGGATCCAGTTCCTCGCGCGCGACCTCGGTGACCTCGAAGAGCTCGTCGAGGCCGGCGAGGAGGCGCTCGCGGCGGGCCGGGTCGTGGGCGAAGCCGCTGAGCAGGCGGTGGGTGGGGAACACGGTGAGGCCCGGATCGTCGAGCCCGGTGAGCGCCATCAGCGTGTAGCTCTGCGGGCCCTCGCCGCCGACCTCGTCGCGGTAGGCGCGGGCGGTCTCGTAGCGGTGGTGGCCGTCGGCGATCAGCAGCTGGGCGCCGGCCAGGCGCTCGACCACGGCGGCGACGACGGCGGGGTCGGCGACGCGCCAGACCCGGTTGACGGTGCCGTCCTCGTCGGTCACCTCGCCCCAGGGCGCGGCGGTGAGGGCGGGCTCCACCAGCGGCCACGGGTCCTCGGTGGCGAGCGAGAAGATCGGCGAGAGGTTGAGGCGGGTCGCGCGGGTCAGTTCGAGGCGGTCCTGGAGCGGGCCGGGGTGGGTGCGCTCGTGGGGGCGGACGGTGCCGGTCTCGTAGTCCTCGACCCGGACGCGGACGAGCACGCCGTGGCGGGTGTGCCGGGCGCCGTCGGGGGCCGTGTAGTCCTGGGACAGCGCCCAGACCGCGTCCTCCGCATCGGCTTCGAGCACCCCCTCGGCCCGCCACGCGTCGATCCGCCGCGCCGCGTCCTCATATGGATCGCCGACCGGCCGACTGGCGGGGTCGTCCGGATCGAACGGCACCGGCAGGTCGATCGCCACCGCGTTGTAGGGCGAGCGCGCGAGCAGCCGCGCCCGCCCGGCGGCGTCGATCACGTCATAGGGAGGCGAGGCGACCGCCCCCAGCCCGCCGACCTTCCCAAGGTCGTAATGAAGCGCCCGCAGCGGCAGAACGTCGGCCATCGCCCCAAGACGGTAGATGATCGTCACTTACACTCCCCCCGTCGGGGCGTGGCGCAGCCTGGTAGCGCGCCGCCTTTGGGTGGCGGAGGTCCCCGGTTCGAATCCGGGCGCCCCGACTGTTCGAGCAGGCCGAGGCCGCCCTCGATGAGGACGACGCGCCGGTCGTTCGAGCCTGGTCTTCGCCGATATCAGGCTGGACTGGCTCGACCCTTCGGCCGCGCGCAACCCGGCCCGCGGAGATGACGGGCGCTCTGTCGCCTACCGGTACGATTGTCTCCATGAGCAGGATCGATGCAGCGGACGTGTGGGAGCTTGTGGTGCCCGGCGATGACGCCGAGCTGGGGGCCGAGTTCCGTCGCCACGGGGTCGAACCCGGCCAGCGGGTTCGCGTGGCTGCCACGGAGGACGGCGATCAGGAGGCCGGTGAGCGACCGCCATCGTTCTTCGCCAGCTTCGACGGAGCCTCCGACCTGGCCGAGCGCTCCGGCAAGATCCTGCGCGCCGAGTTCCCCGCCGGTCGATGATCCTGGTGGACACCGGCCCACTGGTGGCCGCGGCCAACTGCCGCGACAAACACCATTCTGCATCCGTCCAGGCGCTTGCCGCGGCCCGTCCGCCGAGGCTCGTGCCGGACGTCGTGATCGCCGAGGTGTCCTACCTTCTCGGCCGTGACGCCGGCGCCGCGGTCGAGGCGGCATTCCTGCGGTCACCCTCGGAGCCGCTTCTGAAGCCAGGTTTTGCCCGGGCGCCCCGCTGCCCCATCGTCGCCTCGCTGACCAGGAAGGCGCGGGGGTCCCGGGCAGCGGGGTCGAAAACGGTGAGACCGCGGCTCAAGTCACGGCCGCTCGCTGCCGATCCTCATGGGAGCGGTCCGGTCGGGCCCCGGGCTGGGGCTGGCGGACGATGAGGGCAACCGATGAGACTGGGGGAACGGTGACGGTGAGCCGACTGCGGAAGATCCGGGAGGCGACGGCTGCGGTGGGTGGGCGACTTGCCCTGGCGGTGCCGGTGGCACTCCTGACGATGCTTTGTCTCGCCGCCACCGCGCTCGGCGCTGGTCGCGTCTACTGGGCGAACAACACCGCGAACACGATCTCCTACGCCGACCTCGACGGATCGGGCGGCGGCGACCTCGACACCGGCGCGGCGACGGTGGAATCTCCCTCAGGCGTCGTGATCGACCCGGCCGCCGGTCGCATCTACTGGGCCAATACCAGCAGCGGTATCTCTTACGCCAACCTCGACGGCACCGGCGGCGGCGACCTCGACACCGGGGCGGCGAGGACGGAATTCACGATCGGGCTGGGGATCGACCCCGCCGGCGGGCGCGTCTACTGGCCCAACGTCTTCGCGAGCAAGATTTCCTACGGCGACCTCGACGGATCGGGCGGCGGCGACCTCGACACCGGGGGGGTGGCGGTGGAAGGCCCGGTCGGGATGGCGGTCGACCCGGCCGCCGGCCGCGTCTATTGGGGAAGCCTCCTGGGCGGCATCTTCTACGCCAGTCTCGACGGCACCGGCGGCGGCCGTCTCGATACCGGGACGGTGACGGCGCAACCCACCGCCGGTCTCGCGATCGATCCCGTCACCGAACGGATCTTCTGGGCCAACCTGGGCGAAGAAAAGATCTCCTACGCGAACCTCGACGGCAGCGGCGGCGGAGACGTCCTTGCCCCGACCGTCCCCAGCGAAGTGGTGGGCCTCGCGGTCGACCCCGCCGCCGGGCGGATCTATTGGGGTGGGGCTGGTGACGAAATGCTCGGTTACGCCGACCTCGACGGCACCGGCGACGGCGAGATCGACACCGCGGGGGCCTCGGCCGGGGTGAGGGCCTTCCCGGCGCTGCTCAAGCCGCCGACCCCGACGGCGCCGCCCGCGATCGACGGCGGCGCGACCGTCGGCGCCACGCTCACCTGCACCGCCGCGTGGGGGCCCGACCTCCCACAGGCCTTCCTCTTCCGCGCGCCCCAGAGCGTCAGGTACGACTGGAGCCTCGACGGCGCCCCGATCGCCGGCGCGGCCGGCACCTCGATCCACGCGGCCGGCCCCGGCGAATATCGCTGTACGGTGAGCGCCACGAACGCGGCCGGGGTGACGACGCGGACGAGCGCCGCCCACCTCGTCTCCGTTCCGGCCGCGCTGTCGACCGCGGCGCCGACCGAGATCGCCCCGGCCCCGGCCGTGCCCCTGCCGCCCGCTCGCGCGACGGCACGCGGAAGGGCCATGGTGCGAGGCGGACGTGCCTTCCTGGGCCTTCGCTGCCCGGGTCCCGGGTCCTGTCAGGGCACGCTGAAGCTGCTCGACCCCAGGCTCGTCCAGGGCGGCGGCGGTCGTGACGCCGGATCCGGGGTCGGAGCGCCGGCGCGGTCCACCAGGCGCGTCGGCGCGACCTTTGCCCTCGCTGCCGGCGAGTTCGCGACCGTCCCGGTCAGGCTCAGCAAAGGGGTGATGGTGCGGTTGCGGAAGGCCGGCAGGCGTGGCCTGAAGGCGCAGTTGCTCGGTTCCGGGGTCGGGCACCGCACCGTGAGGCTGGCGCTCGGGCACCAACCCCGGGCCCCAAGATCGCGCTGACGCCCGGAGCCGAGCCGCTCACTCGATCTCGGCGACGGCCCACGTCCCGCGTCAGGTCAAGGACCGAGGGTGACGCCGACCTTCGACCCGGCGGGCAGCGCACTGCCCGGCCTGGGGCGCTGCCCGACGATCCGCCTGGCGTCGCGCCCGCGGCGGTGGACCTTGCCCAGCCTGCAACGCGCCTTGGCGAGCCTCTTGCGGGCGCCTGCGAGCTTGCGGCCGCCGAGCCTGGGGACGATGCATTGCGGCGGCGCCGAGGTCGTAGTCACCAGAGCCGGTGCGGTGGGGCCGGGGGTGGGGCCCGGACCGGGGATGGAGCCCAGACCGGGGCCAGGACCGGGGGTGAAGCTCAGCTGGATCGCGGGGCGGCCGGTGAGATCGGTGGCGAGGGAGGTGTTCGTCGTCCCGGGGCCGAAGCCGCTGGAGCCGGCACCGGCCCCTTCGCCGGCGCTGCTGGCGCCGCCGCCCCCACCGCCGTAGAGACCCGCGCCGCCGCCGCCCCCACCGCCCCCGCCGGGCAGCCCGCAGGGGTGTGAGCCGCCCCGGCCGCCGCTGCCGAGGGTTCCGCCGCCGCCGTCGGAGCAGCCGTCGCCGCCCGCTCCCCCGGCCGACTGGCCGCCGGGTTCCGCACTCGATTCGTGGCCGCCTTCGGGCTCGGGGCCGGCGGAGCCGCCGCCGTTGTCGCGGCCGGGGCCGAAGCTCTCGCCGCCCCCGCCACCGCCTCCCGCGGCGGTGACCAGACGGGCGCTCAGCGAGGTCCCCGCGGCGAGCGGCCCCAAGCGTACGTCGGAGGCGCCGCCCCCGCCACCGCCGTTGCCGGCCGCGCTGCTGCCCGTGCCACCGTCGCCACCCCCGTTGAAGCCACCGGCTCCCCCGTTGGCGCCGTTGCCCCCGACCACGATGTAGAGGAGCTGACCCGGCGTCACCGCGACGTCGGCGCTCGCCACCGCACCGAAGCCCCCGGCGCCGCCGGGGACGGCCGGCGAGAACGAGCTCCCGTCGCCGCCGCGGCCGCCGATCGCGATCACGTGGACGGTGGTCACGTCGGCGGGGACCGTGAACCTCTGCTCCCCGCCGGTCGGTAGGAAGGTGACGACTTCCGCCCGCGCGACCCCGCCGGCCGCGACCAGACAGAGGCAGGCGGCCACCGCGATCGCCATGGCGATCAGGCGCATCGGTATGCGCAGGAGACCGGACAAGACGCGATCATCGTATCGGCCGCACAAGGGTCGTGGAGAGGAGAGGGGGCTCTCGACGGTCGGGGGCCCTTCCGGCCCTGCTCCTCGCCCCGGGTCCTCCCCAACCTGAAGCGCCGCCGCCACGCCTTCGCCGTCTACGCGCCGGCTCGGCTTGCCCGAGGAGCGACTCGACGAGATGCTTGGGGCCGCCCCCGGACGGCACCCATGGTCAGCTGAACACCGCAGAGCGGCGACCCACGCGATCAACATCTGTCCGAATGCCTGCAAGGTGGTCTCCGTTTGACATGGACGCACCGGCTGGCGTCCGGATGAAAGCTTCGACTCTCCCCCGAGTCCTATCCGTCTCGCGCCCGGAGGATGTTTCCAGGCTGTCCCGACGGCGACGAGGACGTCGTCGTAGGTCGTGACGAAAGTTCGCCATGAGTGCGCGGGCCTCAGCGTGTCGCGGGTAGCGCAGCGACCATTCGTCGAGTTCCAGGTCACCGCAGCAGAAATCGGCGGGCTCGGCTTCGGCGCCACGGCGCGGATCAGGTCAAATGGCCTGAGTCGCCTGAGTCGCCGTAGTGGGCCCGTCAACGCGTTGGCGGCCTCTCGTTGACCATCGTTCCCAAGGCTCTCGAGCTGGACCTCGGACTCCGAGTCAGGTCTGGGTCGGCCGAGGGACCCGGCCCTCTCGTGGTGGCCCGGGCAGGCTGTGGCCGCCACGAGAGGGCCGGGTCTCGTGGGGAGGGTGGAGGGTGCGTGAGGCCGCAGGGTCACGGGAGCGCCACGGGAGACGCACGGGAGCCTCACGAAGGAGGGACGGATCCCTCACCGATCCCGGACCTCGTCACGAAGACGCCGGGAACGTCACGCTTCCTCCCGTCTTCCTCATGCCTCGCGGGTCACGCCAGGAGGCGCGTTCGCACTTAACGACAACATGTGTCGCTAACTGCGAACTCACCCGGGGCCGGGGCTCTCAGGGGCCACGGGAGTGTGACGTCCCCGGCATCTTCGTCACGGACAGGGGCGAGGTGTGGACCCTCACGCGCGGGGAGGTCACGTAAGTCCGACCTCCTCCCGACCCTGTGACGGGACCCTCCGGGATGCGTGACGGACCCTCGGCCTCGCCCGCGAGCCTCCCGGAATACGTGACGAACCCTCGACCCCTCCCTGAAACCTCCCGCGCCCTGGGCTCCTCATGGGGGTCACAGCCTGCCCGGACCCCCATGAGGAGCCCAGGGGCCCACCTCGGACGGCCGCCCGGGCCACGGGCCCCCACCTCGGACGCCCGCCCGCCCCCCGCGCAACGCCCGTCCCCCGCCCAGCCCCCGATCCCTTCCGTGGGACTACACGTCCAGGGCCTTACCCCAGCTCGGCGCCGGCCGCGTCGGGCTCGGGTGGGGCGTCTTTCGGGAGTTCGGTCGGGCGCTTGTCGTCCGGCACGGAGACGAGGTGCGAGGCGACGTCGTCACGAAGCAGACACCGCGGGCATAGCTCGATGTGCGCGAAGCGGGCGGAGTTGAACCGGCTTCCACAGCGTTCGCAGACGTAAATTGGTCTCTCCGTTCCGGGCCTCCCTAGCCCTGAACCGGGATCCTATCGCTTCGGCGTTGGCGTCAGTTCACAGTCTTGTTAGACCTTGGGCGTAACGTTTCCCTCATCGACAGAGAGGAAGACGGATGAGCATTGGAAAGCTGATGACGATGTTGAACGGCGACAAGACCCAGATGGTGAGCGCCGAGGACGCTTTGCCGGGGCGCAGTGAGCCGTCGTTTCAGGTGCCGGAGACGCACGCGGTTCTGGGGACGCCGCTGAAGCCGCCGTTCCCCGCCGGGATCGAGGTCGCCTACTTCGCCCTGGGCTGCTTCTGGGGCGCCGAGCGGCTGTTCTGGGAAATCGACGGGGTCTACTCGACCGCGGTCGGCTACCAGGAGGGGACGACGCCGAACCCGACCTACGAGGAGGTCTGCTCGGGACGCACCGGCCACGCCGAGGCGGTGATGGTCGCCTTCGACCCGACCAAGGTCTCCTACGAGGACCTGCTGAAGAAGTTCTTCGAGGAGCACGACCCGACCCAGGGCATGCGCCAGGGCAACGACGTCGGGACCCAGTATCGGTCCGGCATCTACTTCGCGAACGACGCGCAGAAGGCGACCGCGGAGCGGGTTCGTGACGCTTATGACGCCGATCTGCGCGCCGCCGGCAAGGAGCCGGTGACGACCGAGATCGCCCCGGCGGGCCCCTTCTACTACGCCGAGGACTACCACCAGCAGTACCTCCACAAGGTGCCGAACGGCTATTGCGGGCTCAAAGGGACCGGGGTCGCCTGCACCATCCCGGTCGCCGGCGTAGACGGGTAGAGCGGGGCGGGGGACGGGCGGGGGAGTTCGAGGGGCTGGGCGCCCGTCCGAATTGCGTCCGGGGTTCCTCATGGGGGTCCGGGCAGGCTGTGACCCCATGAGGAGCCCAGGACGTGAGGCTTCCGTGGGGAAGACGTCACAGCTCGTGACGAAGATGCCGGGGACGTCACACTTCCCGGCCGTCCGAGGGCCCCGGCCAAGACCGAGTTCGCAGTTAGCGACAACATGTGTCGCTAACTGCGAACGCGCCTCCTGGCGTGACCCGCGATGCCTGAGAAAGACGGGCATAAGCGTGACGTTCCCGGCGTCTTCGTCACGGGTCACGCTTCGGTGAGGGATCCGTGACCCTCCCGGCACGGTCCTTCCACCTCTCTCCCCGCAGACCCGGCCCTCCTCGCCATGGCCACAGCCTGCCCGGGCCGTGGACGGGAGGGCCGTCCCTTGGTCGTCCCCGTCCCGACCCTTCCCGTCCCTGCCCGACCGCCTCGGGGCCCCGTCCCTACGCGCGCGGCTTCGTGCTCACGAGGCGGGCGTAGATGATGTAGCGCTCGGCGGCGCTGTAGAGGGGGTTGCAGGCGCTCAGGACGAGGCGCTCGTAGCCGGTGTCGTGGATGATGCCGACGTCCGAGGGGTCGACGATTTCTGACTTCTGCACGCTGTAGGTGAAGGTTCCGTAGGGCATCTTCAGCGTGATCTTGTCGCCGGGATTGAGGGAGTCGATGTGGCGGAAGGGGGCGAGGTAGGTGGTGCGGTGGCCGGCGATCGCGACCGTCTTGCCTTGGCCCGGCATCGCCGTTTCGGGGTAGTGGCCGGGGCCGAGCTCGAGGCTCGCCTCGTCGGTGCCCTGGACGAAGACCATGTTGAGGCCGGCCATGCCCGGTGCTTCGATCCGACCGAGGGCGTCGCCGGGCTTCGATTCGTCGGCGAGGCGCTGGGCGAGCTGGGAGATGTTGGCGCTGATCGCCTGCTCGCGGGCCTGCGGGTTCTTGGTCGCTTGCGCCGCGTCGATCTCCTTGACGTCGGACCGGGTGAGGAAGTCGGCTTCGAGCGTCCGCAGCTGGCTTTCCTTTTCGCCCTGCTTGATCGAGCTGTAGATCGAGGAGAGCGGCTCCTGGTAGGCGAGCGTGATGCCGACGTCGGCGACGACGAGCAGGCCGGCGGTGATCAGGGCGATCGAGAGGATGTGGCCGAAGCGACGCATCACGCTGAAGTTTGGCAGCGAGCACCGGTCGTTCACGTTCACCGGTTATCGACCCGCTAACGTGCGAGTGACAATTGTGAGTACCCGGTCACGAAACGCTCTCGAAAGGGCCAAGACGTGGTCCTTCCTGGCGGCGGCGCTCGCGCTCGTCGCCGTGGCGCTCGTCGCCGCGCCGGTGCCGACGGCGGGAGCGGCGGCCGCAGGCTCGCCCTGCGTCCACTCGACCGCGGCGCCCGTCCGGCTCACCCTGCACCAGATGCGCAGCGCCGAGCTCTGCCTGATCAACCGCGTCCGCGCCCGGCACGGCCTGCACCCGCTGGCCTTCAACCACTCGCTGCGCAACTCGGCGACCGGCCACTCCGACTCGATGGTCACCCACCACTACTTCGCCCACGAAGGGCCCGGCGGCCCGGTCGACCGGCGCATCTCGCGGACCGGCTACCTGCACCGCGCCCGCGCCTTCACGGTCGGGGAGAACATCGGCGGCGGCCACGGCCGGCGCTACGGTTCGCCGCTGGCGGTCTTCGAAGGGTGGATGCACAGCTCCCCGCACCGCGCCAACATCCTCGACCCCAGCTACCGCGACGTCGGCGTCGGCGTCGCCCGCGGCTACCCGATGGGTGCCGATGCCGGGTCGGCGACCTACACGGTCGACTTCGGCGCCCGCAGCGGCGGCTGAGCCCGCAAGCCGGCTGTCACGTCCCTCCGCCGGCGCCTCGAACAAACGTCCAGAAAAGGGCCCTGGGCGAAAACCGGGGGGGTGATCTGGCGAGAACTGGCGTGTGAATCGCAAGCTGATCCTCGCCCTCACCGCCGTCGCCCTGATCGCCGCCCTGGTCGCGGCGCCCGCCCAGGCCCGTCGCCTGAGCGCGCTGGTCGCCCCGACCTCGGTCTGCCCGAACCAGACCGACCTCGGCGACTCGGCCTCCGTGCAGGAGCAGGCGATGCGCTGCATGACCAACTTCGCCCGCCACCACGACCGCCTCGGCCAGTTCGGCAACGCCGCCGCCCTCGACCACTCGGCGAACCGCAAGACCGACGACATCCTCCGTTGCGACAGCTTCAGCCACTACGCCTGCGGCCGCAACTTCACCTACTGGATGCGGCGCAGCGGTTACCTCGCCTCGCGCTGCTGGCGGGCGGGCGAGAACATCGCCTGGGGCACCGAGGGCGAGGCCACCGTGCGCTCGATCTTCGTCGCCTGGCTCCACTCGCCCGAGCACCGCGCGAACCTCCTCGGCCGCTATTCCCAGGTCGGCATCGCGCTCTCGGTCGGCACGCTCGAAGGGCACCGGGGCGCCCACGTCTGGACCCAGGACTTCGGCTCCCACTGCGGCGCCCCGACCCGTCACCGGACCGCCGCCCCCCAGCCCCGCTTCGCCCTCGGCACCGCGCTCCGCGTCGGCTAGCGTCGCGGGAACGCCACCTTTTCGTGGATGGCTTCGCTGACCAGGCGGGCGTAGAGGGCGGCGCCCTCGGGGGTCAGGTGGAGGCCGTCCCAGAAGAGGTCTTCGCCACCGTCTTCGGCCGCCTGCGCCCAGGGGATTTCGGTGGTGTGGTGCCAGTCCTCGGCGGCTTCGGCGATCGCGTCGTTCGACTCGTCCTGCCAGGAGACCGGGGCGTGGTCTGAGATCAGGAAGAGCTGGCCGACGTTGGTGGTCGCGGCGCGCAGTCGTTCCATGTCTTCGCCGTAGAGCGGGCCGTTGTTGCCCCATTGGATGACCATCGCCGCGGGGTGGTGGCCCTCGCGCTTGATCCTCTCGATGAGCTTGAGGAATTCGTCGGCCTGGCGCCCGACCTTGGCGTTCATCGAGAAGCCCGGGCCAAGGCGCTTGGCGAGCTGCTCCTCGGCGCCGATCATCACCGAGTCGCCGAGCATGATGATCCGCGGCCAGTGCTTGGCGGCGGGCAGAGGTTCGTGCTGCTTGGCGCCCGCGTGGCGCTTGGCTTCCTGGCGCGCCTTGGCGGGTGGCGGGTCGGCCTGTGGGCTCGGCCGCGGCTGCTTCGCGGGGACGTGGACCGCGGTCGCGGTCGAGGCGGCGTCGGCCGCCGAGCTCGCCTTGCCCGCCTTGACGATGTCGCTCCAGCCGACCACCAGGATCACGCCGAGGACCGTGACGATCAGCGCCGGCCGCGCCGCCTTCAGCCAGCCTTCGGGCACGCGCGGCAGCTTCGCCTTGCCGCTGAAAGGGAGCTCGACGAAGCGGTAGGAGAGGTCGGCGAGGGCGAGGCAGGCGAGCAGTTGCAGCGGGATGAGGATGCCTCGCGGCAGGTTTATGTCGACGCCGGGGCGGGTCATCGCCAGCACCGGCCAGTGCCAGAGGTAGAAGCTGTAGCTGCGCAGCCCGAGCCAGAGCAGCGCGGGCCGGCCGATGATCCCGCCGAGCCGCGCCGCCGGGTGGGCGAGGGCCGCGAGCAGGACCGCGGTGGCGATCGCGATCCCGGCATAGCCGCCGTGCCAGAGCGCCAGGTCGTAGTCGTGGACGTGGACGAAGCTGAGGATCAGGTAGCCGAGCGCGACCACGCCGAGCGCGTCGAGGATCGGGCCGACCAGCGGGCCGAAGGATCGGTGGGTGCGCAGCTGGACCGGGCTCCAGACGAGGGCGAGGGCGACGCCGGCGAGCAGGCCGGCCGCGTGGGTGTCGGTGCCGTAGTAGATGCGCGAGGCGTCGTGGCCGGGGTCGAAGAGGATCCAGGCGAGCACGACCGAGCCGACCGCCCCGGCGAGCACGCCGACCAGCAGCCGGCCGCGGCCGAAGAGCTTCATCCCGGCGGCGAAGATCAGCGGCCAGAAGAGGTAGAACTGCTCCTCCACCGAGAGCGACCAGAGGTGGGTGAAGAGCGAGGGGCGCCCGAACTGCTCGAAGTACGAGGTGTCGGCGTAGATGAAGTGCCAGTTGGCGACGTAGAAGAGCGAGGAGATGGCGTCGCCGCGGATCTCGTCGATCTTGCTCGGCGCGGCGATCGCGGAGACGATCATCGCGACGGCGATGAGGACGCCGACGGCGGGGAGGAGGCGGCGCGCCCGTCGCAGCCAGAAGCGGCCGATGCCGATGCTGCCGGTGGAGCGGAACTCGCGCAGCAGCAGCGAGGTGATCAGGTAGCCGCTGATCACGAAGAACACGTCGACGCCGAGGAAGCCGCCCGGGACCCAGTCGAGCCCGGCGTGGTAGCCGAAGACGGCGAGCACCGCAAGCGCCCGCATCGCGTCGATCCCCGGCATGTAGGGGAAGCGGTTGTCCGTGGGCCTGCTCATCCTGCGTCGCGGTGCATAATCGCGGACATGGCTTCTTCGACGATCGAGAAACCGCGCGTCGCAGGCCCTGGTTCAGGCCTGGGCGGAAACTGGCGTGTCATCGTCCGTAACGACAACCACAACACCTTCGACCACGTCGCCCAGACCCTGGCCCGGGTCCTGCCCGGCGTCAGCCTCGAGCAGGGCCACCGCACCGCCGAACAGATCCACAACTCCGGCCAGGCGATCGTCTGGACCGGCCCCCGCGAGCCCGCCGAGCACTACTGGGAGCAACTGGAGATGGCAGGCCTGACGATGGCCCCGCTCGAGCGGGGGTAGGTGGGCCGGGGCCGAGGAAGGGTTCAGGGCCCTGAAGCCGGCGCTTGGGGCCTGAGAAGGGACGGACAAGGGACGGGCCCTCCCGTCCACGGCCCGGGCAGGCGTGGCTCGGGCAGGCGTGGCTCGGGCAAGGCGTGGCCGGGACGGCGGGGGTGACCCTTCCCTCACGAACCGCGGGGAGGTTCGTCCAGGGTCACCCCCGCCGTCCCTCCCGGGCCTCTCCCGGGGGGAGAGGTGGAGGGACCGTGCCGGGAGGGTCGCGGGAGCCTCACGACAGACGGACGGACCCGTCACGGATGCGTGACCCCGTGACGAAGAGGCCGGGAACCCCACGCGCCCCGGAGCGAGTTCGCAGTTAGCGACACATATTGTCGCTAACTGCGAACTCGCTCCGGGGCGGGGGTCCCGCAGGGCCGGGAGTGTGACGTCCCCGGCGTCTTTGTGACGAACCCTTGACGTCTTCCCCTCGAAAGCCTCACGTCCTGGGCGCCTCATGGGGGTCACAGCCTGCCCGGGCCCTCATGAGGAGCCCAGGACCCCTCGGACGGCCGCAGGGGCCCGAGCCTCCATCTCGGACGGCCGCCAGCCCCCCGAACTGTCTAGACGCCGGTCGGGACGATCGAGTCGGCGACCAGGAGGGTGTGCCAGGTCGGCAGCAGGGGGATGACGTACCAGTTGAGCACGGCTTGGCGGGCGTCGGCGACCTCTTGGGAGTACCAGTAGCGTTCGAAGTCGGCTTTGTCCTCCCAGACCATCGTCTGCTGGAAGTAGAGCGGATCGTCGTCGGCGCGGGTCAGGGACCAGCTTTTGGCCCCGTAGGCGATGCACTTCGCCGCCGCGGGCTCCCAGGCCTCCAGCCAGCGGTCCCTGCGGAACGGGGCGATGTGCCAGTCGAGTCGGCAGACGTAGAGCATCGGCTAATCCTTTCGCATCCTCGTCGCGGGCGTCGTTACGCCCCGACCTCGGCCCGGATCGCGCCCGGGCCCTCCTCGGTCTTGCCCGCGTCCTCGGACTCGGCGCCGACGAGGACGGCGATCTTGCCGAGGTGCTTGTTTTCGTGCATCAGCTGGTGGGCGTTCGGCACGCCGTCGAAGCCCATCGTCTGCCAGAGGACGGGGCGGATCTTGCCCTCGGCCATCAGCTGGTTCGCCCGCATGCACTCGTACGCGTTGGCGAAGTGCGAGCCGAGGATCTGCTTCTGGCGCATCCACAGGTAACGGACGTCGAAGTCGAGCTGGAAGCCGGAGGTGGCGCCGCAGATGACGACTTTGCCGAACGGTTTGACGACGAAGACCGAGGTCGGGAAGGTCGCCCGGCCGACGTGCTCGAAGACGATGTCGGGGGCGTCGCCGAGAATCTCTTTCACCCGGCCGGCGAAGGCGCGCGAGGCGCGGAAGCGCTCCTTGTCGGCGGCCGGGTCGGTGAAGTTGGCGTCGGTCCGCATCATCTCGCCGAATTCGGACCGGTTGATGTAGTCGACGGCGCCGAGCTGCTTGACCAGTTCGCCCTTTTCGTCGTTGGAGACGACGCCGACCGCGTTGGCGCCCGCCGCCTTGCAGAGCTGCGTGGCGAAGACGCCGAGGCCACCAGCCGCGCCCCAGATCAGGACGTTGTGGCCGGGCTGCAGCTTGCACTGGTCCATCAGCATCCGGTAGGCGGTGAAGTAGGTGAGGCCGTAGGAGCAGGCCTCGGCCCAGCTCATGTTCTGGGGACGGGGGAGGAGCTGCTGCGCCTGCACCTTGGTGAACTCGGCGAAGGAGCCCCAGGTGGTCTCGTAGCCCCAGATCTTCTGGCTTGGCGCGGCGAGCGGATCGAGCCCGTGCACCTCGACGTCCTCGTAGGAGGCCTGGTTGCAGTGGACCACGACCTCGTCGCCCGGTTTCCAGCGGGTGACGCCCTCGCCGACCTTCCAGACGATCCCGGAGGCGTCGGAGCCGCCGATGTGGTGGCCGTACTCGGGGTGGTCGCCATAGCCGAAGACCGAGACCGGCTTGCCCAGCGCCGCCCAGACGTTGTTGAAGTTCACCCCGGCCGCCATCACGCGGACGATCACCTCGAAGGCGCCCGGCTCGGGGACCTCGATCTGCTCGAGCTGGAAGGCGTCTTTCGGTTCGCCCTCGCGCTCCTGCCGGATCACCCAGGCAGCCATCGTCTCCGGGAGCGTCCCCGGCTCGACGTCGAGGTTGGTCAGGTTGCTGGTATCCACTGCCAAAGCTTTGCCTCCGTCTTGGTTTCCCGCTGGAGCGGCATCCTAGTGTCCCGCGTCGAAGTTGGGCGCCTTACGCCGCGTCGCGCTCGCCCGGGCCCCCGGGCTCCGCCGCCGCCTCGCGGAGCTCGGGCGCGGAGATCTGGCGGACGGTGATCTGGGTCGGTTCCGGCGGCTCGATCTCCTTGCCCGGCGCGACGCCCATTCCCTCGACTTTGCGCAGCGACGGCAGCAGCCGCGCCTCCATCGAGCCGACCGCTTTGTCGTAGGCGCCGGCGGCCGTCGTGAGGCCCTTGCCGACGCGCTCGAACTCGCCGAGGAAGCGCGAGAAGCGGGCGTGCAGGGTCCCCGCCGCCTCGGCGATCTCCGCCGCTTCGGCGACCATCCGCTCCTGGCGCCAGCCCAGCTCCATGGTCCGCAGCAAGCCGATCAGCGAGGTCGGGCCGACCAGCAATACGTTGCGCTCGAGGGCGTACTCGAAGAGCTCGGGGTCGGCGGCCAGCGCCGCGTGCATCGCCGGCTCGTTGGGCATGAAGCAGATGACCAGGTCCGGCGTCTCGCCGGCCTTGAACTGGCCCTGGTAGTCCTTGGTGCTGAGGCTGCGGACGTGCTCGCGCGCCTGCCGGGCGAGGCGGGATAGGTGGATCTGCCGAGTGCTCTCGTCCTCGGCCTCCTGGGCGTCGAGGAAGGCGTCGAAGGAGACTTTCGAGTCGGCGACGAAGCTGCGCCCCTCGGGCAGCAGGAAGCGCGCGTCCGGGCGCAGCTGCCCGTCTTCGGTGCGCAGCGTCTCCTGCAGCTCGAAGTCGACGTGCTCGGTCATCCCGGCGATCTCGATGCAGCGGCGCAGCTGCATCTCGCCCCACTGGCCGCGGGTCTGCGGCTGGCGCAGGGCCTTCTTCAGGCCCGCCGTCTCCGCGTTCAGGTTGCCGACCGTCTGGCCGACCTGCTCGAGCAGCGTGCGGGTCTGGAGGTCGACTTCGCCGCGGCGGCGCACTTCGTGCTCGATTTTTTCCTGCCCCTTGGCGATCCGGTCGGCAAGCTGCCTCATTTCCACCTGGCGTTTGTCGATCTCGCCCTGACGCTTGTCCAACGCCGCTTCGGCGTTGGCGACGTCGACCTTGCGCGCCTCCTCGTTGGCCTGGAGGAGGTTGGACATCATCTGCGAGGCGACCTGGGCGGTCGCCTCCTGGATCGCCGGGCCGAGGTCCGGTTCGGCGGCAGGCTCCTCTTTCCGGCCCAGGGTCAGGTAGAGCACGGCGGCGACGAGGATCAGGACGGCTATGGCGAGGACGACGGTCATCGGACCAACGATGGTTGCGCGCCGGGCGGACGCCACCGGGCGCTGCGATTCCCGCAAACAGCGGCCGGGTGCGGCCCGGGCGGCGCTTCAGGCGCGTGCGCCACCATGGGAGGCGATGGCCGAACGACTGCTCACGGCGCTTGGCGCCGCCGCCGCGGCGGCGGCCGTGATCGCCGCCTTCGCGCTGCTCTTCCACGTGCTGGACGAAGGCGGTGGCGGCGTGCCGGTGCGGACGACCGTGATCCGCGTCTCCGTCCCCGGTGGGCAGACGGCGAGCGGCGAGGCGGCCCCGTCCGGCCACGCCTCGGTCGGCGTGGAGGCGCCGCGGGGCGACGACGGCTCCGTGGGCGGCGCGGGCCCTACGGGCGGCGGCTCGGCGACCGGCGTCCCCGCCTCCACGATGCCGCCGACCCTGCTCGCCCGGCCGCGCGGCGGCACCGCCTTCGCGATCGCCCACGTCCGCGAAGGCGCCCGCGTCGACCTCGAGAGCGAACCGGGCGGCCCGGTCGTCGCCCGCCTCGGCGACGAGACCGAATTCGGCTCGCCGTCCTCCTTCTCGGTGGTCGCGACGCAGCCCGGCTGGCTCGGCGTCACCGCTCCGGAAATGCCGAACGATGAGCTCGCCTGGATCGCCCGCGACCCGCGCAAGGTCGACGTCTACTGGACCCGCTGGTCGATCCACGCCGACCTCTCCGGCCGCAGCCTCGAACTCCGCTATGGCGGCAGGACCACGGGCCGCTTCACCGTCACGATCGGTGGCCCGGGGACCGAAACGCCGCCCGGCCGCTATGGCGTCACCGACGGCATCAGCTTCGAGGACAGCCCCTACTACGGCTGCTGCGCCCTCGCCCTGAGCGGCCACCAGACCCACCAACTGCCCGCCGGCTGGATCGGCGGCAATCGCCTCGCCATCCACGGCACCCCCGGCACCGTCGGCAACGCCGAATCCCTCGGCTGCATCCGCGCCACCGACGAGACGATGCGCTATCTCTTCCGCCGGGTTCCACTCGGGACGCCGGTGTTCATTGACGCTTGACTGGGCGGGGACGGGCGGGGCGCTGGGGGGCCTTGCGGGAGACCGCGGGGGTGACCCTTCCCTCACGAACCGCGGGGAGGTTCGTCCAGGGTCACCCCCGCGGTCCCACTCGGGCCCGGGGTGGGGGTCCCGACACACTTCCCCGACAGGCCCCCGGGCGCTCGCTGAGTTATGGGCGCCAGGGCGCCCTCAACTCAGCGAGCGACAGGCCGGGCGTCACGAAAGGCGCACGGATCCCGACGGCCCTCCCTACCGAGTTCGCAGTTAGCCACAACATGTGTGGCTAACTGCGAACGCACCCTGGCGACAGCCGGCGTCCCTTGCCGGCGCCTCTACGGCAGCAGCAGGTCGTTCTTCGAGCTCGCGCGGTACGGGCCGACCTTGAGCTTGGCCGAGGCTCCCGGCTTGCCGGCCGCGGCGATCGTGTAGCTGCCGGTCGTCAGTTCGGCGGCGAAGCTGCCGGGGCTGTTGGCGTAGATCCGCGGCGAGGTTGCCTCTCGGGGGCCGTGGATCACGAGCTTCGAGCTCTTGCCGGTCTGATTGGCGGTGACGAAGACGACGTTGAGCGGGGCCTTGGTGTCGATCGGCGGCTGCGGGTGGTTCTGGTTCTGCGGCAGCTGCTGGTGCTTTTCCGGGCCGACGCCGATGGTGCTCGGCTTGACCACGATGCCGCCTTTGCCGATCGTCACGCTGACCCGGGTCGGCACCGCGGGGCGCGGTTCGTTGGGGTGGGTCTCGGCACCGCAACCGGCGCCGACCACGGCCAAGATCAGCGCGGCGAGCGCGCCGCCCCCCGCGACTTTGGCTCTCCCGAGAACCATCTCGGCGTGAATCTAGCCGAAGGGGAGGGCGACGACTTCAGCCGTAACGCCATCTTCACCTACGGCGATCTCGGTGCCGGGCTCCGCCTCCCGCCGCACGATCGCCAGGCCGATCGGCCCGAGGGCGGGGGAGACGACCGCTCCGCCGAGCGTCCCGACCTCCTTCTCGCCCAGCCGCAGCGCCGCCCCTGACGCCGCCGCGCCGCTCAGCCGCAGCCCCCGCAGGTGGCGGTTCGGCTTGCCCTTGTAGTGGAGGCGGGCGACCGTCTCCTGGCCGATGTAGCAGCCCTTGGTGAAGCTCACGGCGTCCTCGACGATCGCCGCCTCGGCGGGCATCGTCGCGGCGTCCATCTCGGCGCCGAAGCGGGGGATGCCGGACTCGACCCGGAGGATCTCGACCGCCTCGGGGCTCACCTCGACCGCGCCCGCCGCGGCCAGCGCGGCGACCAGGCGCTCGCGCTCGCCGGCGGGGTGGAGGAGGTCGATCCCGCCGCGCGTCCCCACCGCGACCACGTCGACGCCCGCGACCACGGTCGCCTCGTTGGCGAACTCCGGCAGCGGCGGCGTCCCGGCGACCTCCGCCGCCCGCGGGCCGATCAGCGAGACCGCCCCGCGCTCCGCGGTCGCGTCGACGACCCGCACCTCGCGCCCGATCGAGTACATCGTCAGGTGCCGCAGCACCGCGTCCACCGCCGCCGGCTCGGTGTCCAGCAGGATCGCCTCGGTGCCCACCCGCAGCAGCCGCAGGTCCGCCTGCATGTGGCCCTTGCGGTCGAGCAGCGCCGCGTACTGCCCCTCGCCGACCCCGACCGCCTCGACGTCGTTGGTCAGCTGCCCTTGCAGGTACTCGGCCCCGTCCGGCCCGAGCACGTCGACGAACCCCCGCTCTCGCACCAGCAGCCCACATTCCTCGCGCAGCTGGCGGTACTGGGCGTCGAGCTCCACGGTCACGGGCATGGGTGAATTCTAGGAAGACGGCGGAGCGGGCGATTTAGATGTGTCTAAACTCCACTTTTAGACGTGTCTAATTCCCAGGCCATCGAGGACTACTGCAAGGCGCTCTACGCGCTTGGCGTCGACCGCGAGCGGGTGCCCAGCGGCGAGGTCGCCAGCCGCCTCGGCGTCACCCCGGCGACCGCCACCGCGATGCTGCAGAAGCTGGCCGACCTCGGCCTCGCCGTCTACGTCCCCTACAAGGGGGTGAGCCTGACGCCCGCCGGGGAGAAGGTGGCGCTCGAGGTGATCCGTCACCACCGGCTGATCGAGGCCTTCCTCGCCGAGGCGCTGGGGATGCCGCGCGACCGCGTCCACGCCGAGGCGGAGGTGCTCGAGCACTACATCTCCGAGGACCTCGAGGCGCTGATCGCGGCGAAGCTCGGCGAACCGAGCCACGACCCGCACGGGAACCCGATCCCCGGACCGGACCTGGAGGCCCCCAGGTGACGCCGCCCGCGGCGGGCTCGGAAGCCGCCGAGCAGGCGCTCCCCGGCGAGGCCGCGGTCGCCGCCGCCGCCCACCGCTCGCTCGCCGGGGACGCCCGCGGCCTGGCCCGCATCTGGCCCTTCCTCGGCCCCGCCTTCATCGCCGCCGTCGCCTACATCGACCCCGGCAACTTCGCCACCAACATCACCGGCGGCGCCAAGTTCGGTTACCTGCTGCTCTGGGTCGTGCTCGCCGCCAACCTGGTCGCGATGCTGGTCCAGGCGCAGTCGGCGAAGCTCGGCATCGCCACCGGCAAGAACCTCGCCGAGCTCTGCCGCGAGCGCTTCTCCCGCCGCACCTCGATCGGCCTCTGGCTCCAGGCCGAGGTGGTGGCGATGGCCTGCGACCTCGCCGAGATCGTCGGCGCCGCCCTCGGCCTCAACCTCCTCTTCGGCATCCCGCTCTTCGCCGCCGGGCTGATCGCCGGCGCCGGCACCTTCGCCCTGCTGGCGATGCAGCGGCGCGGCTTCCGCCAGTTGGAGGCGGCGATCACGGCCCTGGTCGGCGTCGTCGTCGTCGCCTTCGCCTACGAGCTGATCGACGCCTCTCCGGACGGGAGCGAAGTCGCCAGGCACCTCTTCGTGCCCGGCTTCGACGGCAGCGAGAGCATCCTGCTGGCGACCGGCATCGTCGGCGCGACGGTGATGCCGCACGTGATCTACCTGCACTCGGCGCTGACCCAGAACCGGATCATCGGCCGCAACGACGGCGAGCGCCGCCGCATCCTGCGCTTCGAGAAAGTCGACGTGGTGATCGCCCTGGCGCTGGCCGGGGCGGTCAACCTGGCGATGATGATCGTCGCCGCGGCGCTCTTCCACGGTGGCGGCCTGAGCGGGATCGAAACGATCGAAGGCGCCTACCACGGGCTCCAGCAGATCGACTCCGACCGCGCCGCGATGATCTTCGGCATCGCCCTGCTCGCCTCCGGCTTCGCCTCCTCCTCGGTCGGCACCCTGGCCGGGCAGGTGGTGATGCAGGGCTTCATCCACCGCCAGATCCCGCTCTTCCTGCGCCGGGCGATCACCCTGGCGCCGGCGCTCCTGATCCTGGCGATCGGCGTCAACCCGACCGACGCGCTGGTCGGCTCCCAGGTCGTCCTCTCCTTCGGCATCCCCTTCGCCCTGGTGCCGCTGCTGATCATCGCCGCCAAGCGCGAGGTGATGGGGGACCTGGTCAACCCGCGCTGGCTCTCGGTCCTCGCCGGGGCACTGGCGTCCCTGATCATCGCCCTGAACGTCTTCCTGCTCTACCAGTTCGTCGCCGGTTAGCTGTTCCTTATGCGCCTGTGAGGCGCATAAGGAACAGCTGGCGGGGAGGAGCGGTAGCCTTCGCGGCGATGGCACTTGCCGATGACTTCCAGCGCATCCTCGACGCGCTGCCGCCGGACTGGACCGACCTCGAGGTCGATCTGCGGATCGACGACGAGAGCCGCTATATCGACTGCGCCGTCTTCGTCAGCCAGGTCAACGCGCAGGTCTACCAGCGGCCGCGCCAGTGGCACTGGCGGCTGATCGTCGCCCACAGCTTCGGTCACGCGGCCGCGGCGGAGACGGTCAAGGGCGTGCTGGCGAAGATCGACGCCGAAGGCGTCGGCGGCGAGCTGCACGTCGCCGAGTTGCGCGAGGGCCGCTCCGAGGTCGTGCAGATGTGGGGACGCCCGGAAAGCGTCCGCGAGGAGTTCCGCGAGCGCCGCGGCATCTGACGCGGCCGTGGCCCGCGTCCTCAGCATCTCCACCGACCTGATGCTCGGCAGCCGGGTCGACGCCGGCCTGACCGCGGCCGGGCACGAGGTGGTGACGGCGGGCTCGCCGGCGGGGGCGCCGCTCGAGGGGATCGACGCGATCGTCGCCGACCTCGACGTCGCCGATCCGGCGGAGCTGGCCGCGACCGGGCTCCCGGTCCTCGGCTACTACTCCCACGTCGACACCGAGACCAAGGCGCGGGCCGAGGCGGCGGGGATCGACAAGGTCGTGCCCCGTTCGCGGATGGCGCGCGAGCTCCCCGACCTGCTCGCGGCGTTGCTCCCCTGACTCGACGCTTGCCCTCCGTACGCGAACAAGCGTCGAGGGCGGGGGGTCAGTTGGCGAGGTTGAAGGCCTGGCGCACGTCGAGGGGTTCGGGGAGCAGGTCGTGGGAGCTTGCCCAGGCGGACCATTCCTGCAGCACGGCTTCGTCGAACGGCAGCGGCTTCAGCGCCGGGAGCAGGGCCTTCAGCTGCGCCGCCTGGTCGGCCCGTTCGAGGCTGGGGTTGGCGGCGAGGAGGTCGTCGAGCGCCTGGCGGGGGTCCGACTCGGTGAGCGCGTAGCCGCGCCGGGTCGCCGCGACCGTCGCTTCGACCAGCCCGGGGTCGGTTTCGAGCTCGGCGCGGGTCGTCGTCAGCACCAGCTCGGGGTAGGACGGCGCGCCGAACTCGTCGACTTTGAAGACCCGTAGGGGGATGCCCTGGCGGGCCGCCTCGACCGCCTCGGCGTTCCAGAAGCCGGTCGCCGCGTCGACCTTCCCGGCCGCCAGCGAGGCGACCGCGTTGAAGCCGATCGTCACTTCGTCGACGCTGCTCGGGTCGCCGCCGTCGGCGCTCACCTCGGAATCGACGACCGCGGTGTCGGAGGGGAGGCCGCTGACCCCGACCGTGCGGCCTTCGAGGTCGCGCGGCCGGCGCACCGGACCGTCGCGCGGCGCCAGGATCGCGGCGAGCGGCTGCCGCACGATCGGCATCACGCCGACCAGTTCGAGCCCCTTCTCGGCGGCGATGCCGAGGTCGGTGATGTCGAGGATCGCGAAGTCCGTGCGGCCCGCGGCGAGCAGCTTCGGCGCGTCGGTCGATTCGCCCGGGACCTGGACGTGGAGGTCGATCCCGGCGTCCGCGTAGAAGCCCTCGGCGAGCGCCGCGTAGATGCCGGAATGGACCGCGTTGGGGCTGAAGTCGAGCACCACGCTCGCGCCTCTCGGCGCGCCCGGTTCAGCCCCGTTCCCGCCGCAGCCGGCGACCCCGGCGAGCAGCAGGACGGTCGCCAGCAGCGCGACAGCCCATCTCATCTAGGCAGGAACCCTAAAACTTTGAGCAAATATGGGTAGACTGCCGCCGCTTGTTTTTTGGCGAGGGAACAAACTTCTAGGAGGGGTAGAGAGTGGAGCTGGAGCAAAAAGGACTGTCCGCGTATCTCGCGGAGTTGATCGGCACTTTCCTGCTGGTCTTTTTCATCACCAGCGGTGTCACTCTCTTCGTCTCGACCGGCGCCCAGGCGTCGTTCGGCTCGGACTTCGCCGTCGTCGGCTTCGTCCAGGGACTGACGCTGTTCGCCGTCATCTGCATGTTCGGCGCGGTCAGTGGCGGCCACTTCAACCCGGCGGTGACGCTCGCCGCGTGGACGATCAAACGGATCAGCACGATCGACGGGATCATCTACATCCTCGCCCAGCTGTCGGGCGCGGTGCTCGGCGCGCTGCTGACCAAGGGCCTGCTGCTCGACGAGGGTCGCGCCGTCCACTACGGCGCCGGCTCGGTCAGCTCGCTGCTGTCCGGCAACGCCGCGGGCGCCGCGGTCGAGGCGATCGGCGTCTTCGCCCTCGTCCTCGTCATCCTCGCGGTCGTCTTCTCCAAAAAGAGCGTCAAGGACTGGGGCCCGCTGGCGATCGGCCTCACCTTCGTCTTCATGGTCATGGTCGGCGGTCCGCTGACCGGCGCCTGCTTCAACCCGGCCCGCTGGTTCGGCGCGGCGCTCGTCTCCAACGAATGGGGCGGCGTCTGGCCGTACCTGGTCGGTCCGCTGGTCGGCGCGCTGATCGCGGTCGGCGTCTGGCGCTTCGTGATCGAGGCTGCCGGCCCGGCCCTGACCGAGCCGCCGCAGCGGGTCGCCCCGGCGGCGGCGCGCGGTGGCAAAGGCGCCGGTCCGGACGAGCCGAAGAAAGCCTAAGCGGTAGCCGCTGAGGGAGCGGGGCCCGGGACGACCGGGTCGCTCTCCTCCAGTTGGTCCCAGGGCGCGTCCGGCCGAACGGGCGCGCCCTGTAGTTTTGCCGGGATGCAACGGGTCACGTTCTCCCGCAACTTCACCCTGTCCCTGTCGCGGACGTGCCGGTGCTACTGCAAGTACTGCGCCTTCGCCACCCATCAGGCGCACGTCCACGCGCCGGTCGACGTCGAACGGATCCTCGACGAAGCGGTCAGACGGAACACCAAGGAGCTGCTCGTCCTCACCGGCGAGAAGCCCGAGGTGAACCCGGTCGTCGCCGAACGGCTGGCCGCCTGGGGGCACGAGGACTTCACCTCCTACGTGGTCTGGGCGTGCGAGCGGGCGCTCGAGCGGGGCATGTTGCCCCACACGAACCTCGGCGTGCTCTCCAAGGGCGACCTGGCCCGGCTGCGTGAGGTGACGGCGAGCCAGGGGCTGATGCTGGAGTCGGTGGACGAGTCGCTGATGGGGACGGTGCACGCCGGAAGCCCTACCAAGCACCCGAAGGAGCGTCTCGCCACGATCGAGGCGGCGGGAGAGCTGAAGATCCCCTTCACGACGGGCATCCTGGTCGGCATCGGTGAGTCCTTCGACTCGCGTGTCGAATCCTTGCAGGCCATCGCGAGGCTCCACGAGCACTACGGCCACATCCAGGAGGTCATCCTCCAGAACTTCGTCCCCCACCCGCGCTACTACGGCGCCGAGGTGGCGGACATTGCGGACGAGGCTTCGAAGAAGCGCTGGGCGGGGGCGGGGGACG
>Ga0153956_1000944_pt1 | contig 28897 bp, 27 predicted proteins | sample TSFL040MetaG_FD_104704 | JGI IMG/M metagenome (GOLD analysis project Ga0153956, IMG submission 104704) | Attine ant fungus gardens microbial communities from Florida, USA - TSFL040 MetaG | ecosystem: Host-associated > Fungi > Mycelium > Unclassified | place: USA: Florida, Wekiwa Springs... | reverse complement strand
CGGCGGGGGTGACCCTTCCCTCACGAACTGCGGGGAGGTTCGTCCAGGGTCACCCCCGCCGTCCCTCCCGGGCCACTCCCGGGGGGAGAGGTGGAGGGACCGTGCCGGGAGGGTCACGGAAGCGCCACGGATCCCTCACGGCTGCCTCACGGCGGACGGACGGACCCGTCACCGAAGCGTGACCCCGTGACGAAGACGCCGGGAACCCCACGCGCCCCGGAGGTGAGTTCGCAGTTAGCGACACATGTTGTCGCTAACTGCGAACTCGCTCCGGGCCGGGGGTCCCGCAGGGCCGGGAGGTGTGACGTCCCCGGCATATTCGTCACGACCTGTGACGTCTTCCCGCAGGGACCCTCACGTCCTGGGGGTGTCTGAGCGGTCAGGGCTCTCCGCTGTTCCTTATGCGCCCATGAGGCGCATAAGGAACAGCGCAACTTCCTGACCGCCCGGATCCCTCCCACCGGGCGGAGGGTCGTGACGGGACCTCCCGGGGTTCGTGACGGACCTTCGACCCTTTGCCCCCGCGAAGCCTCACGTCCTGGGCGCCTCATGGGGTCACAGCCTGCCAGGACCCCCATGAGGCGCCCAGGACACCCGGGACCAACTCGGACGGCCGCCAGCCCAACGAGCCCCCGCCCCCCTTGTCGGCCCACAACAACATGGGGTGTCGGGTATGGGAGCTCTATGAACGTCTACGTACGCTCGGGAGGCCGAGACACAGGAAGGTTGCAAGCTGGAAACAGTTCGGTAACGAATTTGGGGTCGTCGCGTGGTCCCGTCGGTCCGACGGGTGCGGATGGTCGTGACGCGACCGTCCGCTGTGAAGTCGACGGCCCCGACAACAACGCCGAGCGCGTCAAGGTGACGTGCAAGGTCACGGTGGCCCACCTGCTGTCGTCGCGCTCGCTCGAGCCCGCGTCTACACCACGCGGGTGCGCACCGGCACCCACCAGGTGACCCGGTTCAAGGTCCGGCTCGGCTAGCCCGGCGCCCCCTCCCGCCGGCTGTTCCTTATGCGCCTGATAGGCGCATAAGGAACAGCCGGGCGGGTGGCCCAGAGGGCGATGCACGGTGGGATCAGGAGCGAGGCGAGGGCGGCGATCTCGGCGGCCCCGTCGACCGCGCCGAACCCGCCCAGGTGGGTCACGTGGAAGAGCAGGTGGGGGACGGAGACGGTGAGGAACCCGGCGCAGGCGGCGATCACCAGCAGCCGCTCCGGTCGCCAGGCGGCGATCCCGGTGACGACCGCGAAGCCGACGTAGAGCCCGCCGACGTCGGAGACCAGGTGCTCGTTATAGGGCGGTAAGCGCTCGACCCAGTGGGCGAGGAACGGGAAGTCCTCGTAGAAGGCGTGGGGGACGACCAGCGCGGTGAAGCCGATGAAGAGGCAGTAGGCGCAGAGTGCCACCAGCGCGCCGCGGGCGAGCCCCGGGGAGCGCATGCTCTCGACCTCCCTCATCGGCCCGTCTCCTTGGTCAGGCCGCGCAGCTTGTCCGGGTTGCGGACGATGTCGACCGCGGTGATGCGGCCCGCGTCGATCGTCAGCGAGACGACGCTGGTCGAGTAACGGTCGTGGACCACCAGGCCGGCCGCGCCGTTGACCCGGGCGATGCGGCCGCGAGGCTCTTCGCCGCGGCGGTCGGCGGAGCGGGCGAAGGCGACGAGGGCGCGGCTGATGCGGTCGGCGCCGAGCAGTGGCTTGCCCGCCGAGGGCACGCGGCCGCCGCCGTCGGCGCGCAGGATCGCGCCCGGGTCGAGCAGCCCGAGCAGCTCCTCGTGGTCGCCCTCCCGCCAGGCGGTGGCGAAGGCGGCGACGATCCGCTGCTCTTCGCCCGAGTCGGCGGGGAAGCGCGGCTTGCCCGCCTCGACGTGGCCGCGCGCCCGCGAGGCGAGCTGGCGGACCGCAGCGGGCGAGCGGCCGACCACCGCGGCGACCTTCTCGAAGGGCAGGTCGAAGACGTCGTGGAGGAGGAAGGCGGTGCGCTCGGCGGGGGAGAGGCGTTCGAGGACGACGAGGAGCGCGGTCGAGACCGACTCGTCGAGGGTCGGGTTCTCCTCGTCGCCGTACTCCTCGACCAGCGGCTCGGGCAGCCACTCGCCGACGTAGCTCTCGCGCCGGCGCCGGGCGCTGCCGAGCGCGTCGAGGGCGAGCCGGCCGACCACCGTGGTCAGCCAGGCGCGTAGGTCGCCGATCGCCGTCGCGTCGGTGCGGCCGAGCCGCAGCCAGGCCTCCTGGACGACATCTTCGGCTTCGGCGACGCTGCCGAGGATCCCGTAGGCGACCCGGGTCAGCCGCGGGCGCAGGGTCTCGAACCGGGCGGCTAGATCTTGGTCTCTATCCATGGCGCAGCCATTCCTCGAAGTCCTCGCCCGGGGTCGCGGCCCGCGCGTCGCAGAGCACGCCCGCGGCGAGGCTCTTGCCGATCTTCCCCCACGCGGGCACCCGCAGGGGCAGCCGGCGCTTGCCGCGCGCCGCCGCCCAGACGCGGCTCAGCTCGGTGAGGGTCTGGATGCGGGGGCCGCCGAGGTCGGGGAGGCGGCCGGCGGGCGCCGCCAGCGCTGCCGCGGCGAGGCGCGCGGCGACGATCGTCGGGTCGATCGGCTGCACCTTGACCGCGCCGGTCGGTCGCACGCCGAAGCGCGCCGCCGCGGTGAAGGCCAGGTCGAGCAGCTGGGGGAACTGGGTGGCGCGCAGGAGCGTCCACGGAACCTCGCTGGCGGCGAGCGCCTCCTCCTGCGCGAGCTTCGCCTTGTAGTAGGCGATCGGCACGAGGTCGATGCCGACGATCGAGATCGTCACGTGGTTGGCGACCCCGGCGCGGGCGCCGGCCTCGGCAAGCCGGCGGGTGCCCTCGACCAGCGTCTCTCGGGCGCCCTTCTGGGAGTTGGCGGCGTCGACCACCGCGCTCACCCCGTCGAGGGCGAGGTCGAGGCCCGCGCCGCTGGTCAGGTCGACGCGCCGGTGCTCGGCGCCCGCCGGGACGCCCGCGTCGCGCCGGCTCAGCACCGCGACCCGCTCGCCGCGGCCGAGCAGGTCGGCGACGACGAGCGCGCCCAGCGTGCCGGTGCCGCCGACCACGGCGACGGTCATCGGCGCGCTCCGGTGGTCGCCGCTGCCGGCGGGTGATCGCCCGATCCCTCAGACATCGTTCGGCTCCTCTCGTTCGGGTCTTCCGCAAGGAAGACGAAGCCCCCCGCCCGCGGTGTGACATCGGGCGGGGGTCAGGAGGCGCGCGGGACGATCAGCAACTGCTCGCTGTGGGCGACCACGGCGCCGGCGGAGTCGACGATCGCGGTCGCGGCGAAGCCCTTGCGTCCCTCGCGCTTCCGCTTCCGCGCGAGGACGACGTACTCGACGCCGACACGAACCGGAGTATGCACTTCGGTTTGTTGGCGGGCGAGGAAGGCGACGGTCGGGTCGGTCCCGTGGATGGCGAAGTAGCCGGGGCAGTCGAGCGCCGCCCAGACGAACTCGGGGAGCACGACGCCGTCGCCGTCGGCGGCCCAGGCGGGCGGCGTCCAGGGCGCGGCGACGAGGTCGGTGCCCGCGACCGGCCCGGGGGCGAGGCGGAAGCCGTCGTGCCGCTCGCGGCCGCAGACGAAGCAGTGGTCGAAGGTGTCGACGGACGGAGGCTTGAAGCGCTTTTTGGCTCTGTGGGCGGCTTCCAGGTTCACGGGCGCCGCGTCCCAGGGCGCCATCGGCGGCGCCGGGGCGACCTCCGCGATCAGCTGTCCGGCGGCGTCGAAGGCCCGGGCGGCGGTGCCGTCGGAGGCCGGCGCGGCGCCCTTGTCGTCGTCCCCGCCGACCCGCATCTCGAGCTTTTCGTCGAGCGGGATCGGTCGTCGCAGCGACACCGCCGCGGGCCCTTCGAGGTGCTCGGCGAAGACGCCGGCGGAGTAGCCGCCCTGGCCGCTCGCGGGCGGTCCGTTGAAGCGTGCGGGGATGCTGACGGTCGCCACGGGAGGTGTCAGATCCTATGTCGAGCATCTCCGCGGGGCGGGCGGATCACGCCAGTTTGGCTCGGGGAGCCACATTCCGCCGACCGAACGGTTACGGTGCCACCGCCCCCGGAGACTCCAAGGAGCGAGGTATGCCAAAACAGACCAAATCGACCCGGAAACCTGCCGCGAAAAAAGCGGCCGCGACCGGCTCGAAAAAAAGTGCAAAAGCGACGGCCAGAGGCGCAAAAAAAACCGCCAAAGCCGGCGCGAAAAAAGCAACGAAAGCCGTGAAAAAAGCAGTGAAAAAAACCACGGCGAAAGCGGCGAGCAAAGCCGGCACGGCGAAAAAAGCCGCGGTGAAAAAAACCGCCAAAACCGCCAAAGCCAAAGCTGGCAAAGCCACGGCGAAACCGAAAGCCGCGGCGAAAGCCAAACCGAAAGCCGCGACCAAAGCGAAAGCCAAAGCTAAACCGAAAGCGAAAGCTAAAACGGCCAAAGCCAAAACGGCGAAAGCGAAACCCGCCGCTAAATCGAAAGCCAAATCGGCCAAACCGAAAGCGGCGAGAAAAAGCGCGAAAAAATAGTCCGGCTGCCTCAGGCAGTCGTCACGCCGGCAGGGACATCGGTGTCGCGGAGGAGGGCCGTGCGCTCTCGTCCGATCTCGCTCCACGCGCAGCGGCCGATCACCTTGTCCGCGGGCTGAGCGTCCGCGCACCCTGTCCCCGTCGAGCGACGGCCGGGCCGTCGGCGATGTTCGCCGGCCCGGCCGCCTTCGCGCCCGCGCCCGCCTTCGCGCCTCCGGCCGCCTTCGCGCCTCCGGCCGGCCCGGCCGCCCGGGCCCCGCACGGCGCCCGGCCCTCGCCGGTGAGCTCGCACTTCTCCGCGCTATTCGCGGCTGACCGCGAGCTCGTCGGGGCGCTCGTCGTCGACGCCCGCGCTCGTCGCCGCCGCGGCGTCCGCCCGCATCCGCTCGGCGTTCAGCTTCGCCCGCCGTCGTCCCCAGGCGCCGGTGGTCAGCCCGCCGACGCTCAGCGCGACCAGGCCGCAGAGGGCGATGATCGCCCAGCTCACCCGCTGGGCCGCGGTGAAGGCCGGGCCGGCGGCGACGGTGGTGACGTGGTCGGCGATCACCGAGCCGATGATCGCGACGCCGAGCGCCGAGCCGAGCTGGCGCGAGGTCGAGGCGACCGCGGCGGCGACGCCCGCCTGCTCGCGCGGCATGCCGGCGACGGCGGTGTTGGTGATCGCCGCGTTGACCCAGCCGAGGCCGGTGCCGAGCAGCGCGTAGCCGACGAGGAGGCGCAGGTCGGTCGGTTCGCCGGGGGGCAGCGCCGAGACGAGCCCGGCGGCGAGCACCGCGGTGCCGCCGATGAGCAGCGACGGGCGCGGGCCGCGGTGGCCGATCAGCCGGCCGGAGAGGGGCGAGAAGACCATCATCAGCGCCGCCATCGGCAGCAGCGCGACGCCCGCGTGCAGCGGCGAGTAGCCGCGGACCTCCTGCAGGTAGAGGGTGTTGAGGAAGAGGAAGCCGCCCAGCGAGATGAAGGCGCAGATCGAGACGATCGCGGCGCCGCTGAACGGGGGCGAGCGGAAGAAGCGCAGGTCGATCAGCGGCTCGGGGTGGCGGCTCTCCCAGAGGATCAGGCCGAGCCCGGCGGCCACAGCGCCGCCGAAGCAGGCGAGGATCAGGTCCGATCCCCAGCCGTGGTTCGGCGCCTCGATGATCCCGAAGACCAGCAGGCCGAGGGTCGCGATCATCAGGATCTGGCCGAGCGGGTCGACCTGGCGCGGGTGCGGCGCCTTCGATTCGGGGACGAACCGCTGGGTCAGGACGATCGCCGCGATCCCGACCGGCACGTTGATCCAGAAGACCGAGCGCCAGTCGATCGCCTGCACCAGGAGGCCGCCGACCAACGGCCCGGCGGCGATGCTGACGCCGGCGACGCCGCCCCACCAGCCGATCGCCCGGGCGCGCTCGCGGGGCTCGGTGAAGACGTTGGTGACGATCGACATCGCGACCGGGTTCAGCATGCTGCCGCCGACCGCCTGGACCATCCGGAAGGCGATCAGCCAGCCGAGGCCGGGGGCGACGCTGCAGAGGCCGGAGCCGATCGTGAAGGCGGCGAGGCCGACCTGGAAGGTCCGTCGCCGGCCGAGCCGGTCGCCCATCGACCCGGACAGCATCAGCAGGCAGGCGATCACCAGCGTGTAGGCGTCGATCGTCCACTGGGCGCCGGAGACCGAGGCGCCGAAGTCCTCCTGGATCGCGGGCAGCGCGACGTTCAGGATCGTCACGTCGAGGCCGACGATCAGCATGCTCATGCAGCAGATCGCGAGCACCAGCCCGCGGCGCACCTGTCCAGGATCCGACATCTCGTCCCATCCTCTCAAGGCGGCCCCGCCGCGCGGACATCTCTAGGCTGGACACCCATGGCCACCGCCGACCTCACCGTGATCGGGCTGGGACGACCGGACCCGAGCGCGGGTGCCTACGTCGCCGCGATCCAGCGCAAGCTTGCCGAGCAGGACAAGGTCGCCTACCGGATGCACGCGATGGGCACCTCGCTCGAGGGATCGACCGCCGACATCCTCGCCGTGGTCGGCGACCTGCACGCGGTGCCGTTCGAGCTCGGCCTGCCGCGCGTCTACTCGGTGCTGAAGCTGGACGAGCGCCGCGACCGTCCCGAGCAGACGCTCGACGACAAGGTCGCCTCGGTCGAGCGGCGGTTGGCTGAGGGGTAGGGAACGGCGAGGCCCCCGGCCCTGGCGGCCGTCCGAGGTGGAGGCTCGGGCCCCTGCGGCCGTCCGAGGTGCGTCCTGGGCGCCTCATGGGGGTCCTGGCAGGCTGTGACCCCCATGAGGCGCCCAGGACGTGAGGCTTCGCGTGGGAAGACGTCAAGGGTCCGTGGCGAAGGTGCCGGGACGTCATACCTCCCGGCCCCGAGACGAGCGGGCGCGGTCGTCCTTTCGTCCGGCCCCAGGACCGCGGTCGTCCTTAGGTCCGTCTACCGGACCTAAGGACGACCGCGCCGGGTCGGGCGGACGAAAGGACGACCGCGGTCCGGTGCCCTCGTCACGGGGTCACGGATCCGTGACGGGTCCGTCCGTATGCCGTGAGGCTCCCGTGACCCTCCCGGCACGGTCCCTTCACCTCTCCCCCCGGGAGAGGCCCGGGAGGGACGGCGGGGGTGACCCTGGACGAACCTCCCCGCAGTTCGTGAGGGAAGGGTCACCCCCGCCGTCCCGTGGCCGTCCCCTCCAGCTGTTCCTTATGCGCCTCATAGGCGCATAAGGAACAGCTGGAGGGAGGCCCCGCGCGTCCTTTCCGGGCGCCGCGGCGGCCACGATGCTTTTCGTCCCACGCTGTGTTTAGTATCGGTGCACAGATGTCGGTAACGACGAGTGATCGCCGCGCGCCTTGGGAGGTTCCCGCCGTCGTGGCCGGGATGGAGAAGTTGTTGGCTCGCCGGCGCGAGTTGCTGGACGACGGGGCCGAGGCGATCGGCTGGAAGCTTGCTTTTGGCGCCGAGGCGGTGATGTCGACGTTGGGGCTGAGCGGTCCGTTGGTCGGCTTCCTCACCGACCGCACCTTGGTCGTGCCGGGTGGTGAGTGCTCGATCGCGGGATGGCAGGCGCCGAAGCTGGAGCCCGAGATCGCGATCCACCTCGGGCCCGGGGGTCAGGGCGTGGCCGGGATCTCCGCCGCGATCGAGCTGGCGGATGCCGATCGGCCGCCGACCGAGACCGAGGCGGTCCTCGCGGGCGACATCTACCACCGCGGCGTCGTCCTCGACCGCGCGGCGATCCCGGCGTCGCCACCGTCGCCGTTGGCGGCCCGGGTCGAGCGCGATGGCGAGCGGATCGCCGCGATCGACGATGCCGAGGCGGTGGTCGGCGGGCTCGACCAGCTCGTCGCCTACGTGGTCCGTTACCTCGGCGAGTTCGGCGAGTCCACGCGGGAGGGCGAGGTGGTGATCAGCGGCTCGATGGCCGGTCTGCTCGACATCGTCCCGGGCCAGCACTTGAAGAACACCCTGGCCGACGTCGGCAGCGTCGAGGTGCGCATCACTAGCTGACGCGGGGGTCGCCGTCGCGGCCGACCACGGTCCAGATCGCTTTCATCGGGCGGTCGGGGTTGAGGTTCCAGATGCGGTGGGGGGTACGGGAGTCGAAGGCGATCGAGTCGCCGACCTCGAGCTCGTAGTCGTCCTCGCCGACGGTGGCGCCACAACGGCCCTCGAGGACGATGCCGTACTCGGAGCCCTCGTGGCTCATCAGGTTGTCGGGCGGGCAGGACTCGCCGCCGACGGGATAGGTGCAGTAGAGGAACTCGACGCCGGGGTCGTGGGAGGCGGTCAGCCGTTCCCAGCGCACCCCCGTCGCCAGCGTCAGGCTGAGGCGGTTGCCGACGCGCAGCACCGGGCCCTCGCTGGGCGCCTGCCAGTGGCTCGACGGCGTCCGCTCGTTGCCGGTGTCGGCGTGGCGCGGCGGCGCCGGCTCGGGTGTCGCGGCGGCGCCGCGGGGGGCGTCGAAGAAGAGCTCGTCGAGCGAGATGCCCAGCTCGGAGACGATCGCGTACAGGGTCGCCACCGAGGGCGTCGCCTTGCCGTGCTCGATCTGCGAGATCAGGCTGGGGGAGACGCCGACCTCGCGGGCCAGCGCCCGCAGGCTCATCCCGGCTTCCTGGCGGTGCTTGCGGAGCCCTTCGCCGACCGGCTCGGCCAGCTGCTCACGCGCCCCGTTCGTCCGTCCTGCTATGCCCGGTGCCAAATTTGCTTTGTCAGCCTTCGTGGCCATCAGTTCGCGAAGTTATTGGACGCCTCGGAGTCCCCCGTCTGGCTCTGGATCCATCCCCTCCGATCCCGTCGCATCTACTGTTAAATGTAGTTTACGTGTAGACGCACGGGCGTCCCCGATCCCGTCACCCGCAAAACGCCGGTTAAGGTGTCGCGTGCTCCTCTACGACCACCCGATCTCGGGCAACTGCTACAAGGTGCGGCTCCTCTTCTCCCTGCTCGGGATCGAGTACGAGCGGCGGCAGGTCGACGTTTTCGATCGGTCGGATTGGGTGGAGGTGCTGGGGGAGCTGAATCCCGGGTTGCGGGTGCCGACGCTGGTGCTTGACGACGGGCGGCCACTGGCGGAGTCCGACGCGATCCTCGTGTACTTCGCCGAGGGGACCGAGTACCTGCCGGAGGATCGGTACGCGCGGGCGCGGGTGCTGCAGTGGATGTTCTTCGAGCAGTACAGCCACGAGCCCAACATCGCGGTGCTGCGGTTCTGGACGGAGGCCGGGATCGAGGCCGACGCGCGGGAGGTGGCGGCGCGGCGGAAGGGCGGGTACCGGGCGCTGGAGGCGATGGAGCGCCACCTCGCGGGGCGGGAGTTCTTCGTCGGCGATGGCCCCACCGTCGCCGACCTCGCCCTCTACGCCTACACCCACGTCGCCCCCGAGGGCGGCTTCGAGATCGCTCGCTTCGAGGCGATCGGTGCCTGGCTGGAGCGCATCCGCGCGCTGCCGGGTTACGTCTCGATCACGGCTTGATCACAACTTCCCGGGTTTTGCGGAGTCGTCGTGCGGCGCCCCCTTGCGCGGCGCGATTCGGCGGGTACGTTGCCCCTTGCGACCGGGAGAGACCGGGGCCCCGCGAAAGCCAGGCGGGGCAGCGGTCTCAAAGGCGACGCAACGAGCTTCTGAGCGCGAAGGCTACGCGCGCGGCAGGCGACGAGCGTCCCCCCGGTCGCTTTTTCGTGCTCCAGGCGCGCCCCGGCGGCGAGCCCTTCGTCGTCGGGTCGACGAGCACGATCCGCTCGGCTTCGAACGCGGCCGGCGCGTCGGCGAGCGCCAGCAGCTGGTCGGCGTCGCCGATGACCGGGTCGAGCGTCGACTCGGGGCGACCACCTTCACCTCCAGCTCCTCGCCCGCGGCGATCTCCTCCAGCGGCTCGCGCAGGTTCGTCTCGGCGGCGGGATCGTCGGAAAGCTTCCCCGTCGCGGCGCGCCGCGCGCTAATCTACTTAAACCTGATCGGAATTAAGGAAGAGGAGCCAAAATGGCATTGAGACTTGGTGACGAAGCGCCCAACTTCGAGGCGGAGACGACCGAGGGTCGCGTCAACTTCCACGACTGGCTGGGTGACTCGTGGGGCGTGCTGTTCTCCCACCCGAAGGCGTTCACGCCGGTCTGCACGACCGAGCTCGGTTACATGGCCTCGATCGAGCCCGAGTTCGCCAAGCGGAACACGAAGATCATCGGCCTCTCCGTCGACCCGCTGGAGAGCAACGAGGGCTGGGCGAAGGACATCGAGGAGACCCAGGGCACGGCGCCGAACTACCCGCTGATCTCGGACGCCGACTTCGCGATCTCGAAGGCCTACGGGATGCTGCCCGCCGAGGTCTCGGGCGACGCCTCCGCGCGCACCCCGGCCGACAACCAGACGGTTCGCAACGTCTTCGTCATCGGTCCCGACAAGAAAGTGAAACTGATCCTCGTCTACCCGATGACCACCGGGCGCAACTTCGACGAGGTCCTGCGCGTGATCGACTCGCTGCAGCTCACCGCCAACAACAAAGTGGCGACCCCGGCGCAGTGGAACAAGGGCGACGACGTGATGATCTCCGGCTCGGTGAAAGAGGACGAGGCGAAAGAGTTGTTCGGCACCTGGGAGTCGCCGAAGCCCTACATCCGGATCGTCCCCGACCCGACCAGGTAATCCATCGGGTCCCGGAGGCGGCCCAGCAACCCGCGGGGGACCGTCAGGTCGGGAGCTGGGCGCGGCGGCGACGACGGCGACTGGTCGACCTCCGTCAGCCGTTGGACACCCTTCCGCCGCCCCACGTGGTCGACGGGCCGAAAACAGGACATATAGGCAGGTTTTAGGCCCGTCGACAGGGGGGTGCTGGGGATGTGTGTCGGGTCAGCCGCCGCGGACGGCGAATTTGATCTTCTTGCTCCCGTTCTTGAGCAGCTGCGGGAAGAGGCCTTCGTCGGCGAGGCTCTTGGGCAGCGCGTAGTGGGGGGTCACGGATCGCCAGCCGGTCGGGGGCATGCCGGCCAGGGTCGGGCCGATCACCTTCGCGGTTTCGGCGCAGGTGGCGCCGCCTTCGACTTCGATCGCCTTGACCGGATAGTGGATCGGCCTGCCGCCTTCGACCGGGATCTTGACGCTCTTGTTGCCGCACTTGGCGGCGGCGGCGGCCGGGGCGACGGGGGCGACGGCGATCGCCGTGCCTGCCAGCGAGGCGGCGCAGGCGAGGATCGCGGCCCCGCGACCGAGGTGGAGCTTGCTCATCGACTTCCTTTCCGAGGATTGACGCGAGCGGGGATCATTTCTCGCGCGGGCGCCGCCGGACAGGGCCGAGGCGCCCGGCGCCCGTGCCGCTGGGTGCTTTTCACCCATGCTCCTCCCGGCATGACTTCCCGGCATGACCTCCTGGCTCTCAGCTACCTTCGAGGCTCGTGGCGAGCACCGTCGAACCGTTGCGTTACCGCCGTCCGGCACCGCCGCCGCGACGCCGTCGGCTCTGGCTGCTGCCGCTGATCGCGCTGATCGCCCTCGTCGTGCTGATCGCCGCGGCGCTGGTCCGGGCGGAGACGAAGACGACCTCCTACCTGGTCGTCCACCGGGTGGTGCCGAAGGCGCTGAAGCTGCCGGGCAAGCCGTTCAAGCCCGCCTGGCCGAGCGAAGGCGAGGCGACGGTGGGGGTCGAGGGCGTCGGCAGCCTCGGCTCGACCGGCGGCCAGGAGCCGGTGCCGATCGCCAGCGTCGCCAAGGTGATGACCGCCTACCTGACCCTGCGGCAGTTCCCGCTGGCGCCGGGCGAGGAAGGCTTCCGCGTGCGGATCAGCCAGGCCCAGGTCGACGAAGAGCGCGACCGGGTGGCGCTCGACCAGTCGACGGTCGCGGTGCGCAAGGGGGAGACGCTGTCGGAGCGCCAGTTGCTGGAGGCTCTGATGCTGCCCTCGGCGAACAACATCGCGGCGCTGCTCGCGGTCCACAACGCGGGCTCGGCCGAAGCCTTCGTCGGGCAGATGAACGCGGCGGCGAAGGAGCTGGGGATGTCCGAGACCACCTACACCGACCCCAGCGGCTTCGAGGCGAGCACGGTCTCGACCGCCCGCGACCAGGTGAAGCTGGCGCGCGCCGCGATGCGGGATCCGACCTTCGCCGCGATCGTCGCCAAGCCCTCGACCCGGCTGCCGGTCGTCGGCACCGTCCTCAACTACAACGGGCTGGTCGGCCACGACGGTTACGTCGGGATCAAGACCGGCTCCGACGAAGCGGCGGGGGGATGCCTGCTCTTCGCCAAGCGGATGACCGTCGACGGCGAGACCTTCACCGTGCTCGGCGCGATCTTCGGCCAGCGCGAAGGCGATCTGGTGAGCGCGGCGCTGGCGGGTGCCGACGCCCTGGCCGGCTCGGTCGCCGACGCGGTGAAGAATCGCGTCGTGGTCCCGGCGGGGACGACCGTAATGACGCTGGAGAACGCCGACGGCGACCGGGTCAAGGTGAAGACGGTGCGACCGCTGCACGAGGTCGGCTGGCCGGGGAAGAAGACCGCCGTCCACCTCAACATCGGCAAAGCGCGCCGCAGCGCCGAGCAGGGCGAACGGCTGGGGACCCTGACGGTCCGCGGGGCGAGCGGCGTGGCGCGGACGCCGGTGGTCGCGGCGGCGTCGCTGGGCGAACCCTCGCTCGGCTGGCGCCTCCAGCACCTGCCCTGAGGCGCGCCATCGACCTGGCCGGGCCTACTTGGTGCCGTTGCCGTGCGCGGACTTGTTCAGTCCGGCGGTCGGCTTGCTGACCACGACCTTGGCGCAGTCCCGCGGTTCGGGGTCGATCGTGTCGACGATCGCGGTCCCTTCGGGGTGGCCTTTTTCGCCGCACTGGATGTACCAGTCCTTGACGCTGTCGACGGCGACGATCACGTCGTTGCCGCCGCGGCCGAAGAAGCTGTCGACGCCGGGCTGGCCGATCAGCACGTTGTCGCGCGAGTCGCCGAGCAGGACGTCGTTGTCGAAGGAGCCCTCGATGTCCTCGTCGGAGCGGGAGAGGCGGACCTTGTGGCAGCCCTTGATCGCGTCGATCCAGGCCCGGCCCTGGGCCAGCGAGACGTAGAGCGTCCCAGGATGGGCCTGGGTCTCGGCGAACGAGGCGTCGTCGTCGCCGGGGCCGCCGTCGAGGGCGCCGCCCGCGCAGCCGCCGCCCGCCGCCAGCAGGTCGCCGCCGCCTTCGCCGTAGAGGTAGGTCGGGCCGGGCAGGCCGCCGATCAGCCCGTCGGACCCGTCGCCGCCGTAGACGCGGTCGGCCCCGGGGCCGGATTGCAGCAGGTCTTCCTCGGGGCCGCCTTTGATCGTGTCGTTGCCGTCGCCGCCGTTGACGCGGACGAAGTCGACCGGCTCGAGGCTGCCCGCGATCGTGAGGCTGTCGTTGCCGGGGCCGAGGTCGGCCATCAGCCAGCGGGCCGGGCCGAGCGCGGGGCAGGTGACCCGCTGCGGGTCGCCTGCCGTCCGCGCGCAGCCTTCGCCGGCCGCCAGCGGGGCCGCCGCGGTCACCGTGAAGACGCCGGTGGTGGTCGTTTCGGGCGCCGCGGTCTGCCCGGGCGCCGCGGTCGCGGGCGCCGCGCTTTCGGTCGCGCTCCCGGTCGCCGGCTTCCCTTCGGTGCCGCCGCCTTCGTCCGGCTTCACCGCGGCCGTTTCTTCGGCGAAGGAGACCTGGAGGCGGTCGGGGCCGGTGCCGCCGACGATCTGCAGGCCGCCGCCGCCCGCCGCGTCGGGGTCCAGGGTGACGTAGGCGGAGCCGACCGGCGCCGGTTCCTTCCCGCAGGAGATCCGCGTCGGGCCGCCCTGGCAGTGGTCGTCGCCCTGGCCGCCGTTCAGCGTGTCGCGCCCGCCGCCGCCGCGGATCGTGTCGTTGCCGGGGCCGCCCACGATCGCGTTCGGGTTATGGTCGCCGATCAGCGTGTCGCGGAAGGCCGAGCCTTCGATCGACTCGACCCGGAAGAGGCGGTCGTGGCCGTCGCCGAGCGCCTTGTGCTGGGGGATGGAGACCCAGACGCCGCTGCCCTTGCGGCCCGCGACGGAGGTCGAGAAGGAGGCGATGTCGCCGCTGCCGGGCCCGCCGTCCATGCGGTCGTAGCCGTAGTCGCCGCGGACCAGGTCTTCGTTGCCGGGCCCGCCGTTGACGGTGTCGATGCCGAGCCCGCCGCTCGCTTCGTCGCGGTCGCCGGAGCCGCCGCCGACGTGGTCGTCGCCGAGGTCGCCGAAGACGCGGTCGGTCCCGGCGTCGCCGTCGAGCCAGTCGTTGCCGCGCCCGCCGCGGATCAGGTCGTCGCCCGCGCCGCCGCAGATGACGTCGTTGCCGAGCCCGCCGTAGACGCTGTCGTCGCCCGGCCCGGCCCAGATCACGTCGGCTTTGTCGGTGCCCTGGATGACGTCGTCGCCATCGGTGCCGACGATCGTCGCGCGCTTGCCGTCGCACGTCGGCGCGGCGCTTTCGGCCCCCGAGGCGGTGACCGCGATGGCGGCGGCGACCGCGCAGGCGAGCAGGGCGATGGCGGCGAGTCGTCTGCGCACGGCGGGGATTCTGCCGCTTCCGGCGGCGGCGCGGCGGCCCGGTAGAGCAGTGGCTAGCGTGGAGCGGATGGCGACGACCCCCGACACCGGCAGCGGCGACCCCGGCGGGACCGCCGCGCCCGGCGCCGCGCCCGCCCGCGGCATCCGCGGCAACCCGGCGGTGGCGGTGGGGATGGTCGTCGGCTCGATCTCCTCGGTCCAGTGCGGGGCGGCGCTGGCGACGACGCTCTTCGACCAGGTCGGGCCGGCGGGCGCGGTCTTCCTGCGCGGCGCCTTCGCGGCGCTGATCCTGGTGGCGGTCGCCCACCGCGACCTGGGGCGGGTGCGGCGAGCGGACCTGCGCGAGGTCGCGCTCTTCGGCGTCACCCTGGCGGCGATGAACTTCTGCTTCTACCAGTCGATCGACCGGCTGCCGCTCGGCATCGCGGTCACCTTCGAGTTCACCGGGCCGCTGGCGGTGGCGGTCTTCGGCTCGCGCCGGCGCCGCGACCTCCTCTGGGCGGGGTTGGCGGCGCTCGGCATCGTCCTCCTCTCCGGGGACTTCGGCGGCGGCTCGATCGACCTCCTCGGCGCCGCCCTGGCACTGACCGCCGGCGCCTTCTGGGGCTGCTACATCCTGTTGAGCGCGCGGGTCGGCGGGCGGTCCGATGGCCTCGGCGGGCTGGCCCTGGCGCTGTCGATCTCGGCCATCGTCCTGGCGCCGACCGGGATCGCCGCGGGCGGCGCCGAGCTATGGTCGGCCGAGGTCCTCGCCCGCGGCCTCGGCGCCGGCCTGCTCAGCTCGGCGATCCCCTACGCACTGGAGATCGAGGCCCTCCGCCGGCTCCCCAACGCCGTCTTCGGCGTGATGATGAGCCTCGAGCCCGCCGTCGCCGCCCTGGTCGGCTTCATCGCCCTCGGCCAGGGACTCGACCCGATCGAAGCCATGGCGATCGCCCTCGTCGTCGCGGCCAGCGCCGGGGCGTTGAGGTCGGCGGCGACGCCTGCGCCGCGGGACGCGTAGGGACGGGGGCTTGGCGGGGGGGACCGCGGGGGTGACCCCTCTCTCACGAACTGCGCGGAGGTTCGTCGGGGGGTCACCCCCGTCCGGCCTGCATCGGGTAGAACGGGGGGCGTGGCTGGGCGTCGCAAAGCGAAAGGGAAAGGCTTGCGGGTGCGGGTGCTGGGGCGCGTGCAGGGGGTTGGGTTTCGGGACGCGGCGGTGCGGCGGGCGGGGGAGTTGGGGGTGCTTGGCTGGGTGCGCAATGGGGACGACGGGACGGTGTTGGTCCAGGTGGAGGGGGCTGACGAGGCCGTCGATTCGTTGGTCGAGTGGCTGGGGGAGGGGCCGCGGGGGGCGGTGGTCGAAGGGGTCGAGGTTGAGAAGGGGAAGGTCGAAGGGCACGAGCAGTTCGCGATCCGTGGGGTCAGTGCCGGCGTCTTCGTCGTCCAGGAGCACCAGGCGACCGCGCACCACTGGGACCTCCGCCTCGAGGTCGACGGCGCGATGCGCTCCTGGGCGGTGCCGAAAGGCCCCTCGATGGACCCGGCGCGGAAACGGCTCGCGGTGCAGGTCGAGGACCACGAGCGGTCCCACAACGACTTCGAGGGGCGGGCGGGGGAGGGCGGCGTGGTCGTCTGGGACCGGGGGACCTACGAGCAGGGCGGTCGGGTGCCCTGGCCGGAGGCGATCGAACGCGGTCACGCGGTCTTCGTCCTGCACGGCGAGAAGCTGGCGGGCGGCTTCGCCCTGCAACGGACGCGGCCGGGGGAGAAACCGCAGTGGCTCCTGATCAAGCGCAACGACGACGCCGCCCGCCCGGGCTCCGACGTCGTCGCCGAGTCCCCGCGGTCGGTGGTCAGCGGCAAGACCCTCGCCGACGTCCTCGACGGCGCCTGACCGCCTGCCCCGGTTTTCCGCCGGGAACAGTGCCACACTACGAACATATGTTCGTACAGACTGAGGACATAAACGCAATAGAGCTTCGCGACGAGGTCGCGGAGGCAAATCGAAGCGCGATGGCGCGGCCGGTCCGCCTGCGGGTGGTCCACGACGCCGACCGGGAGCGCGAGGCGCAGGCGATCATCCTGCGGCTGCTGCTCACAGAACGGCCCGCGGAACTGCGGACCTGCGCCGTCATGGCCCGGATCGGCCAGCCCGAGCTGGCCGCCCGCGCGGTCGCGGCGCTGGTCGACGCGGGTCTGGTGGTGGAGATCGACGAGTACGTCCTCGCCACGGCCGCCGCCGCCAGCTTCCACCGCCTCCGCCCCTACATGTCGCGGTCGTCCTAACGTCCGGCCGCCCGGATGCGGTCGTCCTAACGTCCGGCCGCCCGGGCGCGGTCGTCTTAAGGTCCGTTTACCGGACTTAAGGTCGACCGCGGTCGGGGGAGGCGGACGAAAGGTCGACCGCGCCGCGCGGGCCGTGCCTTGAGGGGCCGTTGAGGCACGGTCGCTACCGTTCCCAGATGGCCCCCCGGGTGAAGACGGCGCTGCTCGCGGCGCTCGCCTGCGCGCTGGCGATCGCGCCGCTGGCTGTCGTCGCCTACTCCTGGGACCCGTTCCGGCGCGTCGACCTGCGGGTCCTGCTCCACCTGCGGCGCGACGAAGGGCCGCTCCACGCGCTCGCCGCGGCACTGGTCAACCTCGGGGACCTGGCCTCGCTGCTGGTCCTGTTGGCGGTGGCCTGCGCGATCGGCCTGCGGTACGGGCGGCGGCGCGAGGTGCTCGCCGCGATCGTCGTCGTCGGCGGCGCCAACGTGACCACCCAGCTGCTCAAGACGACGCTCGAGCACGTCCGCTACAAGGCTGTCGAACACGGCCTCGAACTGCCCTGGCCGGACTCGTTCCCGAGCGGCCACACCACCGCGGCGGCCTCGATCGCGGTCGCCCTGCTGCTCGTCACGCCCGCCGCCCACCGCCTCGCCGCGGCCGTGGCGGGGGTCGCGATCACCGCGGCGGTCGGCTTCTCGGTCGTGATCCTCGGCTGGCACTACCCGAGCGACGTCCTCGGCGGCCTCCTGGTGGTCGGCGCCTGGGGCTTTGCCGCCCTCGCCTGGCTGCGCATCCGCGCCGGTCGCGACCGCGCCCCGAGCACCCAGGAGCACCGCCGTCCCGGACGCCTGGCCGTCTCCACCGACTAGACCGCTCTACAGTTCCCTCGTGACCCCACGCCGGAGTGGCGGAATTGGCATACGCGATCGACTCAAAATCGATTGCCCTTGCGGGCTTGTGGGTTCGAGTCCCACCTCCGGCATCGCAGCGCCCCCGGCTCAGGCGGGCTGGGGGGCGGCGCCGCCCGCGCCGGCGCCGTAGTTCTCGCCGTTGCCGATCGGGCGCTCCTCCTCCACGTTCCAGGCCTGGTTGAAGCCGTAGAGGGCGACGACGATCACCGCCAGCTGGACCACCGCGAGGACGATCACCAGCACGCCGATCAGCGAGGAGGAGAGGCCCGCTTCGCTGAACCCCGGCTTGTCGCGGGCGAACCAGCTGTCGGCGCCGACCGCGCAGAAGATCGCCAGGATCATCGACAGGGCGGCCGCCAGCGGCAGGATCCCGCGGCGCCAGCGCGCCACCAGGAAGGCGAAGCAGAAGTAGAGGATCGCGTAGATGGCGCACACCAGGCCCATGCCGCCGCCCCCCTCGAGCACGCTCCAGCCGCCGATCGTGATCAGCGCCGCCAACCCACCGGTCAGCAGCAAGAGCAGCACGATCAGCCACTTGGTGGTCACCGACGCCGGCTTCTCCCGGTTCGGCCGCCACAACTCGTAGCCCGGTCTCACCTCCCCTACAGGCACGCGACGATCATAGAATCTGCGTGCGACGCGGCGATTGACCGCTCGTTAAGCCCGAGAGGGCGCCACGCGGGCGTGGCGGAATTGGAATACGCGCCAGGTTTAGGTCCTGGTGGGCTTCGGCCCATGGGGGTTCAAGTCCCTCCGCCCGCATCGGCTCTGTAGTGCGGTTTGTGGCGGTCGATCGTGACCGCCGCAAGCCGCCCGACCGGTCCAGATGCGCCAGTCGGTGCGCCAGTGCGCCGGGAAATTAGACCGCGACGGCCGCCCCCGCCGCCAAAGTGCTAGCCAATGCCCGCAGCCCAACATCGGTACGACGTTTGTCAGTACAATGTCCGCATGGCCTCGGTGAGCATCCGTGATCTCTCCCGCAACACCAGCCGCGTCGTCGAGGACGTCGCCTCGACTGGACGCCCTGCCTTGGTGACTCGCCACGGCGCCCCGGTCGCCGCGGTGGTGCCGATCGATACGGAGGAGCTCGAGGACTTCGTGCTCGCCAACAGCCCGGACGTACTGGCCTCTCTGAAGGAGGCCGACGACGATCTCACCGCGGGCCGCACCCGCTCGGCGGCCGAGGTGTTCGACTCGCTCGGCGACTGAACGCCGGTAGATGGCCGCGCTCGAGCGGATCGAGTTCTCCCGTCGCGCCGAGCGGGAGTTGCGGCGCCTCCCGCGGCGTGATCGCATCCGTATGCGGAGCGCCCTCGAACGGCTCGAAGCCGACGAGGAGAATGTCGACGTCAAGCCCTTGGCGGGTCGGTCGCCCTGGCGACGCATGCGGGTCGGCGAGCGGCGCGTCCTCTTCCGCCCGATCGAGGGCGAGAGGGAGTCTCGCTGGCTGATCGCCCGGATCATCGACCGCCGCGACCTGGATCGGGCGGTTCGGTCACTCGGGGACTGACGCATTTCGACGACCGACCACCCGCTTCTCCTCGCCTTCGCGGAGAAGACGATCAGCAGCGATCTGCTCGAGACAGGGAGGTACGAGAAAAATGCATGCATCCACGGGCGATCTGCTCGCTCACCGCGAGCGCGAAGCCGAGGCGGCAGAGCACCGCCGCCAGGCCGGCGTGATCGAAGCTCAGCGGAAGCTCGACGAGGCGCGCGCGGAGTGGGAGGCGAGACAGCGGGACTGCGCCGACCTCTCGCGGGCCGCCGCGGCGGCCGGGCAGCGACTGTCCGCGGTCGCTCCTTGTCGCCGACGACGGCCCGCTTGCCGCCGTCCGCGACCGGCTGCACGAGGAGGTCGACCGGCTTCCCGGTTCCAACCGGACCATCGTCTCGGCGATCGCCGACGAGGATTACGAGTCGAGGCGCCGGAAGGCCAAGGGCGACGTTGAGGCGGCCGAGGCGAAGCTGGGAGAGGCGAAGGAGAGAGCCACCGAGGCCGCGGAGTGGTTCCGCGCGATCGAACTGAGAGGAGGTTGCTGATGGCGAAGAAAAGGAGCCCAAGCTGACCGAGGACGAGCGGCTGGCCGCTAAGGCTTGCGAGATGACGCCAGCCGAATACAAGGCGTACCAGAGCAACGATGGGGCAAGGGCTTGGCTGAGACGCGAGCACCGCAAGGCGCTCCGAGATCGCGCCCGAGAGGTTCTCGCGGACATGGTGGGCGATGAGTGAACTCGACGATCTGATCGCGAGTGAGTCCGCCGAGCTCCTCGCCTGCGCTGAACTCCTGCGAGACCAGATACCCTCGGGTTGGGAACCTTTCGCTGGGGGAAGGCCTTGGTTCCCGGTCGATCCCAGGGAACCCGAGGGCCTCACCGAGCCGATGCGCTTTGCGGCTCGCATCAAGGGGCCGCGGGTGGGATTCGCCGGACAGCCCCCGCGGTTCAGGCTCGGCTACACCTCCTGTCGTGCACTGCGCGAACATCTGGAACGAGGCGGGGTGGGGTGGGGTGTCTGACCGGGTCTGCCTGATCTGCGGCGGGTGTAGGATGACCGCCACATAACGAAATGGGGACGCGCGGTTGCACCCGCCGTCCCCGTGGCTCCCGGCAAAGGTGGAACTCGGCCGGAAGCACGGGTAAGGCTAATGCCCCGCGTGGTCCCTCCGACGAGAGGAGACCCTCACATGGGCTCAGTGACGATGACGATGTCCGAGGAGGCGCATGGCTTCCTCCTGCGCTCGCACCTCGGCGAGACGGCCGGGACCTTGGCCGACCTCGCCGGCGACCTGCCCGACCTCGCTGATGAAGATTCGGTCAGTGACCTACGCAGGGAGGCGGTCCGGAACGCAGTCGAGATGGCGCTCGGCGAGATCACCGCGCTCCAGGTTCTACTTGACCCGAATGCGGAGGATCGACCCGGCGAGGAGGCGACGGTCGCCACCCTCCCGTCCCGCCTTCGTTTTGGTCAGACGGCCGGGACGCTGACCGCCGTCGCCGAGGATCTGCTCTGGGTGCGCGACCTGCACGACGGCGATCGCGCCCTGGTCGTCCGAATTGACGACGCGCGTGCCGGACTCGGCGTCGCGTTTGGCGAGCTCATCGCGATCAACGGCTTGCTCGGTGTGCGGAGTCGAAGGCCGGTCGCCGGACGCTGCCGATCCTGGCCGTCCTGCGTGACTTCCTCGACGCTCTCAAGATCGACACCAGCCGTGACGGCGACGACCTGGTGTTCGGGCTCAGCGCCGAGCTCCCGTTTGCGCCGAAGACGATCAGACAGCGCGCCGAGCGGGCGTGGGGCAAGGTGAACGACGCGGAGCAGGAAGCGGCCGAGGAAGAGGAACGCGACCCGGGCCTGTTGGTGTCGATCACTCTGCACGAGTGCCGCCACACCTTCGCCTCGATGCTGATCCACGCGGCGGTCAACCCGAAGGCGATCCAGGAGTTCATGGGCCACTCGACGATCGAGATGACGTTCGACCAGTACGGTCACCTGATGCCGGGATCGCGAGAGCAGGCCCGCGAGCTCGTCGACGCCTACCTCGAGGCGGCGAGTGCGGAGGCCCGGGTCGAGGCCGCCGCGGCCGACCTCGCGTGCGCCAGTGATGTGCCAGTGGACAGCGTCACCGGGAGTCTCGCTGCGTCTGGGGACCCTGTCGAGCGGGACGGGATTCCGCAGCCCCATGCGCACGGCGTCGCTGGCGGACGCTGAGGCCCGAGCCTTTTTCAGGTTTAGGTCCTGGTGGGCTTCGGCCCGTGGGGGTTCAAGTCCCTCCGCCCGCATCGCCGACGATCACCGGCGTGGGCACCCTCGGCTCCAACCTCAAGGCTGCCCGCACCAAGCTGGGACTCACGCAAACGCGATCCGCAGGTCTCGACCGTCGAAAAGCTCGCCGAGGCCGTCGAGTTGCGGCCCGGCCGGCTCCTTGTCAGGAGACGCGCTCGAAGAGGGCGGCCATGCCTTGGCCGCCGCCGATGCACATCGTCTCCAGGCCGTAACGGGCTTCGCGGCGGTCGAGCTCGCGGAGGAGGGTGGCGAGGATGCGGCCGCCGGTGGCTCCTATGGGGTGGCCGATCGAGATGCCGCCGCCGTTGACGTTGACGTGCTCGAGGGAGTCGTCGAGGCCGAAGTGGCGGGTGCAGGCGAGGACCTGGGAGGCGAAGGCCTCGTTCAGCTCGATCAGGTCGATGTCGGCGAGGGGGATGCCGGTCCGGGCCAGGAGCTTCTCGACCGCCGGGATCGGGCCGATGCCCATCAGCCGCGGCGGCACGCCCGCCACCGCCCAGCCGACCAGCCGACCGAGGGGGCGCAGGCCGAGCGCGGCCGCGCGCTCCGGGGTGGTGACGAGGCAGGCCGCGGCGGCGTCGTTCTGGCTGCTCGCGTTGCCGGCGGTCACCGTCGCCTCCGGGTCCTGGCGGCCCATAATCGGTCGCAGCGTCGCCAGTTTCGCCAGCGTCGTGTCGGCGCGCGGGTTCTCGTCGCGCTCGACGAGGAGGGGGTCGCCGCGCCGTTGCGGCACGCTCACCGGGACGATCTCCGCCGCCAGCCGCCCGTCCTCCTGCGCGGCGACCGCGCGCTGGTGGGAGCGCAGCGCCAGGCGGTCCTGGTCCGCGCGGCTCACCCCGTGCTCGGCGCGCACGTTCTCGGCCGTCTCCAGCATGCCGCCGGGGACCGGGTAGTCGCGCCCACCCGCGGTTTCCCGCGCCCGCACCAGCCGGTCGTGCAGCGTGGTGTCGCCGCCGCGCACGCCCCAGCGGACCGCGGTCGTGTAGTGCTCGGTCTGGCTCATGCTCTCGGCGCCCCCGGCGATCACCATGTCGCTGGCCCCGGTCTGCACCTGCATCGCCGCGTAGGCGATCGACTGGAGGCCCGAGCCACAGCGGCGGTCGAGCTGCACCCCGGGCACCTCGACCGGGAAGCCCGCGTCGAGCGCCGCCACCCGCCCGATCGCCGGCGCCTCGCCGCTCGGGTAGCACTGGCCGAAGAGGACGTCGTCGACCTCCGCCGGATCGATCCCGGTCCGCTCGACCAGCGCCCGCAGCACGGTCGCGCCGAGGTCGACCGCCGTGACGTCCTTGAACACACCGCCGTAACGCCCCACCGGGGTGCGCAGCGGCTCGCAGATGACCGCATCCCTCATCGGACGACCTCCATTCCTTCCTCCTCCTCCTCCTCCTCCTCCTCCGGCCGCCGCAGCCGGTAGGTGCGGATCTTGGTTCCGTTCGTGCCCACGATCATCGGGAGCTCGTCGAGGACGACGATCGCCGCGGGGACCTTGAAGGGCGCCAGCGACGCCCGACAGTAGCTGAGCAGCTCCGGCTCGGCGCGCGCGCCCGCGCGCAGGCTGACGAAGCCGACGGCGCCGCTGCCGCCGCCCGTCAGCTCACCACCGCCTCGATGTCGTTCCAGAAAAGTGCGAACTCACCTCCGGGGGGACCTTCTGGGGCCCTGATCCTGGGGTCCGGATCGCGCTGCAGCTCTTGTGGTCGCCATGGCCACCACAAGAGCTGCAGCGCGATCGCAACGCCCGGGGACGATGCACAGAAGCGCGATCTTCCCGCCGTCCCGTGGCCACCCCTCCAGCTGTTCCTTATGCGCCTATGAGGCGCATAAGGAACAGCTGGAGGGACGGGGTTAACCCCACCCTGGGACGGTGGGAGGCCCCCGGGGCTTTTGCCGGCTGGCCTCATTGGCAGCGGGGCGTCGCTCGCGCAGGGTTGAGGGGCGCCATCTCGGCGCGCGATCGACCTTGTTGAACCGGACGGAGGATGCGATGCGACGCAGCAGGAAGTTGGGACTGGCGGGACGGGCGGGGCGGTGGAGCGCCGCTCATCGGAAGACGGCGATCTGGGGGTGGATCGCCTTCGTGGTCGTCGCGATCCTCGTCGGCGGGGCGGTGGGGGCCAAGACGCTCGACAATGGTGGCGGCGACGGCGAATCGGCGCAGGCCGAACGGACGCTCGAAGCCGGCTTCCCGCAGGCGGCCGTCGAGCAGGTCCTGGTCCAGTCCAAAGGCCAGGAATCGATCCACGGGGCGCACGCGAGGGCGGCGGTCGCCGAAGTCGAAGCGCGGCTCGGCAAGCTCCCCTTCGTCCACGGGCTGACCGGCCCTTATGACGAGGGCGCCGGGGGGCAGGTGTCCGCGGACGGGCGCTCCGGGCTGATCAAATTCTCGATCCCCGAAACGGCGAAGGTCGAACCGGACGAAGTCGTCGGCAAGGCGCTCGACCAGGTCGCCCTGGTGCAGCGGCGCCACCAGGGCCTGCGGGTCGAAGAGGTCGGCGACGCGAGCGGCGAAAAGGCCGTCTCGGAAAGCCTCGAAGACGACTTCGCCAAGGCCGAGATGACCTCGCTGCCGATCACCCTGCTGATCCTGATCGTGGTCTTCGGCTCGCTGGTCGCCGCCGGCGTGCCGCTGCTGCTCGCCCTGACCGCGGTCGGCGCGACGATCGGGCTGATCGGCCCGGTCAGCCACGTCTTCGGCGCGGTGGCCGAACAGATCGACTCGGTGGTGCTCTTGATCGGCCTCGCGGTCGGCGTCGACTACTCGATGTTCTACCTGCGGCGCGAGCGGGAGGAGCGGGCCGCGGGCGCCGGTGAGCGCGCCTCGCTGGAAGCCGCGGCGGCGACCTCGGGGCGGGCGATCCTCGTCTCCGGCTGCACCGTGATGGTCGCGATGGCGGGCATGTACATCGCGGGCGACCAGACCTTCGCCAGCTTCGCCACCGGCACGATCATCGTCGTCGCCGTGGCGATGGTCGGCTCGCTGACCGTGCTGCCGGCGATCCTGGCCTGGCTCGGCGATCGGATCGAGAAGGGGCGGATCCCGTTTCTGGGACGGGCTCGCGAGGGCACGCCTCCGGGGGTGTCCCGGCGGAACAACGGCGGGGAGGTTCCGGCGGGACACCCCCGGAGGCGTGCCGACGGATCGCGGGTTTGGGGTGTGCTTGTCGGGTGGGTGATGAGCCATCCCAAGCTCGCCGCTGGCGTTGCTTTGGCTGGGCTGGTCGTCCTCGCGATCCCCGCCTTCAGCCTGCACACCGCCAACTCCGGCGTCAGCGGGCTGCCCAAGGACATGCCGATCGTGCAGACCTTCGACCGCGTCCAGGCCGCCTTCCCCGGCGGCGTCGAACCGGCCCAGGTGGCGATCTCGGCGCCGAACGTGAAGGCGGCCCCGGTCGCCCACCAGGTCGAGGCCCTGCGCGAGCGGCTCGCCGCCGACCCGCACGACTTCGGCGCGGCGCGGTCCTACCGGGTGTCGAAGGACGGCAAGGTCGGCGAATTGCGCGTGCCGCTGGCCGGCGACGGCACCGACGCGCGCTCGCGGGCGGCGCTGGCGAAGCTTCGCGAGGACCTGATCCCGGCGACGATCGGCAAGGTCGACGCGGCCCGGGCCCAGGTCGGCGGCCCGACCGCCGGCTCGGTCGACTTCAACGACCTGCTGTCGGAACGGATGCCCTGGGTGTTCGCCTTCGTCCTCGGCATGGCGTTCCTGCTGCTGCTGGTCAGCTTCCGCTCGATCGTCATCCCGCTCACCGCGATCGGCCTCAACCTGCTCTCGGTCGGCGCCGCCTACGGCATCGTCGTCTGGGTCTTCCAGGACGGGCACCTCGAAAACCTGCTCGGGTTCCAGTCGATCGGCTCGATCACCGCCTGGCTGCCGCTGTTCCTCTTCGTCGTCCTCTTCGGGCTGTCGATGGACTACCACGTGTTCATCCTCACCCGGATCAGGGAGGCATACGATCGGGGGATGTCGACGGAGGATGCCGTCTCCCACGGCCTGCGCACGACCGCGGGCGTGGTGACCAGCGCCGCCGCGGTGATGGTCGCCGTGTTCGCGATCTTCGCCACCCTCTCCTTCCTCGAATTCAAGGAGATGGGCGTGGGACTGGCGGCGGCGATCCTGATCGACGCGACGATCATCCGCGGGGTGCTCCTGCCGGCGACGATGAAGCTGCTCGGCGAGCGCAACTGGTACCTGCCGCGGGCGCTGCGGTGGCTGCCGCGGGTGGGGCTCGAGGGGCCGGCGCCGGCGATGGCGGGCGGCGCGCCGGAGGCTGACGCCGAGGAGGCGGGCGGCGTCCGTCCCACGCGGCGTCCGGCGGGGGCGCGGGCGTGAGCGCCGCGTCCTCCACCGCGGGCGAGGCGGGGTTCGGCGAGCGCATCGCCGACCTCGCCCGCCAGGCCGGGCGCGAGCTCGCCTACCTCTCGATCGGCGGGCTGACCGCGATCGTCGCCTTCTGCGTCTGGGTGACCGCGGTCAGCGTGACGCTGTCCCTGATCGTCTTCATCATCGGCCTGCCGCTGTACCTGCTGAGCGTGATCGCCTTCCGCTGGACGGCGGAGCTCGACCGGCGCAACGCGGCGCTGCTGCGCGGCCGGGCGCTGCGGGCGACCTACCGTGACCACCGCGGCGAGAGCTTCCTCGCCCGCCTCTCCAGCACCACCCGTGACCTCCAGACCTGGAAGGACCTCACCTGGCTCGTCGTCCACTCGGTGCTCGGCTTCGCCTTCGCCGCGATCGCGGTGTCGGCGGTCGCCTCGGTGCTCGCCGCGTTCGTCATGCCGCTCTGGTTCTGGTCGATCCCGGCGGGCGTCGACTGGGGACCCTGGAGCATCGACACCCTGCCGCTGGCCCTGCTGGCGACGGTGCTCTCGATCCCGCTGGCGGCGCTGACCGTGCTGATCAACCGCTGGATGGTGCGGGCGGAGCTGTGGCTGGCGGAACAGCTGCTGGAGGGGGATGAGGTGGCCCCGGCCGGCGCCGCGGCCGGCCCCGGCGGCTCGCCGAAGATCCCCCTCTCCTCCGACGGCGTGCGCCGGATGATCCCCGAGGGCGAGTTCTCGCTCGCCGTCCACGCCGCGATCTCGGCCATGGTCGGCCTGCTCTGCACCGCCGTCTGGGCGGCGGCGGGCGGCGGGTACTACTGGCCCGCCTGGGTCTGGCTGGCGCTGATCATCCCGCTCAGCCTCCACTTCGGCCTGCGCGAGGCGGTGCGGATCGCGCCCGAACGCCGGGCGCTGGCGATCCAGGTCGTCGTCTCCCTGGTGGTGACCGGGATCACGGTCGCGGTCTGGGCGCTCGCCGGCTTCGGCGCCTTCTGGCCGATCTGGACGATCCTCGCGCTGGTCATCCTCTTCGTCGTCGTGCTGTTGGCGCGGCTGGTCTGGCGGCAGCTGTATGGCGACGAGCGCGAGCGCGAGCTGACCGAGCGGGTGGAGACGCTGACCGAGACGCGGCGCGGCGCCCTCGACGTGCAGGCCGCCGAGCTCCGCCGCATCGAGCGCGACCTCCACGACGGCGCCCAGGCGCGGCTCGTCGCCCTCTCGATGCAGCTCGGCCGCGCCGAGGAGGGGCTTGCCGACCGTCCCGAGATCGCCGCCCTGGTCCGGCAGGCGCGCGCCGAGGCGACCGCCGCGAACGCCGAGCTGCGTGACCTGGCGCGGGGGATCGCGCCGCCGGTGCTCGCCGACCGGGGGCTGGCGGCGGCGGTCGAGGCGCTCGGCACCCGCGCCCCCGTGCCGGTGAAGGTGGACGCGTCCCAGTTGGCGCGCCGGCCCGCGCCGGTGGTCGAGAGCGCCGCCTATTTCGTCGTCGCCGAGTCGCTCACCAACGTCGCCAAGCACGCGCCGGGGGCGAGCGCCGCGGTGGTGCTGCGGGAGCGGGGCGACACCCTCGAGGTGACCGTCGCCGACGACGGGCCGGGCGGCGCCGACGCCACCGCGGGCAGCGGCCTCGACGGCCTGCGGCGCCGGGTGGCGGCGCTCGACGGCGAGCTGCGGATCGTCTCGCCGGCCCTCGGCGGCACGCGGATCGAGGTGAGGCTGCCGTGCGGGTCGTGATCGCCGAGGACTCGCTGCTGCTGCGCGAGGGCCTGGTCGCCTTGCTGCGCGAACACGACGTCGATGTGGTCGCCCAGGCCGAGGACGGTGAGGGCCTGCTGCGGATCGTCGGCGGCCATAAGCCCGACCTGGCGATCGTCGACGTGCGGCTGCCGCCGACCTTCACCGACGAGGGCATCCGCGCCGCCGTCGAGGCCCGCCGGCGCCGGCCGGAGATGGGCGTCCTGATCCTCTCCCAATATGTGGAGCCGGTCTACACGGCGGAGCTCCTGGCGGGGGGCGAGGGCGGCGTCGGCTACCTCCTCAAGGAGCGGGTCGGGGACATTCCCGCCTTCCTCGACGCGATCCGTCGCGTCGCCGACGGCGGCACCGCCCTCGACCGCGAGGTGGTCGCCACCCTGGTCGGCGAACGCCGCGCCGGGCCCGAGAGCCCGATCGACTCCCTCTCCCCGCGCGAGCGCGAGGTCCTCTCGCTGATGGCCGAGGGCCGCACCAACACCGCGATCGCCGAGCAGCTCGTCGTCACCCCCGGCGCGGTCGAGAAGCACGTCTCCAGCATCTTCAGCAAGCTGAACCTGAGCGCCGCCGGCGACGACCACCGGCGAGTGCTGGCCGTGCTGGCCTTCTTGCGGGCGACGGACGGGGGGTAGGGACGGGGTAGGACGGGGGCCCTTGCGGGGGAGCCCTTGCGGGGACGGCCTTGCGGGAGACCGCGGGGGTGACCCTTCCCTCACGAACTGCGGGGAGGTTTGTCCAGGGTCACCCCCGCGGTCCCACCCGGGCCCGGGGTGGGGGTCCCGACACACTTCCCCGACAGGCTCCCGGGCGCTCGCTGAGTTGAGGGCGCCAGGGCGCCCATAACTCAGCGAGCGACGGGACGGGCGTCACGAAAGGCGCACGGACCCTGACGCCCCTCCGGGCGAGTTCGCAGTTAGCGACAACATGTGTCGCTAACTGCGAACTCACCCTGGGGGGACCGGGATCCGCGCACGGCTTCGTCCCTGGACACGGGCCTCTCAGTCACTTCCGACCCTCCGACCCGGGCGGCTGATGGGAGGTCACAGCCTGCCCGGACCTCCCATCAGCCGCCCCGAGGCGTCAGCTTCCCCTCCGCACGCCCCGAGGCGTCGGCCGGCATCCCGTCACACCTCCCGGTCGATGGGCCGAAAACCTGCCTATGTGTCCGGTTTTCGGCCCATCAACCTTGAGGTTCGGTGAGGGCTAGCTGACGAGCCCCGAGACGTTCCGAACGCCATGAGGTAGGTCCGGGTCCCCCGAGAGGCTGTGGGTGTTGACGCCTACGACCTCAAGGAGGACCCGGATGCAGCACCGTAACGCCCCGCTCACCGCGAACGGGAGGCGCCGCATGGTGGCG
>Ga0153956_1000942_pt1 | contig 28911 bp, 43 predicted proteins | sample TSFL040MetaG_FD_104704 | JGI IMG/M metagenome (GOLD analysis project Ga0153956, IMG submission 104704) | Attine ant fungus gardens microbial communities from Florida, USA - TSFL040 MetaG | ecosystem: Host-associated > Fungi > Mycelium > Unclassified | place: USA: Florida, Wekiwa Springs... | reverse complement strand
TCCTCCCCTTTCTCCAGGTCGTTGGAATAGGTCCAGTCCCCCGCAGTCACCTTGCCCAGCGCCACGTCATCGCGCTCGATCGCGCCGGAAAACTGCGCCAGCCGCTTTGTCGGCAAAACGGTCGGCGTCCCCGCCTGGCTGGCCGCCGCCACGCTCTCATTCTTGCCGAACAGGCTGACGACCAGCGACAGCAGGCCACTGCGCGCCGCCGACATCTTGAGCGTATTGACGCCCATGCCGTAGTTCATGAAATATTTCGGCAGGTCCGGCAGGCCGACCTCGATCGACAACGGCGGCAATTCGGTCGCGCCGGCGGTGAAGACATGCTTGTTCGCCCCGCCCGAAAGCGTCGGGCCGGAGAGTTTCGCCGTCGTGGTGGTGGCCAGGGTATAACTATTGCCGGCCAGGCCCACGGTGTCATGCTCGATGCTTAATGTGGTGGCGCCGGCGGTATAGGTGCACTTGGCCGTCTGGGTATCCGCCGAACCGTTTAAGGCGGTGGCGGCGGCCGTCAGCGTCAGCGCCAGCGTCCCCTTGATCTCGATCTGGTTGCCCGTCGTCAGCGCCGAGACAAAGGTCCATTCCGTCCCGTTCAGCGTCATCGTCGAGTTCGCCGCCGGCTGGGCGCTGAAGGTCAGCTTCCCTTTGGCCGCCACAAAAGCCGTGGTGACCGGATCGCCGAGGCCGCCCTTCAGCCAGTAACCGATATTGCGCACGCAGGCCGGCACGGTGATATCGCCGTCATTGGTGATGACATCGAAGGTCGGATCCGAGGGATTGCGCCCCTGGCCGAGCGTATCGTCGGTCACCAGCGCCTGTTCCGCGCCGAGATTGGATTGCGAGAACGGTTGGGCGGCGAAGCCGTCAGTGGCGGCAACGCCATATGTATCTTCAAAAGCCAGCGCCATAACGGCATTGGCGCCACGTGCCCAGGCCATGGGTAATCTCCTATATATAAAGTGTGGGGTTCAGGTGAGCGGGTTCGCCGTCCCGTAGGTGACGACGAAATGGAACAGGGCGCCGCCGGCGGTTTCCGCCCCGGTGGCGGTGGCGTCATCCAGGTCGGGCACTTCGAGATCGAGCCAGTCGCAACGGTCCCGGCCGTCGAAACTCAGGCGGCGGTTTGTCTCGGCGGCCGCGCCGATAGCCATCAGCATCCGATCGACGACCTGCTCGCGCGTCAGGCTGGAGGACTCATAGCCCATGACGACGCAGGGAACGCGACGCTCATAAATATAGCGCAGCGGCGACAGCTCGGTTTCGATCAGGACGGAATCGCCGCGGCCGATCCGGGCATAACCCCCAGCGTCGATCCGCACCGGCTTGTCCTGGTTGTATTCGACATCGGCATACGGCAGGGCGCATTCGACCACGCGAACGCAGCCGGTATCGACATCCTCATGGCTGGACATGATTCAGTTTCCCAGATGCCCGGCCACCAGACCGGGAATGCGCGCCGTCCACTGGTCGATGCGGCGCTGGATATCGACCCGCTTGCCGGGCCGGACGGATTTGATGAGCACGAACATCAGCACCAGGTCAGCTTTCCGCCCCTGCGCCAGACGGCCTTTGGTGGCCTGCCTGAAACCCCGGCCGCTTTTGGCGGCGACGGCGTTGACAAAGGCATAGTAGTGACCGAGGCGGCCGGGTTTCAGGATCAGGTCCTGGTTATACAGAGCCTCGACCTCGACCGGCGTCATAGGGGTAGCGCCGCCGCGTCCGTGTTTGTTCGGTGTATTCTTGGTCGGGATGGCCAGCATCTTCGCGCCATTGACCGGCACGATATTGGGATTGCGGTCAAAGGCATCGAGAAGTTTCGGCGCTTTCGACCAGACCACGGCAGCCGGATCGAGGCTCTTGCCATGCGACGGATAGACCTGAAACCGCCAGGTATTGGCCAGCCTGCGCCCCAGACCGGCTTTGACCACATCCTCGCGCAGGGCATTGCAAAGCCCTTCGCCGGCGTCCTTCATCGCCGCGGTCGCGGTGGCCGCCACTTCGGCTTCCGCAGCCGCAAAGGCCTCCGCCAGACCTGAAATCTGGCTACTCATGCTGACTTCGGGGGCGCGAATTCACAAACCCACTCACCACTGGTCGCTTCCAGACGAGGTTCACCGATCACCGTGAAAATCTCGCCGCCGAATTCCACCAGGTCGCCGTAAACGGGACACGGAACTTCGGATTTACGCACCCGAAACATGACAACCGGCATGAGGATCGACGCGTCGTGTAAACCCGCCACCTCCTCATGCCGGTCGTCCAGGACCATTACCAGCTTGCCATTCCAGATGGCCGGATCGCCCAGGCGCGTATATATCGCATCCCGCACACGCGCCCGTAATAGTCCGAAGGCCATGCTTAGCCCCCTTCAGAGGCGTTCATGCCGACCTCATCTTCGGTGGCATGCCGGGCATAACCCTTCGCGCGCAAGGTACTGGCTGTCGCCGCGTCAGCGGGGACATATTGGCCAACCGCGTATTGCGGGTGGCCAGGCTGGACCCAGATCACGCCGCCGGAAGCATGGTCGTCGACGGGCTTCTTGGGCTCTTTCGGTTTCGCCGTCGCTGCCTTGGCGGCGGCTTTATCGGCCGCCGCTTGTGCCTTCAGCCGTTCGTCGGCTTCGAGGCGTGCCTGTTCTTCAGGAGTCATGTCAGTCCCCTCAGATCGTCGGCACGAGGATAAGGCGCCCGACCGTGGCGGTCGTGATCTTGGCCGCCGTGGCGATACCGCATTTGGTATTGCCGCTGGAGGTTTTGGTGGTGCGCTTATTGGCGTCGTCCCAATAAATCGTGTCACCCTGGGCCCAGGCCTGGCCGGAGCCCGCCCCCTCGGCAGCCACGTCGAACTCGCCCGTGCGCTTTAGGGCGAACGTGTCACCCTCGGTAGCCGAGGCAACCGGCACACCGATAAACGTGCCGATCTTGGTGAGGGTGCCGCTGGTGACACCCCCGGACGGCGCGGCCAGATCGACCAGCTCGCCCGAAGAGATTTCGTTTTTCATAAGAAATCAGTCCTTTCCGTTTGTGGCGTTTACTGGACGCCGGGGTTTTCGTAGAGGCCGCGGTGGTCGATCGCCTTCACCGCGAAGTCCAGGCGGGCCTTGAAGTCGATGCCGTCGACCTCATAACCTTCCTTCTGGTCGAGGAAGACGCCCTCTTCACCTTCGAGATAGGCGTATTCGAAGGTATCGACCTGGTTATAGTCGGCAGCCATGTACCAAGGCGTGGCGGTTGCGGCAGCCCGGTTCAGACGCGGCTCGAAGATCGGCACGAGGCCACGGCGAGACATGACGTTGACATCGCCGGTGGCATTGGCGGTAACGGCGGTCAGGATTTTCTCGGTCGCCACCATATCCTTGATGCCGGTCAGGATATATTTCGGCGTCACCGTAATCAGACGTCCCTCGATACCGGTCTGGCGGCTCATGGCCAGATAAGCGTCCGCCAGGGTGGTTTCCGACGGCGCGCCACCCGATCCGGCCAGGTTGCCATGGTTGGCGTGGAAGATGGCAACCCCGTCGCCCATGTTTGGATTGGAAATCAGCGGCGCATAGGCCGCATCCGATTCAAAATCCGCCGCCGACCGGCCGAACATCTGCGGAATACGGGTGAAGGCGTCCAGATCGTCATTGATGATGACCTGGCGGGTGATCGAGAAGCGCCGGCCGTAGGTCGCCAGCGAATAGACTTCCTTCGCCTCGCCGATTGTACCGAGCTTATACTCCCCACCTTCAGGCACCAGCAGGAAGGATGGTGCACCTCCGAGTTGCAGGCGGCTGATCTGCTTGAAATCGACCGCCGTGGTGCGGCGCATCCAGTCCTTGAAGGTCTGGCCGGCGTTTTCATAGCCGGCGCGCAGGGTCTTGTTGGCGATGTTGCCGAGGATCAGCGGGAAGTCGGATGTCGAGTGCTGGCGCGACAGCATGGTTTCGGCCAGTTCGCGCTTACTCATGCCCCGAACCTTCATGCCGTTGTACGACAGAATCTCGCGGCCCATTTCGAGCAGGGACATGCCGCGATATTCACGGCCCTTGTCGCTCAGTGCATTGGCGGCCGGATCGAACCGGTGCAGCAGCGCTTCCGCAATCGCTTCCCGCTGCGTATCGCGGGCATCGTTGGCAATACGGGCAGCGTCACCGTGGCTCGGCTTGGGGGCGCGCTCATTCTGCGCTTCGGCGGCCAGGCGCAACAGTTCGCGCCGGGCATCCGCCGGCGTCCGGCCTGTCGTCAGTTCCCGCGCAGCCGTCTCGTCGACACTGAACATGCGGGCCTGGTCCATGAAGTCCAGGGCCTCCGCAACCGACATACGTTCGGCCTGAGGCTGAGCCCTGACATTCGGGGCCACGGGCGCGGCCGGCGCCGGCGGTGCCGGAATGCTGGCGCGGTGTTGTGGATTGGCCGGTGGCGCTGCGCGCTGGCTTTCTTCCAGGTTTTCGGTGACTTCGATTTCGTCTTCGTCCATAGGAACGGTCCTTTTCAGATCGTGGATGATACAGGGGTGAAGATCCTCTGAGGCCGATCGAACCCCTGAATCGGGATCGGCGGGAACGGGTACGAGGGAGATTTCGAGCAACTCCCAGCGGGTGACTTCATAGATCGGCAGGTCGCCTTCCATGCCGATCAACAGCATTTCAAGAACGCGGTATCCGACGCTTACGCCGCGCAGATCGCCAGCGGCGACACGCGCCTCGATCTCCTTCCCGCGCTCTGAAGCGGCGAAGCGCACCGTCAGCACCAGGGCGGCCGTATCGATCCGGGAATCGGTAACTAGGCCGAGCTGATCATTTACCGACCAGCGGCTGTGCGTATCGAGCAGCGGGCATTGACCTTTATCGACGCGCCCCAGATCGATCGCGTCGGCGGAGATCCGCAATTGCTCCATGTATGGGCCGTCCCAGCTCCAGCGCTTGACTCGGAAGCCGGTGGCGGCATTGAGTTCGACGGTGCGGCCTTCGGTGCTATAGGTTGACGGCACAAGGCTCAGTTCACGGCGCTGGGTCGCCATCCGCGTCTTGCGGTGTGTTTTAGGCTTCAACATGGGGATGTCCTGTTATTTGCCCTGGGGGCGGATATAGCCAACTGGCTGTTGCAACATGCCGGCATTGGTAACCCTGCGCGGGTCGCTATCGAGGATGACGCCGTTGTCATCGAGGCTTTGCAGTTCCTGCACCCGCTCCTCGATGTACTGTTCGCGGGTCATTCCACGCTCTGCCAGGGAGCGCGTGAGGGTCCGAAAGCCACTGCGGATCTCTTCGCGCTCGCCCTGAACATCCGAAATCGGATCGAGAGCCGGGCGGCGTGGCATCCCGTAGGATTTACCGAGTTGCAAATAGCGCTTGTCGCCGGTTTTCAGGTAAAACAGCTGCAATGCCCGATCAGCAGCCGGGGCGATCATCTGAACGACGCAGATGTTCTGCTGCCAGTCGTCGAGTAGCTTGTAGAAATCGTTGATCGCGGCGCGAAGAGAGATATAGCTCGACTGGCTCATATCGCCAGACATCATGAAATAGGGCATGAACCCGGTAGCCTGGGCGGCGATCTGCTGCTTGATGAAGTCCACGCCGTCCCCCGTCGAGGACGGATTGAGGGTCGTCGCCTCATCACCCGGCTGGGCCCGGTAGATCATTCCCGGCCGAACCGTGTCGATCGGCGGTGCGTTGGGCTTATCGTTCTTTTCCAGCACGCCATCGAACGGGTTCGGAATCGGATTTGCCGCACCTGGACGAAGAATGAGCGCGAGGCACGCCTCGATCTTCTTCTTCATCTGGATAGCGCCCTCCAGCTCGCCCATATCCTTCTGATCGAGCATGATCGGTGACAGCCAGGGGATGCCGCGTGCCTGGCCAGGGCGCAGCTGTTCGTGCAGGTGGTCGATATCCTTGATATCGTAACGCTTCGACTTACCGGCATAGCCATGATCACCCGGATGCTGATCGAACAGCCAGAGCGCGACCGGGTCGCCAAAGCGGTCGAATTCCTTACCCTGGATAATACGTCCGCCGGCCGCGAGCTGGTCGTCATTCTTCAGGTGGTCGATCAGGTCGCCCTCGAACACCTGGCAACGGGCGTTAATTTCCCGATCGCGCGATGACCAGACCAGGATGCTGTCGCCCCGCTCGATCATCGCGCCGACGCCAAGCTTTTGCTGGCCGTAAAAATCGTTGATGCCGTCCAGCCGGCGCTTAAAGTGCGCGTCCAGTTCCGCCTGTGCCTTTTTAGCGAAATCTGCGTCGCTATGCGAAAGCTGGACCGTGATTCCGTCGCCGACGATCCAGGCCACCAGTTTGCGCTTGAACGTGGCGGCATATTTATTGTTGCGCATCAGCTCGCTGGAGCCGTTGCGCAGGCGTGCCAGGCCAGTACCGATTTCGGTGTTGGCGCTGCCGCCGGTGCGCTTCCAGCCGCGCGTCCGCCGGCTATGCCCGGCCGCATCGAACTGACGGGCCATGCCGAGCGCCTGGCGCTGCTGATGCCGGCGCAGCGCCGCCATGGGGGCGAACGGCTCAATGCACCTGTCGATAAATTCACCGAATTTCATTAGTCGCGCTCGAACTGGGCCAGGGTAACGGACGGCACGACCCGCGAAGCGGCCTGCGCCGCGAGGCTCTGGAAGTAGGTGATGGCTTCCTTGATCTCGGAAACTGTCCGGTATTCGACGCGGTTGCCGTTATTGCCCTGAATTGTGGCTTCACCACTGGCCAGACCGGCCTGCAGTTGGGAGAGTTCGAGGGCGTAATCGGGTGCGGGCATTACAGCCAGTCCTCCACGGTTGGAATGAAGCCGTCATTGTCTGGCGGCAGATCGATTTGCGGCGTTTCCGCAGGCGCGGCAGCTGGTGGCGCTGGCGGGAGCATCGGCTGGTTTGCCAGGGCAATCAGGTCGAGTTGGCCATCTTGCCGCGCGGCGTAACGCTCGCCTTGCAAGACCTGCCAATCGAACTCGCTTCGGCCGTCGAGCTGAAGCGCTTCGGCCGCGGCCCGATTGTAGATCCGGCAGTCGAGCCAGTGGTTTTCACGCCCGGTCTCGACCCGCCAAACACGGCTGGTTTCGCCGTTTTTCATTTCGCTGACGCAGGTTTCAGAAGTCAGCATGTTGATATATTCTTCCGTGGCGTCGCGATTCAGGTGAATTCGACCGAGAATGGCGTCGGGCCGCTGGCCTTCGAGCTGGGTCTTCACGAACTTGATGGACGTTTTGAGCAGGCCGTAGAAACTCAGCTTCGCGCCGTAGGTCCCGACCAGATAGGCTTCGTCACCAGGCAGTTTCGGTGCCTTACCCTTGACCGGCTTATACCGGTCGTGGCTGATGGCCTGCCCTCGACCGAGAATAGGCCGGGTCCAGCCGTCCCGCCCGAAAATCGGCAAGCGGATCGCGGACCGTTTGCAAAACGCCTTGGCGGCCTCGGTGTGATAGCCAGCATCAATGCAAATCTGGTCGAGCGGGTAGTTTTTCCCACCGGGCATGACGTACTGACGCCGGGCGATTTCCTCCAGTTTTGCCCATGCCTCCTGTCCAGGCACGTCCGTAGCGCCCGGAACGAAGCCAAAGTCGATCAACCAGTTTTCCAGGCCATGATTCCAACCAACGATCTCGAAATAGATACCGTCGCCCTGAACGTCGCAGCCCATGGTGAGGACAACCGCCCCCCAGGGTATCTGCCCCTTACCCCAGCCTTGTTCCTTTAGTAGCTTGACGTCTTCGACCGGCGGCGCATCCCCCTTCAGGGCAAATTCGTCGCCCATATCGAGGTTGGTCCAGGTCCGGAGCTTATTGACGTCCCCAAGTGCCGCGACGAATTCAATGCACAGGTCCGCCCAGGTCTGAAAGGCGGTTATAATGCCCGTGATATGAAATCCACGCGCCAGGGCGTTCGGTATCGGTCGGGCTTTCCACTCTTGGAATTCCGCCTCGGTCATAACCCTCGGCGGCTTCTGGCCGTTGATTTCGACCGTCGCCAGCCATCCGTCGATGCGCGACATGATGGCTTTTTGCGAGTGGCGGATCTTCTCCGAGCAACACGGTGCCACCAGATAGGCCCGCTCCGGGTGACCGTCCTCCCATTTCAGATCCGTCCAGATCGGATCGAAGCGGCTGGCGCAGTGCGGGCAGACGAAATAGTAGCGTTGCCGGTCGCTGGCCGCATAGGCCTTACCGATCTTCGACGCACCCTTGTTCGTGGGTGTGCTGATCTTGATTCGTTTGGATAGGCCGAGGCGTTTATAGGTCGTCAGGCGCTTGCCGACCATGCTCTCCGGGCTACCCTGATTGTCCAGATCATTGGGAAACTGGTCGAGATCGTCCTCAACCACATAACGGATGGAGTGCTGGCGCAGGGTGGCGGCCGAATTGGCGCCGGCGACCAGCATCCAGCTGCCCTTGCGGTAGCGGACGCGCAGCGCGGTCGTTCCCTCGCCGTTCCGCTCCCGCTTCGGCAGAACCGCCCCATCCGAACGGCGTGGATTGAGCTTCGGAGTCGACTCGATCATCGGCCAGAGCTTTTCCGCCAGCCAGTCCTTGGCGGCCGTGATCGTGGCCTGGACGTACATGGTCGGGCCCGGCGCCACGTCGGCGATGTAGCCTATGAAGTTTTCCGCCGACGCAGACCCTCCAGACTGCGCGCATTTCATGATCACTGTCTCGGAAGACGGGTGGTGCGGGGACAGCCCCTCCATGATTTCATGGAGATACGGGGCGGTTTCATGCTTCCAGGGACCGGGATAGGCCGAGTCATCCGGAAAACGGCGATACTTGGCGGCCCATTCAGCCACCCCGACCTTTGGGGGCGGCCGCAGCGAGCCGGCGAACGCACGGGTCAGCTTGGTCGCATTACGCTTCAGACTGGGTGCCAGCCTCGCGCTAAGCAAAACCGGTGCGTTCATGTGGTCGTGTCTTCATCCTCGGAACCAGGCACCAGGTCCTCAAGCGATTCCAATTCCAGGAGGGTATTGTCCGTTTCCTCTTCCTGGTCCGCCTCAGTCTCAATTTCCCTGGAGACAGAGTCAAACATCTTATCGAAAGCATCGGTCAGTAGCGCCGTCACGGCACGCGGGTCGGTTTCTTCTGCCAAAGCTTCAGCGTTCATACGAATCACGCCGATTGTTCTTTCCCGGACAAGGCGTGCCAGGTTCGCTATGCGGCTGGAATATTCGCCCAGGTCTACCAGTTGCCCGGTCAACTGGGCCCGCTCCAGCTGCCGGCGCAGGATCCGTTCCTGCATTTCCTCCAGACGGGCCGCCTCCATGGGGGAAACGTAAGGTTTTTTCAAATCCTGCGCTTCCGATGGTGCCGCCTGACTAACCGCCTGGCTGGCCGCCGCCTTTGTCGGTCGGCCGCGTGTCGGATCGATCGACCCCCTAAGAATCATGTCCGTCTTTTCAGCGTCGATCAGCATTTTTCCCGGATTAGCCGGATCGGGAGCCATGACGAGCAAACCGGCCTTTTTCCAATTCGATACCGCGCTTTTCCCAACTCCCCGACGGGCGGCATAGGCCGTAGCGTTCATTAAATCGGGCATGAGTTCACAAGGTTCAGAATGTTTTCAGGGCCTGGACTAACGAGCATCTGCCCTCCGCCTCACCGTATAGGGGGTCGGGGGCGGGGAAGGACCCAAAGGGGGTGGGGATGATCGCCTATCTCATTGATTAGACAAAGAAAAAGGGCCGCGACAGCGACCCTTTCCTGAAAAGCATCCGCACGACAGGGGGAAAAACCCTTGCCGTGCTATCGAGGCCAAATAGGGTGGCCCGACATCACGGAGCTATGCCCTTTAAGTTCACGAGTCAACACCCCGTTTTTGAACATGCTTCGAGAGGTCCAAAGTCAAGCGGCTATTGCCGTTCATGAAGCCGGACAGGGCCGCAACCCGATTCGCATCTATGGTTTCTGACACCACCACCTCGATCATACCGTCGAGGGTTTTCACCTTGTCACCAATCTTGACCTTGCCATACTCCGGATCGAGGCGGCGGACGATCTCGATATAGCCGTCCGTTTCCTTAGCCTTCATGCGTTGAATAGCGCGGTCGAGGATCATGGTCGGATATATCCAGGCCACGCCAAGCATACCCGATATCCGCTCATAGGCCTCGCCCTGCTTGTGGACAAACAGGTAATTCGGGAACACAGGCACGGCCTTGATCACTTTCTCCCAATTATGGGTGACCTGCTTATGGGCCATGGGTCGGTATACCTCATACCCTTCCCTGAGCAACTGGGGTTTAACGAGCGCCTCCTTCCCGGCATTACACACGACGATCAGCCACGCCTTGGTTTGTCCAGCAACGTAGAACGTCGGTTTCTTGTTTTGTTTTGTTATCGTTTCATTTTTTTTCATGGACATGGACTCTGAACTGAAAGGGACGCAAGGGGACACGGGGACACACTACGGGCGTCATGCACTCACCTGTGTGCGCACGCCCGCCTATAGGGCAAATCATGGCGGCAACTCTCCAACCCTCCCCACGCAAAGAAAAGCCATGTAAAATCTGATGGTTAAGGCAGGACAGTTTCTCACCAACGGGGATAGAAACCCTCCCCAAACAACCGGCCGCCAGCTTTTTCGGCAGAGCAGAAGACGCCCAACCCTCCCCAACTGTCCCCAAACCCTCCCCGGCATTACCAACGATCATCCTCCACATCGAAGGGTGAGGTGCGGCTCAAATCTATTTCGCCTGACTGGGTCACCGACGCCGAAGTGGGATCAGACGGCTCGGGAGGCCCGAATTCGTCGGTCAGCTCCGCTATCGTTTTCAGGCGGATGGGTTTGCGGTAGATATTGCCATTGCGCTTGTGCGCGTCGATCTGGCGTTCGCCCATGGCCCGACCGAATGAGGTGGACGACATAACCTTGTCCCCTCCCTGATTGGCGAACCATTCCTTGAAATTGTCGTAAAGCGCCTTCGACGAGGTGGTGGAATCGCCGGCGGCCTTGCCATAGATGCAGTTCGTGGTCAGCCAGTCCAGGAACGGCGATGACTGCTTGCGGTAGCGGTCTCGGGCGTCCAGCACGCATTTCGGCGGTGCCAGGCCGGTGGCAAGCCAGGCCTCGATACCGACAATGAGCCAGTTCAGGATGCCCGCCAGTTCCTTTTCCAGCTTGTCGGGCAACTGACGATCCCGCTCGGCTTCAGGCACCTGGTGCTCGAAGACGATCGGGAAAAGCCGGCGCCACAGGCCATCGTCATTCCCCTGCGCCTTTGGCCAGCCGTTGAATTGCCACCATAGCTTGCCTATGGCGATGAATTTGAACGGCTTGCCATGCAGGGCGCGCGCCGGCACCGGCTCGCCACCCGTCCATTGCTTCAGCAGGGCCTCGTTGAGCAGGACGTCACGCTTGGCCTCGGAGAGTACCACCAGACGTGTATCGCCGGCCAGCTCGGCCAGGTCGGGCGATGCCGCCGCCGAGGATACCTGGCCAATATCCAGAAAGGTTTTGCTGTCCCCTGCCCCACCAAAGCCCCCCAGGGCTTTGCGGCACGCCGCCAGCAAGGTCGACTTGCCATCGCCGCCGACGCCCTGGCACATAAAGAACGCCTGCTCGTAGATGATGCCGGTCGCCGAATAGCCAAGTGCCCGCTGGAAAAAGTCGCGTTTATCGTCTTCCGGCAGCGAGGTGCTGAGCGTGCTCTCGAAAAGCGGCGCCGTCGCCTTTGGATCGTAGTCCAGATCAATATAGCGGGTAATGCGATCGGCCGGGTTGTGCGGCCTGATTTGCCGTTTCACCTTGCCGTCGGGCGTCTTGGTCAGCCAGACCGTGCCATTGCGACAATTGAGAGTGAGCGGCTGTCGATCGAAGTCCTCGATACGGACGGTCAGATATGGCATCGCCATGGCCAGCATTGAACGCGTGGCACCGGACGAGCCGCACGAATCGATAAACTTCTGTATCGGCGTGTCGGAGGTTGCCCCGGCCGAACGTTTGATCAGCTCATTTTTCAGGCCCTGCATGGCGATCCCGACGCCATGAGCGAACCGCCAGGCATGGTGCTCACCCATTTCCCGGTCCCAGTAATGGCCCTGGTAAGCCACCCAGCCGGTGCCATGCAGGAAGAGCAGCCTACATTGCGAGATATCGATCGAGCCGTCCGCATTGATCGCGCCGCCGGCCAGCCGGATCAGCCGCATGGCATTGCCGAAATCGTTGAAGTCATAACCGGCCAGCTCTTCCGGTGTAGGCGCCGCCGTCATTCCGGCGGGTATCGTACTAAGTTCACTCACGGATGGTCTCTTTTAAAACATCATTCCAGTCCTGGCCCGCCGGCGGAACCATGATCTCGATCGGCGTATCGGTCGTCCGCCGCCAGCTCGCCTGGGCCAGCGTGCCGCAGATCCGCGCCCGTTCCTCGCCCGTGACGGTCCGAATCGCATCGCGGCCGTTAATTGCCCGCACCTTGACATTGAGCGGGCTCATATCATGGTCGACGGCGATAACGATTTTACCCCAAGGGGCTGCCGGCGCCTCAGGCCAGGTAAAACCCGGCCGTGACGGATCGGGGCGCGGACAATCCGGGTCCTTGTGCCCACGAACGTCTGCCAGCCAGCCGCCCTGCATCCGATCGAGCGCCAGCGTCGCCACCATACGGCACACCTCGCCCCGCAGGCAGGCGGCCGACAGGGTCGACTCTATGCCCTCCCCTTCCACCAGCGGCCCCGCCCGCTCTGGATGGGACAGCCAGCCGGCGCCCGGCAGACCGGCGCGTGATTGCGGCCCCCACATGACCTTGGAAGATCGATCGGGGATATCGGCCTTTCCCTTGCCGTCGGCACGCAGATAAGTGGCGTGAACACCGCCTGTCGGACCGTCAGGCGCAAAAACGCGCAACAGCATGGCCGGATGCGCGATTGGCGCCCAGCTGGGGCCGGAATGATAGGCCATCGGGTGAAAGCGCAGGTGGCGCAACGCCTCTTTCAGCACCCAGCCGTGGATGCCGCGCGAAATCAGATAGCGCTGCACCACTGTGCCCGCCGCCGGCACGGCCTCCCGCCAAAGCGTCTGCGCATGGATTAACGTCCAGCCGGGCGTTTCATCCGGCACGCGAACCGCCGCCGCCGGTTTCGGCCGGTCGCGGACGCCGGGAAAGGCGTCTCGGGCCAGCCGCCGCGCCGCGTCCAGGCGGGTTTCGTCTGCCGCCGAGTTGAGCCGGTGCTCCAGCTCGATCGCGTCGCCGCCATCGCTGCAGCCACCGAAACAATACCAGAGGTTCTTTTCCACATCGACACTGAAATGCGTGCCCGCCTTCTGGCCACGAACCGCCTGGCCGCTGTGACACAACGGACATTCGCCGCGCAATTTGCCGCTGCCGGCGCGTCGCAGTTTCGTCGGTACGATGGAATCGATCGGCACGGCGCGCGCCCGGTCAAACAGGTCGTCCAGGTCACGGCTCATGAATACCGCTCCGCCCGCCGCACCACTTCGTAACCGTCGACATGACGCAGGACCTCCCGCGCAAGCCGGTCCAGGTCGGGGAAATAGGCCGACGGCGCCGACGACCGCGCCGCATGATGCACCACCTCGATCAGGCGGGTGCAGACATTGCCGTCACCCTCAGGCCCGAAAACCTGCATGCGGACCGCATCGCTGCCTAATTCGGAGAGACGGCCCATGCGCGTGGTGCGCTGGTGCGCCACGTCAATGGCTTCGGCCGCCAGGCGTTTCCAGGCCGAAACCTCCCATTCCTGCGGCCCATGGCTTTGACGCGGCTGGCCGGCATATCTGCGTCCCATCAGGCCCTCGCCGCGCGCCGCTGACCCGCTTGCCCCTGGCGGCTGAAGTTGAATTTCTGCCAGTTCTGGCGTTTGACCGGAAATTCCGTGACGGCGCGCAGGCCGGCCGGGGTGAATACGCGCGGTTTGTGCGTGTCGCACCAGACGGCGACACGCCCCTTGACCGGCCGGCAATGATCGCCGCAATAGCGTTCGTGGCCCTTCGCCGTCCGGCCGATGATAAACCGGCACCGGTCGAGCTTCAGCGCCATGATATCGACGCCGGCATCGTCAGGCACTTGAGCATATTCCAGCATATCCCGAACAAGAGGTGTCGTCGTATTGGAGAACAGCTTTCCATCCTCGACCCGCTCAAAGAACCGGTCCTCGATCATATCCCGGCGCAAGGCGTTACCGAGCACCTTCAACTGCCCCAGATTGGAGCGCCTGAGGCAGAGTTTTGACGATGCCCGCACGGCCATAAGGCTGGCTGACGGCAACGTCAGCTGCGGATACAGCAGGCGTAGCCGGTCGAGGATGGTTTCCGTCGGCACGTTGTCAGGCCAGCATTCCCGCAACACCGGGTCGATGACGGCCCAGCTTTCGGGCGGAATAGCGTTAGCCCTGCTGGCCGCCTCGCCCCCGATAAGGCCCAGTGCGCGCAGATGACTAGCGAGGTGGCCCCTCGAAACGCCCAGGCGTTCGCAAAGTTGCGCCCGCGTCAGGCCATTGGCGCAAAGCTTGCGGATCAGGGCGGCGAGATCGGGCTCAAGCTCGCCCTTCGGGCGGCCAGGGGATCGTATCTTCGGTGCCGAAGCAGCGGTTCTGGCTGGCCGCGGCAAGCCCATGCGGTGGCATTTACCCGCGCAGGCATTGCGTGTGAGCCGCCTGCCGGGCAGCCTGTTGATTTCGGCGGCGATCTGGGAAAACGACAGGCCATTGGCGACACATTCTTTCAGCTTTTCCAGCCGGCCCTCGGTCCAGGACGTGGTATGGTCATTCATGCGGCACCTCTTTGATAGGCGCGCATTTCCACCTGGATTTTGCGGACCTGCGCGGCGTTGAGACGATCGTTCGCCGGCAGGCCGTCATTGAGGGCCTTGGCGATTTCGTCGGGATTGAGAAATTCATCGGTCAGGGCCATAACCTCGCCGCCGTGGCGGCTGGCCAATAGGCTGAGGCCCGGCCGGGCCAATGAGTCCGGCGGATTGACCACGACCGGAACGATGACCGCCGGCACCGGCGCCTTAGTTTGCGCCGGCACGTCCCGCGCTCTCAAGCCAAGGGCGCGCGACCGGTCGATCAGCTGGCGCTTGTTGTAAGCGTGGTCCAGTTCAGCCACGAGATCATCCCAGCCTGTGCGCTGCTCGAATTTCCGGCGAATGGCTTGATCAACCTCAGGCGGATATTTCGAGCCGATGGAACACGGCTTCAGGTTAACCCGTTCACGGCGGGCGGCGTCCGTCTCCCTTTGCCGCGCTTCCAGGGCCGCGATATCGGCTGCCATGGCTTCGGCCGCCGCCTCGAAATCGTCATCCGATTCATGCAGCGCCACCAATTCCTTCAGCTGCGCATTTTCCTTGCGCAGAGCCTCCAGCTCCGCTTCATGCGCGCAGGGCGGCAGTTCCTGTGCCATGAAGGCGCGCGTTTCGCCCAGGTGATCGCATTCGCCCTGCAGGCTCACCAGCTCGGCATTCAGACGTTCAACTTCCGCCTTCAAGCTGTCATTGGCCTTGAGCGTATCGATGATCTCGCGGGCAATCACGTCCTGCTGCGCCGAGGCCTGCCTCAGCTCGTCATCCAGCCGCCGGCGCTCAGCCACCGAGACATCGTAACCCGCCTTAAGCATATCATTTTCCGAGGTGAGGCGGCGCACTTCGGCGGCCAGGCCGGTCGCTTCGGAAAGTCTGCGTGTAGATTCAGCCCTTAGACGGGCATCCTCAGCCTTGAGATAGGCCAAGCGTTCGTCCATGTCAGCGCCCCCCCCCATGGCGGGCGCCGGATGAGCTTTCGCCAAGGCCAGCAGGTCGTCGGTCAGGTCATAGACGGCGGGCCTGGTGAAAGCCTCAAGCTGCAGGATCCGGATGGCATCGGCCCTATCGATGGCCACACACACCCGGCCGCTCCAGGTGAATATCCGCTTCATTGCCCGCCCCTCCGCAGTGTGCTGGCCAGCAGGTCGGCCGACGGATTGACCAGCGCCTGGATGGCGATCAGCTCATCGAGGATGGCGTGCTCGATGCCGAACAGCGGCGTATCGGGCAGGTCGCGTTTCACATCCGTGGCCATCTGGCCAAGCGTGGCAGCGGCATGCACCAGACAGCCGACATAAAGCACCGAGCGCGTGATCAGACGGTTACTGCATACCGAAATGCCCGGCGGCGTCTGTTTGCCCACCGCCTCGATCTCGCCGTCGGCGCTGACATCGACGATCAGGTCGAAACCGAACGGGCTTGAGATATGCCGGCGGATTTCACGGTTGGCGGCGGGTGCGGACTCTTTCATCAGGACTTCCCCTACGAAGTGCAAATTTCAAGTTGCGGGGGAAACATCAGATCTGAGTCAGGCCGCCCCGCGACACCTGCCCACCGGAAGGTCAGGGCGCGCCAAAGCCTTTGGCGGCCTTGATGACACTGACCGCCGCATCGGCCACGGCCAGGGCGCGCTTCTTGATTTCGCGCTTTTCATCGGCATCGAGCACACCGTCGGCCATGGCCAGGGAAACGGCCTGCGCCGCCTCCCCGGTCCGGCCCAGCATGTCGGCGGTCGAGGCCATCAGGTCGAATTGATCGGAGGCCGGCCCGGTCAGCGGCACCAGCTGCATGCCCGCCCGGCGGGCCAGGTCGTGGGCCAGGGCCAGCGCCCCGGCATCGGTCAGGGCCTGGGCGTCCTCGAAGGTCAGCCTGGCCTTCTGGCGCTCCTCCCGGTCGGGATTGAGCGAGGTGTGCAGCCAGTTCAGGGTGCGGTGGGTCAGCACGCTCAGCACCGACGCCTTGCCGCCAAGCTCCTCATAGGCGCGCTCGATGACGCCGTGCACGCTGATCGGGCAAAGGGCTTTGGTCATCGGGCCCCCCCTTCACCCGTGCCGGTATATCGCGCACCGGCACGGGTTGATTCTCCGGCTCGACTCTGGATAGAGTTGAGGCTCTGACACACAGGAGAATTGTAATGGTTATGAAAATGCCGGACGGCTCGAACGTTGCGACGCCTGACGCCGATGAACTGAATGCCCGTCTTATGGCCCTGGAAATTCTGGTGCCCTTCTTGATGAACCATGTCCTGGGTCAATTGCATGTGGGTGGCGACCCGGTCGGCACCCTTGAAAAGGCCATTACCGGTCCTGAACTTGGCGAAAAATTCCCCGAACCCGTCCAGAAACATCTCAAGGCACTGTTCCAGTACTACAGAAACTAGCCGAAGATTTTGAGGGCGCGCAGGTCTGAGCGCAGTTGCGCGCGCCGGGTCTTCGCGGTCACGCGAATGGGCCTCAACGCCTGCAGAACGGAGGCGTTGCAAGCGTATAGCAGCGCTTCGCGCGCGCTGATCGTGCGCGCATCGGGGTTCGCGGTTGTCTGTTCCGGTTCGGACATCAGGGTAACCTTTCAATTTGAGAGAAGCGGCATTCATCGGGTGCCCCCCGCCGGTTCCCCAGCTGGTTGACCCAAGTTTGCCGCGAATATTGGGGGTGATTTTACCGCTTCGTCCTGCGAAGTCAGATGTAAGACAACCGGAGAAGAACTATGGATAACGATTTCAAGGCGCTTGCCACCCTGTATGACGACCTGCGAACCCGCGTGTTTGCGCAACAGCGCATTGTTCTTGCGGGAACGGTTATAGGCTTGCGCGCCACGGAAGACCCGATGGCCACCCTCGATATTTTGCGAAATATCGCCCTGTACAAAGATATCCGGGATAACGATGCGATCGAACATCGCATTAATGACCGCACGGAAAAACTGCTGGCAGATATTGAGGCCAGCCTGGTAGACCTGACGAAACGATTTGGGCGATGACACCCGCCCCGTCACACACCTGGGATCGTAAGATGCCAGAATCGGCGTCGTATCGAGCGCCGCCAGTTCCGCCTGGCGCACTGCGATATATGCCGCCAGTGCCTGGCTACGCGCCTTTTGCTTGCGCTTACCCATGGCCGGTTACTCCCGCCGGTTGCGATTCCGGAGCCTTCGGGGGGATAAGGACTCCGGAATCGTCAGGACCGTCGGCGCGGGGTGCGTCGCCGGCGGGGGTGGAAACATATTCGCCGGCCTCGGCCTTTTTCAGCAGAGGCAAGGTAAGGTTTGGAAAGGCGTCCAACAGATCGGGCCACGCACCCCGAGGCACCTTGTCACGGTAGACCCATTGCCTAACGGCCTCCGGTGAGTAAGGCGTTTTGCCTGCCACAACGGAGCTGCCGCCTAAATCTTTGATCAAATCGGATATTGCCATGACTCAATCGTTACTACTGGTTACGAAAATGATCAAGCCGAAAATAACCGACAGTTACGTTACTTTTCGTTATGGTCCTCAATCATGACGATGAAAGACGATCAGCACAAAATACAAATAGTCCGGAAAGGGCGCCTCATCGCGGCCAGAAAAGCTTTACTTACAGCGAAGGGTCTGAAAAATTCTGCTGCGCAGGCAGCAGAGCTTCTGGACATTGATGACCATACCTATCGCGCTTACGAGCGCGATCCTGGCGGATCGAAATCTATAAGAATTACCTATGAGCTCGCCAAACAGTTAGCACCCAAGCTTGGTGTGACCGTTGGCTATCTGATGGCGGATGAAGAAGGAGGGCTTCCTGTCCGGCATGACGATCCTGAAGAAGTGCTCGCCGCCAAGGATCAATTACCTACTAGCTCGCAGCAGGATGGAATGGTTTCGATACCAGCCTATGACATAAAGCTCGCTGCAGGCGGCGGGTATTATGTCGACGAGCCGGAATTGTCTGTTCCTTGGGTGCTACCAAAGTCGTTTATAACTGGATCATTGGGGCTCAACCCGGAGACCCTTTCAGTCGTTGAAGTGGTAGGCATAAGCATGACCCCTACCCTGCTTCCACGTGATCGTGTGCTTATTGACCATAGCGACACCAATCCTAGCCCCCCTGGCGTTTTTGCGATTTGGGATGGTAGCGGCCTTTTAATCAAGAACGTGTCTCGCACCTCCCCAAAGTTCCCTGAAATGATCGTAATTACCTCGGACAATCCGAGCTATCCGCCGATCAATACAACGCTTGAGGAGATCACTATTATTGGCCGCGTAAAATGGTTCGGCCGGGGAATTTAGAAAGTTAGAAATGGAGGGGATTTTGAGACTAAGTGCGACACTTGGAGCCTTGCTAATAACGGCTGTGCCATCTGTGACGACTGCTGCCGATTTACCTGTGTTCACATTCCAAGGATATAACACCGAAGAAGTGGCGACGGCTGAAAGTTTGGCTACAGAGCCCGGCATGTCCGGCCTCAAAGGTTGCTCAACTGAAAACGACGTAACCGACTGTACAAATTACCAGGACCCCGTCATAGGAGGTGCTCGAACCGAGTGGTTGATGAAAAGGTTTTATCGCGGGAAACTGTTCTACGTTTTTGACTCTTTTCGACAATTCGCCCTTCCCGATATCTTGGCAGCGTTTAACGCAAAATACGGCCCTCCTAGCAAAATCGAGACCCGCAAATGGCAAAGCAAAGCAGGTGCCACTTACGACAACGAGGTGTATGTCTGGCAATTTAAGGGCGGCACACTGGAACTTAGTTCTATGGGACAACGTGTCGACGAAGGGAGTTTCGAGTTCGTCTCAACAGATAATGCCCCGCCTCCAGAGCCAGCTAAAGTGGACTTTTGAAGGTCCTGATTACAACGAAAACGCTAAAACGTAACCGTTGGTAATTTTTATTTGACAAAAACGTAACCAGTAGTAACGTGCGCCCATCCACATGGGAGCGCGGCTATGACCGATTCAGAAAAAGACCTTATTGCCGCCGGCGCGATGCTGATCGTGACCGGCTTCGCCTGCCTGTTCCTTATCGGCATCGGTGGCTGGTAATGAGACAGCCTCTCCACACCCCCGGCCCGTGGTTCGCATCCGCTTGCGATAATAATATCGAGGCAGACGTTAGGGATTCGGAAAACTACTTCATAGCCGTCTGCATGGGTGGCGCGGGTATTGATGGAGCGGAGAATGCACTTGCAAACGCTGCCCTCGTAGCCGCTGCGCCTGAACTGCTTTCGGCCCTGCAAAAAGCTGAGGCCTTTATGTCGGGCTTCGAGGGCGATGACCTTCAGGAAGGAATCGACGAACAGCTGGCAGAAATCCGCGCCGCCATCGTAAAAGCCACTGAGGCTGGCGATGCCTGACGCCCCGCTCCTCGCCAAGCCCCGCCTGCGCGCCATTGCCCTGCGATGCGTCGAGCCGGGCGGGCCATTCGTGCTCGGCCAGATCTACTACGCCACGCGCGGCCACCGAAACGGCGCGGACTGCACCCTGTTCGACGTGCTGGTCGAGGGCGAGGTGCGTGTCGAGTATGACACCCGCTTCACTCCCTGCAATGCCGACCACTGGTATCTCTTCAGCCGGGCGCAGCGCCGGCGCTTCGATATCCGCCTGCCATATGAGCGCTATCTTCCGGTCCAGTCCAAACCGGCCCGCAGGCCCAGCCTCTTGCCGCCCGTCTGGCGCGGCACCCAGGAGGTGCGGCTGTGATCGATCCGTTTGATCCGGGCACGCTCGACATCGAGCAGCTGGTGACGCCGGGCATCGCGGCCGGCGGTCCGACCTGGCAGGCCATGCACCGGTCACGCGCCCGGCGTTGCGGCCAGACCGACGCATCGCCCCCCCTCTCAAATTCCGTTGTTTCCCCAGCTTCCGGAGATGACCCGGCATGACTGACGTTCCCGAACCTGATCTGCCGCCGGATCGCGCTTCGCGCGCCCTGGGCTGCGCCTTGTCCATCTTCATCTCCGCCGGCGTCTGGCTGGCCTTCGTCTATCTCGTTTTTCTCTGAGGATCGATCCATGAAACCGACCAAGTACCGCGACACCTTCGTGCCCGGCATCACCGATCTGGCGGGCATGGGCCTGGCCTTCGTGGTCCTGCTCTATCTCGCCGGCATCTGCATCGGCCTGGGGCAGTACACCGTGGCCTGGGCCGTCTCGCATTTTCCGGCCACGGCGGCCGGCGTGCCCGTCGATCCGGAGTGAGCCATGAGCAAGGAAACCCCCTATGAACGGGCGGTCGCCATGGTCAGGGCCCGCGCCTCGGTCTCGGTCCAGAATCTGAAAACCACCCTTAATATCAGCGAGGCCACCGCCAAGTCCTTCCTGCGTGTCATGCGCGAGGAAGGGCTGGTCTCGGCGCCGATCGGCACGCTGGGCCGGCATCGTGTCCTGAGCTACCAGCCGCCGGCCGAGGGCGCCGTGCCGGCGCTCAATATCGAAAATCCGGAGATGTCCGTCCTTTACGGCGAGGATATGCCGATCGACGACATACTGGACGCGGGCCAGCAGGAGCGCCTCCGCAAGATCGTCGATTTCATCATCCAGGAAGAGGACCGCTGCGCGATCATCCGTGAAGGTATCACGGCCGCATATCAGACGGCCAAGACGCTCGGCTTCATGCGCGAGGCCATCAAGCCGGTCGTCAAGGCAATCCGCAAGAATGCCGTCGCTGAGCTAAAGCAGACGATGGATACCGTCGACCTGTACCTGCACGCCGTCGGCGAAGTGATCGACGACATGCCGTCTCGCACCCCATCGGTCTTTGGCGGAGGCGGCAATGGCACGCAGCACTAGGGCCACGGCTATCGCGCTACGTAAATTCATCACCCGCGACCAGGCCGAGGCCAGCGAGGCCGAACGGCTGCGCCAGCTCACCGAGCGCCTGCGCTGGCCGCCCGTCCTGATCCACCTCTATTGCACGGCGCCCGGCTGCGAAGACCTGCCATCGAACCACGATGACGTCTGGCGCTGGCTCGAAGGCTGCCCGCCCGAAAAGGTGCTGCGCCGCGTGCTGACACGGCTGGAGCGCCCCCCGCATCTGGTGATCATCACCCAAGGTACGACCTGGACCGATATCGAGGGCGACCACCCGCTCTGTCCGGACCGCGAATATGTCCCGCTGGCGGCTATCTGCCAGGGCATGACCTTCGATCAGGTCACCGAAACCCACCAGTCGCTGATCGATAGCGGCTGGCGCCCCCGGCCGGCACCTCCGGCCTTACATTAAAAGGAAGACCAATGGATACCATCGAAACCACCAAGCCCGTCGCGGAAGGCGAGGCGAACAGCGCCGCCGCATTTCCAACCACTGGACAGCCGGTTATTGTTCGCGCCCGCGACGCCGGCGTACATTACGGCGAATACCAGGCCCATGCCGGCCGCGAAGTGCGACTGAGCAATGCCCGCCGCCTTTGGTACTGGAAGACCCTCAAGGGCATTTCGCTCAGCGATCTGGCCGTGAACGGCATCAATGCCGCCGATAGCCGCATCGCCGCCACCGTGCCCGATCAGCTGGTGTTGGATGCGTGCGAAATCATCGCGGTCAGAGAAGACGCCGCCGCCACGATCCGGGAGGCTCCCATTGCCGCACGCCGCTAAACCCGACGCTCTTTCCCTTGTCAGCGAAGCTGACGCCAGAGACGAGCATGGCCTTGGCCATAGCGATGGCTCTGGCTCTGGCTCTGGCTATGGCGATGGCTCTGGCTCTGGCTATGGCGATGGCTATGGCGATGGCGATGGCGATGGCGATGGCGATGGCGATGGCGATGGCTGATTAGTCGCAAAAATTCGCCGCCAGCCCACCCCCGCCTCCCGGCCACCCCGGCAAAAATCTTCGAGTTTTGCCGGGGATTTCACCAACAAACTCCATCATATGAAAAGGCATCTTAATGGCCGGTTCCGTCAACAAGGTCATCCTCATTGGCTACCTGGGCAAGGACCCTGAAATTCGCCGAAAAAATAACAACGATCTGATCGTCAATCTCACCCTGGCCACCTCAGAACAATGGCGGGATAAGTCCACCGGCGAGCGCAAGGAACGTACGGAATGGCATCGTGTCGTCATCTTCAACGACACCCTGGCGCACATCGCCGAGCAGTACCTGCGCAAGGGCAGCCAGGTCTATCTCGAAGGCCAGTTGCAAACGCGCAAATGGACCGATCAGCAGAGTGTCGAGCGCTACTCGACCGAGGTCGTGCTGCAGAGGTTCGGCGGCCAACTGACGCTGCTCGGCAAATCCGGTTCGGGTGGCCCACCGCCGGCGGACAGCCCCAATGACTACGGCCGCACCTCGACGCGCGGCGCCGGTGCCAGCGGCCGCAGCATGGAGCCTGCCGGCGGCCAGTTCGACCTCGACGACGAAATCCCGTTTTAGGAGCAACACATGAAACTGAGACCTGAAAAGCTCAAGAAAATCGAAACTGAATTGTCGCGGAAGCTGACCGACGACGGGCAGATTATTGCCGCCGGCTTCGCCTCCCTGCGCGCCATGGCCATGAGGCCGGACGTGCCTGAATTGCAGTTACGGGAAATGCGCATGGCGTTCTTTGCCGGCGCTGCGCACCTGTTCGGAAGCATCATGAACATCATGGACGAGGGTGATGAACCAACCGACCGTGACATGAACCGCATGTCGCTCATAGCGGCCGAGCTTGAAGCCTTCAACCGCGACATCCAGACTCGCTACGCTACGTCCAGGGGGAACGCATGACCATCGCCCCCAATACTACTTGGAACGTGACCATAAGTGCCTGGTCGTCCAGCGGATACACCGCGAATATTTCGGACCTGGGCGGCATCGTCGCCAAGGTCCCGGCAAAGACATGGCGGTCTAAAGAGGCGACCATGGAGCTGGCCGAGCGGATCGCCCGCGTGCCGGCAATGGAAGCCCTGCTACTGGAAATTGCCAATAACAAAAAGCATGGCGAACTCGTTTCGTTGGGCATGACACGTCTGGCGCGCGAGATCCTCGGCCTGCCGCAACTTACCTACGACAAAATGACATCGGGAGCGACATCGTGAAAAACAAACTGATCGACCTCAACAACCACCTGTTCGCCCAACTCGAACGCCTGAGCGACGAGGATCTGAAACCCGAACAGATTGAGACGGAAATAAAACGTACTCAGGCCATCGTCGATGTCAGCGAGCAGATCATCAGGAACGCCGATATCGCATTAAAAGGCGCTAAGCTCGTCGCTGACCACGGCGGCGCGATCAGCCGGTTCCTGCCCATGGTCGAGAATATGAACGGCACGGCCGCCAGTTCGGCGCCGGCGATCGAGGCTAAACCGCAATGAGGGGCAGCAGTATCGATTACAGCGATGACGAGTTGGCCTGGATCGAGGCGCGACAGACGATGCCCCGGCGCGAGGCGCATGCCGCATTTTGCGCGACTTTCGGCCGTACCGACGTGTCTTTCGCCAATTTCAAGGCGCTCTGCACGCGCAAGGGCTGGAAAACAGGGCGCACCGGACGGATAGAAAAGGGCAATATCCCTGCCAACAAAGGGAAGCCCTGCCCGCCTGGCAAGGGGGGGCGTCACCCGAATGCCATCGCAACGCAGTTCCGCAAGGGCCTGCGGCAGGGTATCGCTATCAGACTCTACAAGCCGATCGGAACTGAGCGCCTGTCCAAGGACGGCTATCTGGAACGCAAGACAAACGATGACATGCCCCTGCAGGGCCGGTGGCGCGCCGTCCACCTGGTCGAATGGGAAGCCGTCAATGGCCCAATACCGAAGGGGCACTGCCTGAAATGCCTTGACGGGAATAAGCTGAACACGTCGCCATCGAACTGGGCACTGATCCCGCGCGCCCTGCTCCCCCGTCTCGGCGGCCGGTATGGATTTAAGTTCGACGCAGCCGCCCCGGAGGTCAGGCCGTCGATGATGGCGGTCGCCAAGCTGAAACATGCGGCGAAACATGCCGGTTCCAAACAGGGAACAGCCGAATGACCAGCCCCCATGGCCAGGCTACGCCGCCTTCCATGCCGCCAAGAAAGCCGCCCGCGAAGCTGGCAGACCGGAACCGACACGTCCGGAGTTTGTCGCCAGTCTCCAGAAACCTCTTCTCACTCGCATCCAAACGGCAGATTGATCGATGCCCGCCAATTTTCCGATCCTGAAAACCGCGCGCCAGTTGCTCGACGAAGCCATCATTCCGGCGCCGATCACCGAGCGGACAATCAAAGAGCTTGCCAAAACCCACAATGTCGGACGTAAAGTGGGCCGCGTTTACGTCTTTTCCGCCGATGATATTGCCGCCCTTATAGGCCGACTGCCATGCCTCTCAAACTCACCCGTCGCTCTGACAAGGGAAACTGGTACATACGCGGGACTGTCCGAGGACGCGAAATATTTGAAAGCACAGGCACTGATAACAAGCGCGCGGCTGAAGAAATCCGGATCAAGCGCGAAAACGAAGTCCTCAACGTCTCAATCCACGGCGAAAGTATTGCCTATACATTCACTGACGCGGCGATAAGTTACATCACGGCCGGCGGCGATGCGACCCACGTCCAGCCATTGCTCGATCATTTCAAGGGCGTCGCCCTCGCCACCATTGACCAGCGTGCGATCGATCAGGCCGCCAGCAAGCTGAAGCCCGGCCGCGCGCCGGCTACCCTAAACCGGCAGATATACACTCCCATTAGCGCTATTCTGAATCATGCCGCCGGCATGACGCCACCCTGGTGTTCGGTTCCGAAGATCAAGCGTCCCCAGGTCCCCAATGGTCGGGTACGATGGATAACCCATGCCGAAGCCGAGAGACTGATCGCTGCTGCAAAGCCACATATCAAACCGCTTGTCATTTTCCTATTGGGCACAGGCTGCCGTCTCTCGGAAGCCCTTTATCTCAATTGGCGCGAGGTCGACCTGTCGCGCGGGCATGTCACCATTGTTGGCCCGGAAGACGCCGAGACGAACCGGATCCGCACGAAAAACAATACGGCGCGCGGCATACCACTTCACCCCCGCGTGGTCGCCGCGCTGGCCGAGATGCCCCATCGCCATGGCGCCGTCTTCAGAAAGCCGGTGAAAGGCAAGAGGGCCACAAATACCACGCTCGAGGCGCGCAAGTATGGCCTGCCGTATGAGGATAGGGGCGGCGTCGGCGGCGGTCAGATCAAGTCCACCTGGGCAACCATGTGTGACAAAGCGAAGATCCCAGACTTCACGCCGCATGACTGCCGGCACACTTGGGCAACCTGGCACTATATTGCCAACCGGGATGTGGCGAAGCTTATGGAATTGGGCGGCTGGAAATCGCTTGATATGGTCATGCGCTACACCCATGTGAACGTTGACCACCTGAAGCCGTCGATCGAGGCCATGTGGGCTTGATCCGTGAGAAATACGTGGACACGCCAACCACATATGAAGAAAAACCCCTTATATCGCATAGCTTTGCGTGGGTTTGATTTTCCGCCTTGGTAAGGCTGAGGTCGAGAGTTCGAGTCTCTCACGTGGCACCATGAAGCCCCAAACCTCGCAAGAGTTTGGGGCTTCGCCATTTTTGGCTTCCTATTTCATTTGCGGCGCCTGATCGACAAAGCGCCCGATCAGGCCAGCCACGGCGATCAGCACGGTAATTTTCGCCATGCCTTGCGCGGGGATCAGGGCCTTCACTTCATCCGGCACCTGCAGCCAGAGAGCCGGAATGGCCGCCACCGCGCCGAGCGCCCAGGTGGAATAGGCGCGCAGGGTTTCGCGCCAGTTATCGATCAGTCGTGGCAGTTTCATTGGTTTAGCTCCTGTATGGGTATGTGAATGTGGAAACGGAGGTCATGGCGCGGTTGCCCGTTCCGCTGACTCCGACAGCGACGAACAGGCCCAGTTCCGGCGCCCAGCAGACACCCCGCCAACTGTTGTCGGCCGCGCTCGCGCGCAGCGTCCAGACAAGACCATCGGGCGAGGTCATGACGCGTACACCTGCGCCGCTGCCGCCGACCGCGCAGAAAAGACCCAGTTCCGGTGACCAGCAGATGCCGCGCCAGTCGTTATCGGCCGCACTCGCGCGCGCCGTCCAGATGCGGCCGTCCGGCGAGGTCATGACCCGGTTGCCGATACCCGTATTGGCCAGGGCGCAGAAAAGCCCCAGTTCCGCCGACCAGCAAACCGACAGCCAGTTGTTATCCGCCGCGCTGGCGCGTGCAGTCCAGATAACGCCATCCGGCGAGGTCATGACGCGATCGCCCGTACCGGTGATCGCCACCGCGCAAAACAGGCCCAGTTCCGCCGACCAGCAGACGTTATACCAATTGTTATCGGCCGCGCTGGCGCGTGCGGTCCAGACAAGACCATCCGGCGAAGTCATGACCCGATTGCCCGTGCCGGTGATCGCCACCGCGCAGAACAACCCCAGTTCCGCCGACCAGCAGACCGAACACCAGTCATTATCCGCCGCGCTGGATTGCGTGGTCCAGACAACACCGTCCCGTGAGGTCATGACCCGATTGCCCGTGCCGGAATTGGCTACCGCGCAGAACAACCCCAGTTCCGCCGACCAACAGACCGACAGCCAGTTGTTATCCGCAGCGCTGGATTGCGCGGTCCAGACAAGGCCATCCGGCGAGGTCATGACGCGGTTACCGGCGCCGGTAATCGCCACCGCGCAAAACAAACCCAGTTCCGCTGCCCAACAAACCGAAAACCAACTGTTATCGGCGGCACTCGCGCTGGCCAGCCAGGCGGCGCCAGTGACATAGTTCCGCTGCGGAACGGACGGCGTTTTGTAGCCGGTCCCGCCGAAACGCACCCGACCGCTGAAACGGTTTACCGTCAGGGCCGGCCGCCAGTTGCCGCCATCCGGCGACACTTTCAGGCTGAAGTGGTTGTCGCCCAGCAATCCCAATACCGCGTGCGTATTGTAGCCTGTCTGCAAAAGTATCTGCGCGCTGTTTCCTGCGGCCTCCTTGTTGAGACTCAAGGAAATATCGCCGCTGCCGCCCTCTCCGGCCGTTTTCGCCGTCAGAAGCGCCGCCTCGCCCTTAACCGCCAGCACATTGTAAGCGTCAGCGATCGTGCCCACACCGAGGCGGCTGAGATTGGCCAATGCCTTGAGCGCATCCTCGAACGCGGTCCAGCCCGCGGCTGTACGCAGAAGGAAGACACCTTCGGATTTGATGTAGACAATCGCGCCTTCGGGAAAGGTGACCGTTTCCCAGGCACCGCCCTCCGCGCGGACAAACGTACCGGCCGCGAGTGCCGCCCAGACCGCGCCAGTCGGCGTCGGCGGCAGAATATAGCTGTCGCCATCCGCCGGACTGGCCGGCTGCGCGCTGACATTACGACTGATCGCCTGCGCCTGGACCAGGCTTTCCAGCCGCATCAGACCGGCGTTCATGACGATGCGCTTCTGGCTGTGATCGCCGATCAGCGGCAGTTGGAGTCGGGGTGTCGTATCGCTCACGCCTCACCTTTCGTTCAGGAATGAATTTGATCCCTGAAGCATGAGGCGGCCGCGGTGAGCGGGGATTAGTTATTGCAGATAAACGAGGCGCTTCTTGCCCTTGGTATGACGCATTTCGCCGACATTATCCTGATGGCTGCCGTCACGGTGCGCCTGCGAGGCATTGCCCTCGATATAGAGCGTCTTCTCGATATCCTTCTGGATCATATGGGCGGCATAGAGATGCCCCTGGAAAAAGGTATCGACGGTCGAGCCGATAATGGGGATGACGGTATCTCCGAGCGATATCCCGGAATCGACCAGCAAGGCGAGAAAAGCGGCGGCCAGGGTTGTGGCGTCACAGCGGGCGCGAAGCCCCTGGAAGAGGATAAAGGCGCCCGCCAGCACGGAATAGGCCGTCCCCAACCCCGGAATCGGCACCCATGCCAGGATACCGTCCAGCCCGATGATATTGATCGGTCCGATGCCGATGATACGGTCGGACAAGCGCTTGACCGTATCGACCGAGTCATAGATGCGCCGTACCTCGTCATGGGTTTTTGCGAACATAGCCCTTGCCCCCCGATCGATCGCCAAATATAGACTGAGGCCGTTAACCCCTGTTAACGAAATAGCGGGCGGAACACCGCTTTTGTCAATAGCGATTGGATTGCGATGCGTGTGATCCCCGCCTTCAGAGCCATCTGGTCAGGCCTGTGCATCGGGGTATCCGGCCTGGCGCTGGCTGGCGGGCTGATCTGCCTGAAGACGTTCCGCCAGCCTCTGCTCTATCTTATCGATATCTTCACCCTGCCGTTCC
>Ga0153956_1000941_pt1 | contig 28992 bp, 25 predicted proteins | sample TSFL040MetaG_FD_104704 | JGI IMG/M metagenome (GOLD analysis project Ga0153956, IMG submission 104704) | Attine ant fungus gardens microbial communities from Florida, USA - TSFL040 MetaG | ecosystem: Host-associated > Fungi > Mycelium > Unclassified | place: USA: Florida, Wekiwa Springs... | reverse complement strand
TCGGGTCGCCGGTGTCGCGCATATAGGCGGAGTTGCCCTGGTCGCGCAGCAGCGGGAAGCCGATTTCCTTAGCCGTGCCTTCGAATTCGTTGTAGGGGCCGAAGAAGGTCAGCGGGTGGTCGACCGGCATGACGGGCAGGTCCTCGCCGACCATTTCGGCGATCAGGCGGCCCCAGATGCCGGCGCAGACGATGACGTGATCGGCCATGATCGTGCCGCGATGGGTGACGACGCCCTTGATGCGGCCGCCCTCGACGATCAGCGACTGGGCCGGCGTGTTGCCGTAGACCTGCAGCTTGCCGGATTTTTCGGCGGCGTCGACCAGCTTGCCGGCAACGGTCTGCGAGCGCGGGATGACGAGGCCGGCGTCGGGATCGAAGAGGCCCCCCTGGACCTGGTCTTCCTCGATCAGCGGGAACATTTCCTTGATCTCGGAGGGCGAGACGGCGCGGGCGCGGGTGCCGAAGGCGCGGGCGGAGGAAAGCTTGCGCTTGATCTCTTCCATCCAGGCGTCGTCGCCGGTGCGGGCGACTTCGAGGCCGCCGATGCGGGCGTAATGGCCCATCTTCTCGTAGAAATCGATGGAATACTGCGTGGTCCAGACCGAGAGATAGTCGTGGCTCGTGGTGTAGCAGAAGTCGGAGGCGTGCGCCGTCGAGCCGATGTCGGTCGGTACGCCCGACTTGTCGATGCCGACGATGTCGTCCCATCCGCGCTCGATCAGATGGTGGGCGATGGACGCGCCGACGATGCCGCCCAGGCCGACGATGACGACCTTCGCCTTTTTCGGAAACTCTGCCATGAAGTCAGTCCCTCATTTGGAAATTTGCCCGGATATTAAAGCCTGCTGTAGCGTGATTTGCGCCTGTCTACGACATAAATCATCGCGCGGCACACGCCTCGTTTCATGCCGCCTCGAATGCGTGCGCAGATTTTTTGAGGACAGCTTCGAGTTTAAGAAAAATTCAAATGCTTCGTCGTATCGATAGCGCATCGAACGGCGCTTTTCATTTAAAGGTTTGTCATGGCTTACTTGGGTGTTTCGGGAATGCAGTATTCGGGCGAGGCGTTTGTCAATGCGCGCATCATTCTTGCCGAAGACTCCAATGTTTTTACATCGATGATCAGCGTGAAGCTCAAGGAACTGTTCGGGATCGACGTGGAAATCTGCCGGACCTTCGAGGACCTTCAGATCGCCAATGACGGTTCGGACGAGCCGATCACTCTGGCGATTTCCAACATCAACCTGCCGGGCGCGGAAAACGGCGAGGCGCTGCAATATCTCGTCGACCTCAACATTCCGACGATCGTCTTCACCGGCACCTTCCACGAGACCCTGCGCGACCAGCTGATCGCCAAGGAAGTGGTCGATTACATCCTGAAGGACAATATCTTCGCCGTCGATCTGCTGGCCGAATCCGTCTGCCGCTTCCTCACCAACCATCGCCACCATGTGCTGATCGTCGACGACAGCGCGACGGCGCGGGCGCTGCTTTCCAGCCGGCTGAAGCGGTATAATTTCCGGGTATCGCTCGCCGACAGCGGCGCCAAGGCGCTGGAAATCCTGAAAGCCAACCCCGATATCGGCCTGATGGTGACCGACTACAACATGCCGGATATTGACGGCTTCGAGCTGACGCGGCGCATCCGCGCGAATATCGGCTCGCATCGGCTCCGGATCATCGGCGTTTCCTCCTCGACCAACCGGCTGTTGTCGGCGCGGTTCCTGAAGGCCGGCGGCAACGATTTCATGCTGCGCCCCTTCATCGACGAGGAATTTTATTGCCGCGTCAACCAGAACCTCGACACGCTGCTGCAGATCCAGACCATGCAGCGCCAGCGCGCGACGGCCTGATTTCCCGCAAAGAAAAGGCGCCAACCTCCTCCGTCATTCCTGTGCTTGTCACAGGAATCCAGACACGGCGCGTCTGCGCCGTGAAAAGACTCTTTCGGCCCAAGGACTTGGGCCTGCTGGTTCCCTGTGACAAGCACAGGGATGACGGAGCGTGAGGTCACGTTCGGTGCCCAAAGAGACCTGTCCCGTAGGTTCGTCAGCAAACTGAGGCGCGGCATGGGGATGCCGCGCCTTTCTCATGTCTTGAATCAGCCGGATCAGACGACCACGCCGGTCCGCGACGTGGACAGGGTCAGCTTGCGCTCGGCGCGCTCCTGCTGCGGCGAGCGGTTGTAGAGTTCGCGATAACACTTGGAGAAGTGCGAGGCCGAGACGAAGCCGCAGGCGACCGCCACTTCCACCACCGGCATCGACGACTGCACCAGGAGATGCCGGGCGCGGTCGAGGCGGATTTCGAGGTAGTAGCGGGCAGGCGAGCGGCCCATTTCCTGGCGGAACAGCCGTTCGATCTGGCGGCGGGAGAGGCCGGCGCCGTCGGCGATTTCCAGCAGCGACAGGGGTTCCGCAAGGTTGCTTTCCATCAGCTCGATGATCGACAGCACCTTGGAATTCTGCACGCCGAGGCGGGCGCGCAGCGGCAGGCGCTGGCGGTCGTGCGGGCTGCGGACGCGGTCGGTCAGTTGCTGCTCGCAGACGCGATTGACGAGGTTTTCGCCGAAATCCTGGCCGATCAGGTTGAGCATCATGTCCAGCGAGGCAGTGCCGCCGGCGCAGGTGTAGAGGTTGCTGTCGACCTCGTAGAGATCGGCATAGACTTCCGCCTGCGGGAAGCTTTCGGCAAAGCCCGGCAGGTTCTCCCAGTGGATGGCGCAGCGCTTGCCGTTCAAAAGGCCGGCCTGCGCCAGCACATGGGCGCCCGTACAGAGGCTGCCGACCGCGACGCCGCGATTGTAGGTCTCGCGCAGCCAGGCGTTGACGGACTTGTTCTGGAATTCCTCGACATAGATGCCGGAACAGACGAGCACCATGTTCGGCCGGTTTTCGCCGGTCAGATAGCGGCGCTCGTCGGCGAGCGAGGTGTTGACCTCGATGCCGATGCCGCTCGACGAATTGACCTTCTGGCCATCCGCAGAGGCGAGCCGCCACGTATAGGCGGAATAGCCCAGCATGCGGTTGGCAATTCGAAGTGTCTCGATCGCCGCCGAAAACGGCAGCATCGTGAAATGGGGAACCAGAAAGAAAACCAGCGAACGCTGCTTGATCGGTGTCTTGCTCATGTGGGTAATCCGTCCTCCGCAGAACCACACGACATTTCTTCCTTCAATTGCGTCGTATCGATGGCCTGAAAGCGACGTCCGCATCCATATCTGCGGCTACAAGCTAAATTTGCGACATTTCTCCATGGCCGCCTGTCGCTTTGCCGGCATTCAGGAGGCTCAGCCGGCCTTGCGGTATATGCGTATGAAATCCAACACGAATAAAGCGGAGGTGGGGGACGTGAAGCGCTGCCCGCCTGTCGCGGGTCAGCGCTTCACGTCTCCGTGTGTCGCAATCAATGCAATTTTCCGCGGCTGTCTTCCATGTCGGCGGAAGGCCAGCCGAAGTCCTTGCGCATGTCGAAGGGCATCGCTTCGATGGCGCGTTCCATGCGCCAGCGGCGCCATTGGTTGGCGATGCGGCGGGCATAGGTCGAAACCTGTCCGAATACGCCCGTGCCGGATGCGATGGCGCCATGGCGCCCGCCGGTATGTCTATAGGTGATCGTTGTCATCTCAGGTTCCTTTCGCCGTCATCAGCAGAAAGGTCGCGACCTTTGACGATAGTTATGATGCCGCGGCATGCATCAATCAAGCGAATAGAATTTATGCTTGATATAAGCTTTTTTGAACGGTCCGCGCCGACGGTCAGCCGGGACCGGTGGCCGGGATGGCGCCGCCGGTGACGATGCCGGCTTCGGCGGAAATCAGGAAGGCGACGAGCCTTGTGATCGCGGAAGGCTGGACCCAGCCACCGGTATCGGCGCCCGGCATGGCGGCGCGGTTCTGCGGCGTGTCGATCGTTCCGGGCAGAATGCAGTTGGCGCTGATACCGTGCGCCCGGTCCTCGGCGGCGATCGCCTCGGTGAGGCGGATGACGGCGGCTTTCGAGGCGGCATAGGCGGCCTGCCGCGCGCCGGCCTTGAGGCCGGGGGCGGCCGCGACATGGACGATCCGGCCGTATCCTGCCTTTCGCATGGCTGGCAGCACCGCGGCGCTGATCGCATAGGCCGTCCGCGCGTTCATCGCGAGCAGCGCATCCCATTGCGCAAGCCCGGCCTCGTCCACCGGCCCCATCTTGAAACCGCCGACCGTGTTGACGAGGGCGTCGATCCGTCCGAAGCGATCGATCGCCGCCTCGACCGCGCGCCGGCAGGCGTCGAAATCGCCAAGATCGATGCCCGGCACCTTCAGCACTTCCGCACCGGCGGGAAGGTCTGCGGCAAGCCGGTCAAGCGATTGCGGATTTCGCTCGACGCAGACGAGCTTGAGGCCGAGCGAGGCAAGATGCCCGGCGACGGCGCTGCCGAGATTGCCGGCCGCGCCGGTGACCATGACGACCTTCGTTTCCATGCGGGTCCCTCCATTGTTGCGCCTACGATGCCAGCCTTGCCGGGCGCGCGCAACGGGCAGGGCGGACGGCTGCGGCGTTGACAGGAGTGCTATCGGGAAAGTCTTCTATTCCCATCCGCTCGCTTCCTTCTGCCACAAGGTGCTGATTGCGCTTTATGAGAATGGCACGCCCTTTCGAAACGTCGTGGTCGACCTCGGCGACCGGGAAGCCAGTGCCGCGTTCTTCGCGCTTTGGCCGCTCGGCAAGATACCGCTGCTGCGCGACGAGGGGCGGGGGCAGACGGTGCCGGAAACCTCGATCATGATCGAATATCTGGAGCGGCACTATCCCGGAACGCATCCGCTGATGTCGGCCGACGACGAGGCGCGTCTCGACGTCCGCCTCTGGGACCGGGTTTTCGACCTTTACGTTCAAGAATCGATGCAGGCGATCGGCGGCGGCCGGAGGGCGAAAAGGACCCGCTCGGCGTCGGGCAGGCGCTGGCGACGCTGCGCAACGTTTACGACATGCTGGAGGACCGGATGCGTGGGCGCGAATGGGTGGCCGGCGAGGCCTTTTCCATGGCGGATTGCGCCGCCGCGCCCGCGCTGTTCTACGCCGGCATCGTCACTACCTCATAAGCCACTGAAATCAAAAAGCCGGGCGTAAGCGCCCGGCTTCGAGTTTGTCGAGTGAGCGACGTTTAGCCTTTCGGCGCCAGATCGACCTTGAACCACTTCTTGGAGATTTCGGAGAGCGTGCCGTCGGCGGCCATTTCGGCGAGCGCCTTGTTGAGGATGCCCTGCAGTTCGGGCTCGCCCTTGCGAATCCCCAAGCAGACATTCGTCGCCTGAATGCCGCCAACGAGAAGCGGGCCGCTGGTCACCAAGGCGCCCTTGCTCGAGTCGGCGCGGTCGCGGGCGAAGACGACGTTGTCGTACTGGCCGTCGAGGCGGCCGCCTTCGATGTCGAGCTGGACTTGCTCCGACGACTTGTAGGTCTTGACCTGCACCACGTCGCCGAAATTCTGTTCCACGAACTTCAACTGACTGGTCGAAAGCGAGGCGCCGAGGGTCGTACCCTTCAGGGCTTCCTTGAGGTCGGCGACGGCCTTCTTGCCTTCCTCGGTGTCGGTCGACAGGCTTTCACCCGTGTGCGGGAGCTTCGCCAGCGGACCATCGGCGGCCACTAGAAACGTGTTCGGCGTGATGACGTAGGGGTTCGAAAAATCGATCACCTTCCGGCGCTCGTCGTTCGGTCCCATGGTCAGGACGACGTCAAACTTACCGGCGAGCAGTGAAGGAATCTGGCTGTCCCAGTCCTGGGCGACGATATTGCAATCGAGCTTCGCACGCTTGCAGACTTCCTTGATGACGTCGAGGTCCAGGCCCTGGAGTTCTCCGGTGCTGGTCGTCGCATTGAAGGGCGGAAAGGCTCCTTCGACGCCGACGTTCACGGTTTTCCAGTCCTTTGCGAGCGCGGGCACTGCGGTCATCATGGAGAGCGCGGAGAGCGCAACGATTGCGGTGAAAGCCAGTTTTCCAGACATGTCGTTCCCTTGTGTTCTTGGCTGTTGTTGGTGCGCAGGCTTTCGATATTCGGCGGTACCCGACCAACTGGCCATCAACTTTGAACGTGCTCTTGGCGTCTGAAAAGAAGAATATTGTTCATATATATGAATTTTGTTCAGGAATTCGACGCTGCGATGCCCAAGGTTCTAGGTGAGAAGGACGCCGATGTTTCATCGGCGTCCGTTTTGTCGAGGTGCAGGGACAGGAGAGCGGTGCCTTACGCGCAGGCGGATTTTGCGTGGCGCACGACGTCCGCATGCGTGGCGAACCAGACGTCCGGTTTCGTGCGGATATGCGCGACCAACTCCTTGAGTATCCAGAGCCGGCTGCGGTGCCCGATGATGTCCGGATGCATGGTGAGCTGGAATATCCCGCCCTCTTCGTAAGCCGCTTCAAATTCTTGGCAGAAAATCTTCAGAATGTCGTGCGGCGCGATCTGCGGGCGAAGGCCGCCCCAGCGGTCCATGACCAGATAGGCGGCGTCGTCGCGTATCCATTCGACCGGCAGTTCCACGACGCCGGTCGGCGCGCCGTTCATCAGAAGCTCGTAGCAATCCACGTCCGCCATCAGCGAGGAGTCGTAGAGCAGGCCCATTTCGGCTGTGATCTTCAGCGTATGCTCGCTGAAATCCCACGAAGGCGTGCGGATACCGACCGGGCGGATGCCGGTGATTTTTTCCAGGGTATCGGCGGAGCGGTATTGCAGGTCGCGCTCCGTCGCCTCGTCGAGCAGCGTGTTGCGTTCGTGAATCCAGCCGTGCAGGGCGATTTCGTGCCCTTCGGCGACCAGCGCCCGCTGTTCGTCGGGGTAATGCAGCGCCGAGATCGCGGGAACGAAAAACGTCGCGGGGATGCCTTCCTTCTCAAGCAGCCGGCGGATGCGCGGAATGCCCTGCCGTGGGCCGAAATGGCCCTGCGACAGCGCCGATATGGACTTGCCGCCATCCCTGAGTTCGAATGTGTCGTGATCGGAATCGAAGGACAGCGCCACGGCGCATTTGCCGTTCTGAGGCCAGGACGAGGGCCTGAGGCTTCGCCCGGCGCGGGCGCGGCCCATCAGGCCTTGCAGGCGTTCTTCGGGCCAGGTCCAGGTCGGAAGCACGGTGTTGTTGCTCACGTAACCGGTCCTCCGCTGACCGACAGGGTCTGGCCGGTGATCCAGCTCGCAAACGGCGACGCCAGGAAGAGCACGGCGTTGGAAATGTCCTCGGGAAGGCCGATGCGGCGGAGCGGTATGTGGTCGAGCATCGCCTGCTGGCCGTCCTCGCCGTAGGAGTTCCACTGGCGCTCGTAGTCCGGGCTCGTGCGCAGGAAGCCCGGAGCGACGGCGTTGACGTTGATGCCGAAAGGCCCGAGTTCGTGGGCCAATTGCCTCGTGAGGCCGATCAGTGCAGCCTTGGCGCTGGCATAGGCCTGGATGCCGGTGAGGCTGACGCCGAGCCCGGCGCCGCTGGAGATGAAGACCATCTTGCCGGCGCCGCGCGCCTTCATGGCCGGCACGATGCCGCGCGCGACCAGAAATGCGCCGCGTACGTTCACGGCGTAGATGCTGTCCCAATCGCCGGCGGGGACGGTCTCAACGGGCCGGCGCGTCTGGCCGAGAACGCCGCCTGCGACATGTACGAAAACGTCGAAGGCTTCGGGGCGGTCGGCGACAAGCTTTGCGATGCTCGCTTCATCCGTCACGTCGAGGTGCGTGGTCTCGATCGATCCGCCCCTCGTTCCGAAGGCACCCTGCGTCAACTCGCCAAGTGCCGTCAGGTTGACGTCGGTTGCCAGAACTGTTGCGCCGTCGGCAGCGAATGCTTCGCAAATCGCGCGTCCGATGCCGCGGGCGGCACCCGTGACAAGGACCTTTTTTCCTTCGAATTGAATGTCCATGCTAGCTTTCCGTGTTGAGGCGTTTGAAACCAAGTCTGGCGCTGAGTTCGTCGGCATAGCGGATCACCGCCGCGATCATGCGATCGCGATTGGCGGCGAAGCGGCCGGTGACCGTGGCGATATTGAGCGCGGCCACGACGTCGCCGCTGCCGTCGCGAACGGGGGCTGCGACGCCGGAGCCGCCGGCGACGAATTCCTCGTCGCTGATGGCGTAGCCGTTATCGCGGACCGCCTCGATCAGGCGACGGATATGCGCCCGATCGATGACGGTCTGGTCTGTGACCTGGATGATCCGCTCACGGGCGAGATAGGCGGCGGTCTTTTCCGGGCGCCAATAGGCAAGGAGAACGCGGCCCATCGCGGTGCAGTAGGAGGGGTCGGTGACGGCGATGTCGGAATCGAAGCGCACCTGCTGGTGGCTGACGCTCTTGGCGAGGATTTTTACGCGGCCGTCTCTTCGGCGGCTGCCGAGGAAGACGGTTTCGCCGCCTTCGTCGCGGAGCGCGTTCATGATCGGCTGCGCCGTCGCGACGAGCTGCGCGTCGCTGCCGTTCAGCCAGCCGGGGCCGTTTCGGAAGGCGTCGTGAATTCTGTACGCCTCCGACTCGTCGCGAACGACATAGGCGCGCGAGACGAGCGTGGCGAGCAGATTGAAGGTGCTGCTTTTCGGATAACCCAGCTCGCCGACGATCATCTTCAGCGTGAGAGGCTTCTGAACGCGGGCGAGCAGTTCGAGCAATTCGAGGACGCGAACCGCGGATTTGACTTCCGAGCCATCTTCTTCGTTCATATATGTGAACCAAATTCTCATTGAAGAATATTAACGTAGACATACCATGTCCTCGACTACATGCAAAGGAGAATTTGGGCATGGGCTCGCATCAAAAAGTAGCAATCGTTACGGGCGCCGCTCGGGGGATCGGCAAGGCCTGCGCGCTCGATCTGGCGCGGGCCGGCTATGCGCTTGCGCTGGTCGACCTGCTGGAGGAGGAGCTTGAGCAGACCGCCGGCCAGATCGCCGCGCTCGGGCAGCCGGCGAAGACTTTCGTCGCCGATGTCGCCAGCCACAGCCGCGCGGGCGAGATCGTATCGGACACGATCGCCGCCTTCGGCCGCATCGACTTCCTGCTGAACAATGCCGGCGCCTCGGCACCGACCGGCATTCTCGACATTTCCGAGGAGGAGTTCGATCGCGCGATCGCCATCAACCTCAAGAGCTGTTTCAACTACATCCAGCATTCCGCTCCGCACATGCTCAGCCAGGGCGGCGGCCGCATCGTTTCCATGTCTTCGCTGAACGCGCTCTCGGGCGGTGTCACCGCCGCCGTCAGCCGGTTTGCCTATGCTGCGGCGAAGGCCGGCATTCTCGGTATGACGCGGTCGCTGGCGAAGGAACTCGGACCGTCGATCACGGTCAACGCCATTTGCCCTGGCGTCATCCGCACCGAAATCGACACCTGGGTCACCGAAAGCGAGAAGGATGTCGTCAAGGGCATCGCGCTTGGCCGGCTGGGCTCGGCCGACGACGTCGCGCGTCTCGTGACATTCCTGGCCACGTCCGAGCCGTGCTTCATGACCGGCCAGACGTTCACCGTCGACGGCTTCCAGTTCAACGTCTGAGCGTTGCGGAAGATGATGGGAGGGAAATGACAGATGATAGAGCTGCTGCAATATCTAAGCTTCGGCCCCGGCGGTTGGGGGCAAGCCTTGACGGCGGCAACCTTCACCACGGTCGCGGTCGCGATTTGCGGCTTCTTTATCGGCGGGGCGCTTGGCGCGCTCATCGCCTGGGGAAAGCTTTCGGGCGGCTCGGTCGTGCGGTTTACGGCGGATTCCTACACCACCGTCCTGCGCGGCATCCCCGATCTTCTGGTGATCTACCTCTTCTACTTCGGCGGCAGCCTGCTCCTGTCGCGGGTGGCGAGCCTCTGGGGCGTCCAGGGCTTCGTCGGCGTGCCGCCGTTTGCCGCCGGCGCGATGGCCATCGGCGTCGTCTCCGGGGCCTATCAGGCGGAAGTGTTCCGCGGCGCCTTCCGCGTGCTTTCGAAAGGGGAGATCGAAGCCGGCAGGTCGGTCGGGATGGGCAGGTTCCTGTTGTTCCGCCGCGTCATCGTTCCGCAGGTCTTCCGCCATGCACTGCCGGGGATCGGCAACGTGTGGCAGATGGTGCTGAAGGAATCGGCGCTGATTTCCGTGACGGGGCTCGTCGAATTGCTTCGTCAGGCCCAGATCGCGGCGGGATCGACGCGCCGGCCCTTCGAATTCTTCCTCATCGCCGGCGCGATTTTCCTTGCGATCACCTGGTTCTCGCAACTGGTGTTTGCCTGGTTCGAGCGCAGGACGGGCCGCTATATGTCTGGAGGGCTCGTCTGATGGACCTGATTTTCATCCGCGACAGCTTTCTGCAACTGCTTTCCGGCGTTCCGCTGACGCTGGAGCTTACCGCATTTGCCTTCGTCCTCGGGTTGATCTTCGCCATGCTGCTCGCCCTGATGCGGGTGTCCGGCATTCGCGTTCTCGAAATACCCGCGAGCGTCTACATCTTCATCGTGCGCGGCACGCCGCTCCTCGTCCAGATATTCCTGATCTACTACGGTCTCGGCCAGTTTCGGCCGACCTTGCAGAGCCTCGGCCTCTGGCAGTTTTTCCGCGATCCGTACTGGTGTGGGATTTTCGCCCTGTCGCTGAACAGTGCGGCCTATGGCAGCGAAGTGTTGCGCGGCGCGCTGAAATCCGTGTCCAAGCGCGAAATCGAGGCGGCGAAGGCCTGCGGTATGTCGGGCCTGCTGCTCTATCGCCGGATCATCCTGCCCCTGGCGCTGCGCCAGGCCCTGCCGGCCTATGGCAACGAGCTGATCCTGATGGTGAAGGCGACGTCCCTCGTCTCGACCATCACGATGATGGAGATCACCGGCATCGCCGCGCGGCTGATTTCGGAGACCTATCGCCCGGTCGAGGTCTTCATCGCCGCCGGCGCGATCTATCTCGCCATCAATTTCCTGCTGACGCGCCTCGTCTCGTGGCTGGATTGGTGGCTGACGCCGCATCTGCGCGGCGTCCCCGCAGCCACGCCCAAAGCGGAGCACATCAATGCCTGAGATTACCGACATGCAGCCCGTCATATCCCTTCGCGGCCTTCGCAAGAGCTTTGGACAGCTCGAGGTTCTGAAAGGCATCTCGCTTGACGCCCACAAGGGCGAGGTCATCGCCATTCTCGGCTCGTCCGGCTCGGGCAAAAGCACGATGCTTCGCTGCATCAACCTTCTCGAAGTTCCGACGGCAGGAGAGATCGTCATCGGCAGCGAGACGGTGGCGCTGAAGAAGAGCGGGCAGGGGCTGGCGGTCGCCGATCAGCGGCAGATAGACGCGCTGCGCTCGCGCGCGGCCATGGTGTTCCAGAGTTTCAATCTCTGGTCCCATATGACGATCCTGGAAAACGTGATCGAAGCGCCGGTTCATGTTCAGCGCCGCCCGAAAGCGGAATGCGTCGCCGAGGCGGTGGCACTTCTGGAAAAGGTCGGGATCGCCGACAAGCGCAACGCCTATCCGGGCCATCTCTCGGGCGGCCAGCAGCAGCGCGCCGCGATTGCCAGGGCGCTCGCCATGCGCCCCGAGGTCATGCTGTTCGACGAACCGACCTCGGCGCTCGACCCGGAAAGGGTTGGCGAGGTGCTGGCGGTGATGCGCTCGCTTGCGGAGGAGGGGCGCACGATGCTCGTGGTGACGCATGAGATCGGGTTTGCCCGCGAGGTCGCCAACCGCGTCGTTTTCCTGCATGAGGGCGTGATCGAAGAAGACGGCCCGACCGAGCAGGTGTTCACCAATCCGAAGTCGGAGCGGTTCCGTAAGTTCATTTCAAACAGCCAGCATTTTCGGCAGCCGGAGCACGTATGAGCCAGCTTGAAACGACCATACTCGAATGGATCGCCTCGCAGCAGGAAGAGATGACCTCTCTGCTCGCGGCCCTGGTGAACACCGATTCCGGTTCCTACGATAAGCAAGGTGTCGATGCCGTCGGCGCGACGCTTTCGGCATTCCTCTCCGGCCATGGCATCTCCACCGCGGTCCTGCCGGTGGAAGGGTTTGGCGACACGCTGGTCGCCGGCACTGCCACCGTTCGGCGGGATGTGGGGCGACACAATTTCCTGCTTCTCGGCCATCGGGACACCGTCTTCGGCAAGGGAGAGGCGGCTCGCCGGCCGTTCGGCGTCGATGCGGGCCGTGCCTTCGGCCCCGGCGTGGCGGATATGAAGGCGGGCTTGGTGATGAACGCCTTCGTGCTGGCCGCATTCCAGCGGTTTGCACCGGACGTTCCGGTCGTCTTCATGATGACGGGAGACGAGGAGATCGGCTCGCAGGCGTCGTTGGCGCATATTCGCGAGGAAGCCGGTACGGCGCGGGCGGTTTTCAATGCCGAGCCGGCGCGTGCGACGGGCAACTTCGTCAGCGGCCGCAAGGGCGGGTTTACCTACCGCTTCGAGATTGCCGGCAAAGCCGCGCATGCGGGCGTGAATTTCACCGAAGGCGTCAGCGCTATCGGCGAGCTTGCCCACAAGATCACCGCGCTCCATGCGCTGAGCGACGTGGAAAGCGGAATTACCCTGAACGTCGGCCTCGCCAGCGGCGGCTCCTCCACCAACACGATCGCGGCGAAGGCCGTCGGCGAGCTTGACGTTCGCTTTGTGGACAACGTGCAGCGTGCGCGACTGATCGAGGATATCGAGGCGATCCTGGCGCAGCCGGTGATCCAGTCGACGACGACCACCTTCGTACGGCAAAGCGAATCCCTGCCGCTTGCCCCGACCGGGGAGAACACCCGCCTGTCGGCCCTCTATCGCGAGGCGGCAATGGATCTCGGCGTCGATATAGCCGGCGAATATACGGGCGGATGCGCCGATTCGGGCATCGCCTCCAGCGCCGGCGCGCCAACCGTCTGCGGCACCGGCCCGGTCGGCGGAAAGGCGCACACGGAGGAGGAATACATCCTGATCGATACGCTGTCGCAACGCGCGGCAATCGTCGCCGCATCGATCGTCAGGCTCGCAAAGGAATTGCGTCGACGACAATGAAACTCAACGTTCGGACAAGCGTTTGGTGATCTCGTCGATGTGGTTCTTAACTGCGGTAATGAGACCGTCGCATACCTTATCGATAAGCCATCCTATCTTGTCGTCCCATCCCAACTTGTACCACCTCTTCACCGCCTCTTCCCCATCGGTGCTAAAAGCGTCCCAGTCCGTCCTCGGATGTTTAGTCACCATCTCAAAAACATAGCAGTGCTCGAGGCTCGGCGCACAGCTCATCACCAATACAAGGCGCTGAAGTGTCCTGAACTTTGGTGTCAGGCTGATTTTAATTTGTGCCCGTTCCAGGGAACAATTCAATTCCAAATCGAACTGCTCGATATAGTCTTGGCCGATTGCGGCGAGTATTCCGGCGCTCGCCACTGCCCATGGGTTGGCTTTGCGCTTTTCACGTTTGATTTCGGCGGTGACGAGCCTGTCAGGTCGCTTCTCGCGTGAGAGAACGCGGATCATAAATTCTTCGCTTGTCGGCTCATAGCACCGAGAGTGCTCACTGACCTCTGTATCGAAGAACTCGGCAAACTCCGGGGCGCTGACCTTTGCTTTCAGGCCGTCGAACAGACTGCCTATCAATTCCTTCATCTGCGCCGGTGATCCGATCTTTCCTTCTGCCGCTAGGAGTAGTTGCATCGCGGAAGGCGCTTCGACGAGTAGGTGACTATTGGAGCTAGTACCGGAATCGGAAACTTCTTCGGTCGAAGTGCCGTCTGCCCCTGCGTCCGGTACGGTCAGACGCGCTGTCATCCGGGCTCGAAAATCGTCCAGAATCTTCGCGTCATCGACGAGCGTCTCGCGACCAGTGCCTTGATAAACAAAGAACGGCGTCTGGCCGTCATTCTGTATGAAGTTATCCCGCAGGGTGTTCGACAAGTCGGTGTAATAGATTGCGCCCTCGGTCTTACGAATGCTCGCTTCGATGAAAGCGCGCGTGTAGTCGCTCAGAGGCACTCCGCCCATCGAGGTCTGGTCATTCATCGATGAGGAAAATTGGAACACATTCCTGAAGCCATCTTTCACCAGCGGTGGCGGAGGGACGTCTCGCTTGACCAAAGGCGTGCCCGAATAGCAGGCGTCGATAACGACGACCAAGGTTGTCGGAGAAGCGGTTCGGAATAGGCCATGCAGTTCCGAGTGCGAGACGCCGGTCTCGTTGGGGCGCCTGGACTCAAATTTCGTGCCGCAGTAATAGAACTCGCCCTCGATCTGCGCGCCATGGCCCGAGAAAAAGAAGAATAGCTCGCTTTGCGTCTCTTCCGGCGGAAGAGCGTTTCGCACAGCGTCGCGCATTGCATCAGCATCAAGGTCGATGCAGTCGATGATGGTGTCGAAGCGACTCGTCGCTTCCAGAAGCTCTCGCATTGCGAGAACGTCGTCCCGGCAGCAGGGTAGATCGTTCCCGCCCAGATAAGTCGCATTTCCGATCAGGATTGCGGTCGACGGCATGCCTATCTCCAAAAAACAATAATAGCGTTTTACGAAGTCTGGAGGCGGCCCTGGCAAGTTATGAACTTGGTGGTCGACCACTCAGCTTAGCGGAATACAGTTCACGGTGGCGAGGTAGTCGCTTCCGCACTCTAGCGATCTATGATCGGCTAAGATGTCTGTTTCTTGTTTGTTCTTGTATACATTTTCAGGCGACCGAAGCCGCCTGAAAATTGTTTTGCTTGCGCGGGAGATCGCTGTGTTTTCCAGAGAAACTGCCTTCCGGCTGGTTTCTCGCGCGGACGCGACAATACTCGGCGGCGGCCAGCCCTCCTCCTCTACCTTTTCCCGTTCCTTAGCTGCAGCCGCTGGTGGCGCCGCAGGTGTCGCACTTTTCGCAGGTTCCGTTGCGGACCATGGTGAAGTTCTGGCACTCGGAGCACATGTTGCCGGTGTAGCCCTGCATGATGGAGCGGGCGCGGCGTTCGGCTTCCAGCTTCTTGGCTTCGGTTTTTGCCGAAGCCGCGTCGGCGGCGGCTTTGTCGGAGAAGAGGGCGGTTGCCGACTGGGTTTCCTCCGAAGCGAGTTCCTCGGTGATTTCTTCGGCGAGTTCCTTGGCGCGCTCCTCGTAATCCCGCTTGAAGGCGAGGATTTCGGAGGTGGAGGCGGCGACCGCCGGCTCCAGCTTGCGCGCCGTGTTGCCGGCGATCGAGGTGATCGTCGCGCCGCCGGAAGCCTTGGCGGGGGCGGCGGTTGCCGCACCCTTCGGCTCGGCGAGCTGGCGTTCGCCGCTCGGCGGAACCAGCGTCGGCTTGTAGCCGCGCGTCCAGCCCGTCGAGATCAGGTTGGTCTTGCCTTCCTGGATGCCCTTGCCGAGCGCGGTGTTGCCGAAGTCGGAGGTATCGACATGGGCCAGATCGTTGCGGCCGAGATAGGAGACGGCCAGTTCGCGGAAGACGTAGTCGAGGATCGACGTCGCGTTCTTGATCGCGTCGTTGCCCTGGACCATGCCGGCCGGCTCGAACTTGGTGAAGGTGAATGCCTCGACATATTCCTCGAGCGGCACGCCGTATTGCAGGCCGAGCGAGATGGCGATGGCGAAGTTGTTCATCATCGCGCGGAAGGCGGCCCCTTCCTTGTGCATGTCGATGAAGATTTCGCCCAGGCGGCCGTCACCGAATTCGCCGGTGCGCAGATACACCTTGTGGCCGCCGACGACGGCCTTCTGGGTATAGCCCTGGCGGCGGTTCGGCAGCTTTTCACGCTCGCGGCTGACCCGCTCGATGACGCGTTCGATGATCTTCTCAGTGACGGTCACGGCCTGGGCGGCGACCGGCTGCTGCAGCAGTTCCTCCAGCGCATCCTCGTCCGCGTCGTCCTCGATCAGCGAGGCGTTGAGCGGCTGGCTGAGCTTGGAGCCGTCGCGGTAGAGCGCGTTCGCCTTGAGGCCGAGCTTCCAGGAAAGCATGTAGGCATTCTTGCAATCCTCGACGGTCGCCTCGTTCGGCATGTTGATCGTCTTGGAAATCGCGCCCGAGATGAAGGGCTGGGCGGCGGCCATCATGCGGATGTGGCTTTCGACCGAGAGGTAGCGCTTGCCGATCTTGCCGCAGGGATTGGCGCAATCGAAGACGGCGAGGTGCTCTTGTCTCAGGAACGGGGCGCCTTCCAGCGTCATCGCGCCGCAGACGTGGATGTTCGCCGCCTCGATGTCCTTCTTCGAGAAGCCGATATGGTCGAGCAGGTTGAAGCTCATGTCGGCGAGCTGTTCGTCGGTGACCTTCAGCGCGCCCTTGAGGAAATCGGCGCCAAGCGTCCACTGGTTGAAGACGAACTTGATGTCGAAGGCGCTCTTGAGAGCCGCGTTGACGGCCTCGATCTTCTCGTCGGTGAAGCCCCTGGTCTTCAGCGTCGAGGGGTTGATGGCGGGCGCCTGGTTGAGGTTGCCGTGGCCGACGGCGTAAGCCTCGATCTCGGCGATCTGGCTTTCCGAATAGCCGAGCGTGCGCAGCGCTTCGGGAACGGCGCGGTTGATGATCTTGAAGTAGCCGCCGCCGGCGAGCTTCTTGAACTTCACCAGCGCGAAGTCGGGCTCGATGCCGGTGGTGTCGCAATCCATGACGAGGCCGATCGTGCCGGTGGGCGCAATCACGGTCGCCTGGGCGTTGCGGTAGCCATGGGTCTCGCCGAGTTCCAGCGCCTTGTCCCAGGCGGCCTTGGCATGGGCGGCCAGCTCCTGGTCCGGGTTTTCCGAATGGATCAGCGCGACCGGGTTGACCGACAGGCCCTCATAGCCGGCGGTTTCGCCGTAAGCGGCGCGGCGATGGTTGCGGATGACGCGCAGCATGTGCTCGCGGTTCGGCTTGAACATCGGGAAGGGCCCGAGTTCGGCCGCCATTTCGGCGGAGGTGGCATAGGAAATGCCGGTCATGATCGCCGTCAGCGAGCCGGCGATGGCGCGGGCTTCGTCGCTGTCGTAGGGAATGCCGGAGGACATCAGGAGGCCGCCGATATTGGCGTAGCCGAGGCCGATGGTGCGGTATTCGTAGGAGAGTTCGGCGATGCGCTTGGAGGGGAACTGCGCCATCATCACCGAGATTTCGAGGACGATGCTCCACAGCCGCACGGCGTGTTCGTAATCGGCGATGTTGATGCGCTTGGTGGCGGCGTCCTTGAACATCATCAGGTTCAGGGAGGCGAGGTTGCAGGCCGTGTCGTCGAGGAACATGTATTCCGAGCACGGGTTGGAGGCGCGGATCGCGCCGGCGGCCGGGCTGGTGTGCCAGTCGTTCATCGTCGTGTTGAAGTGCAGGCCCGGATCAGCCGACGCCCAGGCGGCGTAGGAGATCGATTCCCAGAGGTCACGGGCCTTCAGCGTCTTCATCACCTTGCCGTCCTTGCGGGCGGTCAGGTTCCAGTCGCCGTCATTTTCGACGGCGCGCAGGAAATCGTCCTTGATGGAGACGGAGTTGTTGGAGTTCTGGCCGGAGACGGTGAGATAGGCTTCCGAATCCCAGTCCGTGTCGTAGGTCTTGAACTCCATGTCCTTGTAGCCCTGGCGGGCGAACTGGATGACGCGGCCGACGTAGTTTTCCGGCACCTGATCCTTCTTGGCGGCGCGGATTTCGCGCTTCAGCGCCGGGTTCTTGGCCGGGTCGAAGCAATCGTCGCCATTGCCCTCGCAATTGAAGCAGGCCTTCATGATCGCCTTCAGATGACGGGCAACGATCTTCGAGCCGGTGACGAGGGCCGCCACCTTCTGCTCTTCCTTGACCTTCCAGTTGATGTATTCCTCGATATCGGGATGGTCGATGTCGACCACGACCATCTTGGCGGCGCGGCGCGTCGTGCCGCCCGACTTGATGGCGCCGGCGGCGCGGTCGCCGATCTTCAGGAAGCTCATCAGGCCGGAGGAGCGGCCGCCGCCGGAAAGCTTTTCGCCTTCGCTGCGCAGCGACGAGAAGTTGGAGCCGGTGCCGGAGCCGTATTTGAAGAGGCGCGCTTCACGCACCCACAGGTCCATGATGCCGCCCTCGTTGACGAGGTCGTCCTCGACGGACTGGATGAAGCAGGCGTGCGGCTGCGGATGCTCGTAAGCCGACTTCGACTTGGTGAGCTTGCCGGTGAAGGGGTCGACGTAATAGTGGCCCTGGCCGGGGCCGTCGATGCCGTAGGCCCAGTGCATGCCGGTGTTGAACCACTGCGGCGAGTTGGGCGCCACGCGCTGGGTGGCGAGCATGTAGGCAAGCTCGTCGCGGAAGGCGAGCGCATCGTCCTCGGAGGAGAAATAGCCGCCCTTCCAGCCCCAGTAGGTCCAGGTGCCGGCGAGACGGTCGAAGACCTGGCGGGCATCGGTTTCCGAGCCGCTCTGCTCGGCCTTCGGCAGGTCCTTCAGCGCCGCGTCGTCGGCGGCCGAGCGCCACAGGAAGGAGGGGACGTCGTTTTCCTCGATCCGCTTCAGCTTGGCCGGAACGCCGGCCTTGCGGAAATATTTCTGCGCCAGAATGTCGGCGGCGACTTGCGAAAACTGCGCGGGAACGTCGATGTTTTCGAGGCGGAAGACGATCGAACCGTCGGGGTTCTTGATCTCGCTGGTCGCCTTGCGGAACTCGATCTCCGCGTAAGGTGACTGCCCGGCCTTCGTAAAGCGACGTTCGATGCGCATATCCCTAAACCTCGTTCGTTGGCGCGCGCCCGTCCCTCGTAGACGGGGGCGCAAAAATCCCGCCCGGCGTCGCGGGGTGAAGCGCGCAGCCGGTTGTTTCTCTTCCGATAGGACGTTGTCCGTGAAGACTGCGTCCCTGTATCTTGTGGTGATGGTGGCTGCAAACACTAAATATAGTGTTAACAACTTATTGACGCCAGTCCCCGCATGACGTTTTTGACAGAATTCTAAATCAACAAGACTTGATATGCGCGCCCAGCCCATCATAGGCGCAACGCGCTGAATCCCATGTCGATTTCGAAAGAGAACCGGCCTCGTAGATCATGCCGGTCCGGTCGCCGCCGCAACGTCTGCTTATTAAGTTTGAAACACCCGATTCCGTCAAGGGGTGGGTTTTGAGGCTTTCTTAACCACAAGATATTGTGGCGTTTGCCTGTGGAAAGTGGGGAAACGGCAAAAGCCCCGGAGAGTCAATCATTTGGCGGGGAAACCTGAGGGCGCGAAGGTGCGCGCGGCTCATAATTTGCATGAACCGCCATGTCGGAAAGATGACAAAAATACGGCCGTGTTAAAAAGGCAACATCGATGCCTGCGGAAGGCCCGGCAAGCGCCTGATTCGCCACGGGATCGCAGCGCCGGCAGGGGAAGAGCGGGTGCGCGACGCCGTCGCAGGTGGCCGGCAGGCCCGGCGGTGACGGGTGCCGTCAAGCGATTCGATTCGGCAGCGTGCGGCTCGGAATCATATTGACAGAAGCCTCTGCCGGTGCGTTGTTATTCGCTTGTGCAACAAGGGGCGGCCACATGCGCGATCCACGTCACGACATTCTTTTCCAGCCGGTGGCCATCGGGCCGAAGATCGCCCGCAACCGTTTCTATCAGGTGCCGCATTGCAACGGCATGGGCCATCGCGAGCCCTCGGCGCTGGCCGGCATGCGCGGCATGAAGGCGGCCGGCGGCTGGGCGGTGGTGTGCACCGAGGAAGTAGAAATCCACCCCTCCAGCGAGGTGGCGCCGGCAATCGAGGGCCGCATCTGGGAGGAGCGAGACATTTTTGCCCACGAGCGCGTCATTGAGGCGATCCATGCCCATGGTGCGCTGGCGGGGATCGAGCTGGTCTACAACGCGCCGCGCACCAACCTCACGTCGCGGCTGGTGCCGATGGGCGTTCGCGGCGGCCCGGTCAATTCCGAATGGCTCGAACCCCTGCAGGCGCGGGCCATGGACAAGGACGATATCCGTGCCGTTCGCCGCTGGCATCGCAACGCCGCGCTGCGGGCGAAGAAGGCCGGATACGACCTGATCTACGTCTATGCCGGGCATGGCCTGACGCTCACCCAGCAATTCCTGTCGCGCGCCGCCAACGACCGCACCGACGAATATGGCGGCTCGCTCGCCAATCGCGTCCGCTTCCTCAAGGAGCTGATCGAGGATACCAAGGAGGCGGTGGGCGACGCTTGCGCCGTGCCGGTGCGCATGGCCGTCGAGGAGAGCCAGTTCACGCTCGGCCTGGAGCGGGGCGAGATCGAGGAGATCATCGGCATGATCGGCGAGCTGCCGGACCTCTGGGATTTCTGCATGGGGTCGTGGTCGCGTGATTCGCGCACCGCCCGCTTTTCCGGCGAGGGCTTTCAGGAGCCCTTCGTGCGCGGCCTGAAGGCGCTCACCAGCAAGCCGGTCGTCGGCGTCGGCCGTTTCACCTCGCCGGACGCGATGGTCGAGCAGGTGCGCTCCGGCACGCTCGATTTCATCGGCGCGGCGCGGCCGTCGATCGCCGATCCGTTCCTGCCGAAGAAGATCGAGGAGGGCCGCAGCGACGACCTGCGCGAATGCATCGGCTGCAACATCTGCGTTGCGGGCGACATGCAATCCGTGCCGCTGCGCTGCACGCAGAACCCGACGATGGGCGAGGAGTGGCGGCGCGGCTGGCATCCGGAAATCATCCAGCCGAAGGCGCGCGAGGCGCGCGTGCTGGTGATCGGCGCCGGCCCGGCGGGGCTGGAGGCGGCGCATGCGCTCGGAAAACGCGGCTACGCGGTGACGCTGGCGGAGGCGGGCGAGGACCTTGGCGGCCGTGTGCGCAAAGAATCGTCTCTGCCGGGGCTTCGCACCTGGCAGCGTGTCGCCGATTACCGCATCGGCCAGATCGAGAAGCTCTCCAACGTGGAAATCTATCCGGCGAGCACGATGACGGCGGACGACGTCCTCGGCTTCGGCGCGATCCATGTGGCGCTTGCGACCGGCGCCCGCTGGCGGCGCGACGGGCAGGGGCGCCAGCATCCGTTCGGGATGACGATCGCGCCGGATGCCGCGGTGCTGACGCCGGACGATATTTTCGCGGGACACTGTCCCATGGGCGAGGTGGTCGTCTATGACGACGACCATTATGCCATCGGCGGCGCGATTGCGGAAAAGCTGGCGGCCGCCGGCGCGCGCGTAACGCTGGTGACGCCGGCCTCGCTCGTCTCCTACTGGACGCACAACACGCTGGAACAGGCCTTCATCGAGCGGCGTCTTGTCGACGCGGGCGTGCGCATCGTCGTGCGCGGCGAGGCGGATGACATCCGCAAGGGCGTGTTTGCCTATACGGACGGCGTCACGCGGCAGAAGACGGAACTCGCCTGCGATCACGTCGTCGTTCTGGCATCCCGCCAGCCCGTCGATGGGCTATCGACCGATCTGAACGCTCGCAGGCAAGAATGGCAGGACGCCGGCATCGAAACCGTCCGCGCCTTCGGCGACGCTCAGGCCCCCGGCATGATCGTCCACGCCGTCTACGCCGGCCACCGCTTTGCCCGCGAACTCGATACGGTGATCGACCCGGATGCGGTTCCCTATCTCAGGGATTTGCCGCGGTGAGGTAATTCCTTCGGCAGACGGAAAGGATGGCTACAGCCGTTCCTCAGCCCTTATGGCCCTTGGCGATCGGTTCCTGGTAGGTGAAGCCCATGTCCCAGGGGAAGTAGATCCAGGTGTCCTGGCTGACTTCGGTCACGAAGGTATCGATGGTCGGCACGCCCTTCGGCTTGGCGTAGACGCAGGCGAAATGCGCCTTCGGCAGCAGCGTGCGCACCTCGACGGCGGTCTTGCCGGTATCGGTGAGGTCGTCGATCACCAGTACGCTTTCGCCGCCGTCGGCCATTAGTTCGGGTGCGATACCCTTCAGGAGGGTCATGTCGCCCTGGTTCACATAGTCGTGGTAGGAGGCGACGCAGACCGTCTCGATCAGGCGGATGTTGAGTTCGCGCGAGATGATCGCCGCCGGAACCAGGCCGCCGCGGGTGATGCAGACGATTGCCTTGAAGTCGCGGTTGAGGCCGGCGAGCCGCCAGGCCAGCGCGCGGGCGTCACGGTGGAATTGGTCCCAGGATACGGGGAAGGCTTTATCGGGCAGGGACATGGCTCTCGGGCTCCGGAAGGCAGGATGATTGACGCGCGGGCAGCCGCCGACGTTGCAATTAGCTGAATTCGTGGCCAGAAGGCAAGGGTGCAGCGGCGCCCGCGCGTCAGCGGGAGAGCAGCGTGAGCGCGGTCATCGAATGCAGCAGCGTCCGCGTCGTCCCGCCGAAGATCATCTGCCAGAGCCGCGAATGCGTATAGGCGCCCATTACCAACAGATCGATGCTGCTGTCGGAGAGGCGGTTTTCGATGACGGCGGCCGCCTTGTCGGCGCTTTCCTGTACCTTGTGGTGCGCCTTGACGCCGTGGCGGACGAGCGTGGCGGCAATCGCGGCACCCGTGACATGGTGGCCGTGGCCGTCGCTGTCCAAGGGCTCCACGGAAAAGATTTCCACCGATTCCGCAGCCTCCAGGAAGGGCATGGCGTCGAAGGTGGCGCGCGCCACCTCCCTCGATCCGTTCCAGCCGATCAGGACACGCTTGATCGGCTTCGGCTGCCGGAAAATATAGGGAATGAGCAGCAGCGGCCGGCCGCTTTCGAAGATGAAGCTTTCCACATCCACATGGGCGTCGGAGGGCTTTGCCGGATCGGGCTGCACGGCCAGCACCAGATCGGCGCTGCGGGCATGTTCGAGCAGCGGCTGCGAGCCGTATCCGATGGAGCTTGAGAAGTTCGCCCATTCGAAAGAGTTGCTCTTGTGCTGGGCGACCCCCCGGAAGCGCTGCTCGATCGCGCGGGCCTCGTCGCGCGCCATGTCCTGCAGGGCCTGCACGGCGGCGGGATCGGGAATTTCCATTGGTACGACGAGGGGAACGGCGGAAATGATCTCCGCGTGCAGGCCGACCACATGGCCGCCATGCGTTTCGGCCAGCGCGAAGGCGAAGTCGGTGGCGATCTCGGCGTTTTCGGGCGTATCCAGAATGGCAAGTATGGTCTTGTACGACATGTCTGCTCTTCCCTTGATGGAGGCCGGATCGGGCGCGATGCCGATCCTTGGTATCGCGAACCGATGCCCGTCTCGTTGATCTGGATCAAGTCTTCCCGGCTGCTACGCCTCGGCGGACATATTCTCCTGTGTCCTGGCTGCGCGGATGTCCTCGATCATGGCGCGCACCGCGTCGGCGGCGGCGTCGAGCGGGGCCTGGGCGCGGGCGCGGACGACGATTTCGGTCGAGAAGGACTGCCCGACATAGCGCGGATAGGAGCCGATGCTGGTCTCCGGATGCGCCTTCTGGATTGCCGCAAGCGGCGTGCCGATATCGCCTTCGCCGTAGGGGCAGGAGATCGCGGACGAGAGCATGCGCACGCCGGAGCGCAGCGTCGGAACGACATTGTCGAGCATCGCCTGAAAGACCTGCGGCACGCCGGCCATCACGTAGACGTTGCCGATGTGGAAGCCGGGTGCGGTCGAAACCGGGTTGTCGATATGCACCGCGCCGACCGGCATGCGCGCCATGCGCTGGCGTGCCTCGGTGAATTCGAGGCCGCGGCGGGCGTACATCTCGGCCATCAGGCGCATGGCGTCCGCCTCGTGTTCGCAGGCAACGCCGAAGGCCTTGGCGACCGCGTCGGCGGTGATGTCGTCATGCGTCGGCCCGATGCCGCCGGAGGTGAAGACGTAGTCGTAGCTTGCGCGCAGCGCATTGAGCGCCGCGACGATCGCGTCCTCCTCGTCGGCGACGATCCGCACCTCTTTCAGGTCGATCCCGGCCATCAGGAGCACGTCGGCGAGATGCCCGATATTCTTGTCCTTGGTGCGTCCGGACAGAAGCTCGTCGCCGATCGCCAGCATCGCCGCGGTGACAATCATGTCGTTGGTCATGAGGAATCCGTAAATTGCAGTCGATGAAAATAGGTAGCGCTGTTTCATGCGAATGCAAACACCGCATACGCGATTGATTGTGCGGAATTTAAAACCGCAAGTGAATTGTCGTTCGCTGCCGTTGAACAGTCCGTCTTCTTTTGCCGGGCCTGTGCTGCCTCGTCGGCGCTGTTAAAACCTGCCCGGCTTTCAACGGTTTTGAACATAAGGAAATCTCATGGCCAAGGTTCTGGTTCTCTATTACTCCTCCTACGGACACATCGAGACGATGGCGAACGCCGTCGCTGAAGGCGCCCGCTCCACCGGCGCCGACGTCACGGTCAAGCGCGTTCCGGAACTGGTTCCGGAAAACGTCGCCAAGTCGTCGCACTTCAAGCTCGACCAGGCAGCGCCGATCGCCTCCATCGAGGAACTGGCCGATTACGACGCCATCATCGTCGGCGCCGGCACCCGCTTCGGCAGCGTCGCCTCGCAGATGCGCAATTTCTGGGATCAGACCGGCGGCCTGTGGGCCGGCGGACGTCTGATCGGCAAGGTCGGCTCGATCTTCACCTCGTCGGCGACCCAGCACGGCGGCCAGGAATCGACGATCCTCAGCTTCGTGCCGACGCTCCTGCACCACGGCATGGCCGTCGTCGGCCTGCCTTACTCCTTCGCCGGCCAGATGGGCATCGACGAGATCAAGGGCGGCTCGCCCTACGGCGCCTCCACGATCACCGGCGGCGACGGCTCGCGCCAGCCTTCGGAAATCGAACTCGAAGCGGCCAAGTTCCAGGGCGCCCACGTCGCCAAGATCGCCGCGAAGCTCGCCTAAGGCGAAGCCGGTCGACGGAAATTGCAAAGGCGCGGCCGAAAGGTCGCGCCTTTTGCGTTTGATGGCTCGGGAAAATCGTAATCCTTGGTGCGGACGACGGGGGTCGAACCCGTATACCCGAAGGTGAGGGATTTTAAGTCCCTTGCGTCTACCAGTTTCGCCACGTCCGCGTGCGCCCTTGTCTTTCAAGCACCCGGCTGATTCAGTCAAGGCGATGTTTGGCGGGAGGCGGCTATATTCTTGAATAGACGTCGCGGATCTGGGTCATGTAGTAGCTGCCGGGAGACTGGGCGATTTCGAGGCCCAGCACGACGCCTTCCGGCACGTCGGCGAAGGTGGCGCGGTGGCCGTCGGTGAAATAGAGCGCCAGCTGGCGCGAGTGGGCGTCGTAGCTCAGACCTTCGATGAGCTTGGACCGGATCGGCTTTATCTCCATCGCTGCCTCCTGCTTCGCTTCAGGGCGTATTTTCAGCCCCATTCAATTCGAGATCGCGCGTTTTGTTCGCGCGTGCGCGCGCCGCATATACAGCGCTCAAACGGTAGGCGGCGTGAGCTGCGACCGCGCCGAACAGTGCGCCCGCCGCCTTGACCAGCGCATCGTCGAAACGCGCATGCCGCGTCGGCGACAGCTCCTGCAGCAGTTCGAGGCCGAAGGCGGCGGCGATCAAAAGTACAGCGATGGTTTTCCACCGGCGCGGGTAGGCGCTGGTGAAGAGCAGCGCCATCACGGCGAAGGCGCCGGCGCGGTCGATGCCGACCTCGGTCATCGTCTCAGGACGCAGATCGATCGGGCAGACGGTAACGAAGGCGATGGCGAAAAGGGAAAGCCATGCGGCGGATTTCAAAAGGCGGGGCGTCAGCATGCGGTCATCGTAACGTGTTGCGTGGCGCAAATAAGGCTATGTCCACGGTGCTGTCGCACAGGGTTAATCGGCAATGCGTTTCCGGGGTCGGGTGTTTCATGGCGAAACATTTTTTCGCGCCCCGGTAGCTTTGTTTTTCGGCGGACGGCGCTTTCGCGGGCCTGGCCGGCAGGTCGAGGCCGGCCGGGCGATTCGCTCCGGGCGACGGATATCGCATCGCGCGACGGAAATCGCAAAAGCCTTGCGGGAGCGCTCATCCGGGTCTCCGAAAAGCGAAACCCGCCGTCACCGGTTTTACCGGCTGCCGGCGGGCTTCTGACCATCATCATGATGGCTGGCGGTATAGAAGCAGCCGCATCGCTTCTGTCAACTCACGGTTTCTTGGGTTGAGAATCTCGGACTTATTGGAATTCGCAAGTATTGATGACGTCAGTATGCTACTGATTCGGCGCCGGCGGCGAACCGTTGGCGCCCGTTTGCGGCTTTCGCCGCCGTTCCTGCCATGCGATAGACAGGCATCGCAGAAGAGAAAGCTGGTCCCCTTGAGAAAGAAAGACGTCGATAGCGCCGCCGAGGCCGTCCACAGCCTGTTTCCGGCGACACCCCTGCAGCTCAACGAGCATCTCTCGCAGCGCTACGGCGCAAATATCTGGCTGAAGCGCGAGGACCTGACGCCGGTGCGCTCTTACAAGATCCGGGGCGCCTTCAACTTCTTCCGCAAGGTCATCGACAAGGGCGGCACGGAAAAGACCTTCGTCTGCGCCTCCGCCGGCAATCACGCGCAGGGTTTCGCCTTCGTCTGCCGCCATTTCGGCGTCCAGGGCGTCGTCTACATGCCGGTGACGACGCCGCAGCAGAAGATCGACAAGACGCGCACCTTCGGCGCCGGCTTCATCACCATCAAGCTCGTCGGCGATTTCTTCGACCAGTGCTATCAGGCGGCGCGCGAGCATGTGGAGCGGATCGACGGCGTCATGGTGCCGCCTTTCGACCATGCGGACATCATCGAGGGACAGGCGACGGTCGCGGCCGAAATCGCCGAGCAGCTTCCGGAGGGCGTTACGCCCGATCTGGTCATCCTGCCGGTCGGCGGCGGCGGGCTTGCGGCCGGCATCACCGGCTATCTCGCCGATTCTCTTGCCAAGGAAGCCTTCCGCTTCGCCGAGCCCGCCGGCGCGCCGAGCTTGCGCCGCTGCATCGAGGCGGGGCAGGTGGTGACGCTGCCGAAGGTGGACAATTTCGTCGACGGTGCCGCCGTCGCGCGCATCGGCGATCTCAATTTCGCGGCCCTTCGCGGCTTTGCGGCGGAGCAGGTCATGCTTTTGCCGGAGAACGCCATCTGCGTGACGATGATCGACATGCTGAACGTCGAGGGCGTGGTGCTGGAGCCGGCCGGCGCGCTGGCGATCGCGGCGATCGACGCCCTCGACCGCGACAGCATCCGCGGCAAGACGATCGTTGCCGTCGTCTCCGGCGGCAATTTCGACTTCGAGCGCCTGCCGGACGTCAAGGAGCGCGCCATGCGCCATGCGGGGCTGAAGAAATACTTCATCCTGCGGCTGGCGCAGCGCCCCGGCGCGCTGCGCGACTTCCTGAACCTCTTAGGCCCCGAAGACGATATCGCGCGCTTCGAATATCTGAAGAAGAGCGCGCGCAATTTCGGCTCGATCCTGATCGGCATCGAAACCAGGGACCCGGCGAACTTCACGCAACTGACGGCGAATTTCGACGCGGCCGGCCTCGGCTTCGAGGACATCACCGAAAACGACATCCTCGCAAGCCTCATCATTTGAGCTTTGCGGGGCTTCGCGGCCATGCTAAAGGCGAACTCATGTCGATCCTGTCCAATATATTGTCGATTTTCACCGGTGGCTCCAAGCCGGAAACGGGGACCGCGGCTGCGGCGTCTTCCGCCGCCGAGCCTGAGCTTTACGGCGACTGCACGATCCATGCGACGCCGCAGCGCGAGGGCAACCAGTTCCGGCTTGCCGGGCGCATCGAAAAGCAGGTGAACGGCGAGACGCTGGTGCGCAATTTCATTCGCGCCGACGTCTTCACCTCCATGGACGATGCCCTTGAGACGACCTCTCGCAAGGCACGCCAGATCATCGACCAGAACGGGGCTTCCCTTTTCGGCGACGGCGAGAAAAGCCGTCAGGTCTGAGGCGCCGTTGTCCGGGGTGGCCGTGAATCTTCCTTAAGCATAGCTGGCGTTTAACGGAAGAAACAGGCAACCATCCGTGCCGGTGATGGCAAGCGGCACCGGACCCAAGGCGGCGCAATGGCAAATCTCAATCTCGGTCTGCTGGTGATCGAAGCGGTCGTCTATTTCACGGCGATGGTTTCGTTCCTGCATTTCCGCAACCGGATCGGGCTTGGGGTTTTTCTGACCGCGCTCGGCGTGATGCATTTCATGGAGACCTATCTCGCCGCGGTCTTCTACGTGCAGCTTCCCTTCGGCGTCGTTTCGCCCGGCTCCTCGGTGTTCTTCGCCGGCAAGCTGATGGTGATCCTGATGCTTTATCTGGAGGAGGATGCGGCGACGGTCCGCCAGCCGATCTACGGGCTCTTCCTCGGCAATCTCCTGACGGTGGCCATCGCCTGGTTCGTGCAGTTCCATGCGACGGTCGAGCTGACGCCCGGACGGGGCGCTGATGTCGGTTTCCTGAAGGAAATGGGCTGGCTGATGATCTGGGGCACGACGATCCTCTATCTCGATTCGCTCGGGATCATCCTGCTTTACGAAAGGCTCGGCGGCCTGCTCCGGCGCTGGATCGTGCTCCGCTTCATGATCGCCGGCTTTGCCGTCCTGACCTTCGATCAGGTCGGCTTCTTCACCGGCCTCCATCTTTTCGTCGATGCGCCGATGGCGGTGTTCTGGGGCGGGTGGAAGGCGAAGATGCTGGCCGTCTGCATCTATTCCGCGCTCTTTGCGCTCTACCAGTTCAAGATCCGCCGCTATCGCTGGATGATGGCCACGCAGCGCGCGATCGGCGACGTCTTCAACGACCTGACCTTCCGCGAGCGCTATCACGACCTTCTGGAGCGCACCGGGCGCGACATGCTGACCGGCGCCTTCGACCGCAACCGCATGGAGATCGAGGGGCCGCAGCTCGTGCGCGACAGCCAGGTCGCAGACGATTACTTCACGGCGGTCCTGATCGACGTCGATCACTTCAAGGAGGTGAACGACCGCTTCGGCCACCTCGAAGGCGACGGCGTGTTGAAGGCGGTGGCGGCGGAGCTTTCGGGAACGCTGCGCTCCTCAGACCGGCTCTTCCGCTTCGGCGGCGAGGAGTTCGTCGTGCTCGCGCCCCGGACCAACCACGCCGAGGGATTGCTGGTCAGCGACCGTCTCCGCGCGCAGGTGGAAAAGTCCGTCCGCAATCCCGACGGCCAGCCGATCACCATCAGCTGCGGCGTGGCGACGCTCGGCGAGGACGGCGCGAACCTGAACGCGCTGCTCGGCAGCGCCGACGCGCGGCTCTATCACGCCAAGCGCAGCGGCCGGAACTGCGTCGTCGGCCGG
>Ga0153956_1000940_pt1 | contig 29002 bp, 27 predicted proteins | sample TSFL040MetaG_FD_104704 | JGI IMG/M metagenome (GOLD analysis project Ga0153956, IMG submission 104704) | Attine ant fungus gardens microbial communities from Florida, USA - TSFL040 MetaG | ecosystem: Host-associated > Fungi > Mycelium > Unclassified | place: USA: Florida, Wekiwa Springs... | reverse complement strand
TGCTCGTTGTCGGCCCGTATCGGCGCATGCGCCATGGCGGCGCCGACCTCGCATCCGGCAATGACGCCATCCGCGATCCGCAGGCCCGCCTCGACGAGGCGGCCGGTCTCGCGCGCGCGATCGATCTTGTCGTCGTCGAGGCGCTGACCGCGCCGCTGTCCGAAATTCGTCCCGCGACCTATCTCGGCAAGGGCAAGGTCGAGGAGATCCTCGGCCTCATCAAGGCGCACGAAATCGAACTCGTGGTGATGGATTGCGCCCTGTCGCCGATCCAGCAGCGCAATCTGGAGAAGGAGTGGAACGCCAAGGTGCTCGACCGCACCGGGCTGATCCTCGAAATCTTCGGCCGCCGCGCCAAGACCCGCGAAGGCACGCTGCAGGTCGAACTCGCGCACCTGATCTATCAGCGCAGCCGCCTGGTGCGGTCGTGGACCCACCTTGAGCGCCAGCGCGGCGGCTTCGGCTTCATGGGGGGCCCCGGCGAAACCCAGATCGAGGCAGACCGCCGCATGATCGGCGAGCGCATCACCCGTATTGAAAACGACCTGAAGAAGGTTCAGGCCACGCGACGGCTGCACCGCGCCGGACGCCAGCGCGTGCCGTATCGCGTCGTGGCTCTTGTCGGTTACACCAACGCCGGAAAATCGACGCTGTTCAACCGCCTGACGTGCGCCGACGTGCAGGCCGCCGACATGCTGTTCGCGACCTTGGACCCGACCTTGCGCGCGCTGAAATTGCCGCACGGCGGCAAGGCGATGATCTCCGATACCGTCGGATTCATCTCGGACCTTCCGACCATGCTGGTGGCGGCGTTCCGCGCCACGCTGGAGGAAGTCATCGAGGCGGACGTGATCCTGCATGTGCGCGACATCTCGCATGAAGATGCCGAAGCGCAGCAGCGTGACGTCGATCAGGTGTTGCGGCAATTGAATGTCGATACCGATTCCGGCCAGCGCCTCATCGAGGTCTGGAACAAGATCGACCGGTTTTCACCCGAGGAACGCGACAACCTCGCACGCATCGCGGCGCGACGGCCGCCGGAGCATCCGTGCTTTCTGGTGTCGGCGGAAACCGGCGAAGGCATCGATGCGCTGCTCGCCGCGATCGAGGAACGTCTCGCCGCCACGCGGTTCACGCTCGACCTGCGTATCGATGCGACCGATGGTGCAGGCATCAGCTGGCTGCACCGCAATGCCGAAGTGCTCGACAAGCATCTCGATGAGGATCATTTCGACATGGTGATCCGCGTCGATGAGACCAAGCGCGACATCGCCATTGCGCGGTTCGGTGCGGTGTTGCGCGAAGACGCGTCCTAGATTCATCCCAATACGAAGATCGTCATGCCCGGGAATACCGAAGCCGTCATGACCGGGCTTGTCCCGGCCATCCAGGCCTTGTGTCTCGGATGCCTTTGTAAAGACGTGGATGCCCGCGACAAGCGCGGGCATGACGAGGGATAAGTTCGAATTTATTCGGCTAACTTCGCCTCGCACCACAGCGCTTCCATCTCATCGAGCGTGGCCTGATCCAGCGACTGGCCCCGCTGCGCCAGCGTCTGCTCGATATAGCCGAAGCGCCGCTCGAACTTCGCACTGGCGGCGCGCAACGTCATGTCCGGATCGACCTTGGCGTGACGCGCGAGGTTGACCACGGCAAACAGAAGGTCGCCGGTTTCCGCCGCGATCTCCGTCGCATCTCCGCTGTCGAGCGCGGCCTCGATCTCGTCGGCTTCCTCGCGGATCTTGGCGAGCACCGCGCGCGGATCGTTCCAGTCGAATCCGACCGTTCCGGCTTTTTCCTGAAGCGCCAGCGCATGGGCCAGCGCGGGCTGCCCGGATTTCACCGAAGCAAGCAGGGCGGAGTGTTGCGCAGGCGCTTCGCCGCGGTGCGCGGCACGCTCGGCTTTTTCCTCGGCCTTGATCCGGCCCCAACTCTCTTTCACTTCGGCCGGCGACATCCTCCCGGCCTTGTCGCCGAACACATGCGGGTGGCGGCGGACCATTTTGGTGACGACGGCGGCGACCACGTCGGGAAAGGCGAAGGCGCCTTGCTCCTCCGCCATCCGGGCGTGATAGACGACCTGCAACAAGAGGTCGCCCAGTTCCTCGCGCAGGTCGGGAAGATCGCGCCGCGTGATGGCATCCGCCACCTCGTAGGCTTCCTCGATGGTGTAGGGCGCGATGGTCTCGAAGGTCTGCTCCAGATCCCACGGGCAGCCGCTGCCGGGCGTCCGCAGCGCGGCCATGACGTCAAGGAGAGCGGCAATATCGGTCGGGTTCGACGGCGGTTTCATGAGGCACCGGAATGATAGCGGATGCCTTTCTATGCCGTATCGGCCCGCGCCAGCCCAGCCTCAATCCTGCGTTCAACCCTGATATTCCACGGTTGGCGGGGCCTATCCCGGATGATAGATCGAGACATGAACAAGATACCCGACAATGCCGCACTGGTGCTGTTTTCCGGCGGGCAGGATTCCGCGACCTGCCTCGCCTGGGCGCTGTCGCGCTTCGAACGCGTCGAGACGCTCGGCTTCGATTACGGCCAGCGCCATGCCGTCGAGCTGGAATGTCGGGACACCCTGATTGCGGGTATCCGGCAGATCAGGCCTGAATGGCAAGCGCGGCTGGGCGAGGCGCACACGCTCGCCATACCGACGCTGGCCGAGATTTCCGACACGGCACTGACGCGCGACATCGCGATCGAGATGGAGGAGGGCGGCTTGCCCAACACCTTCGTGCCGGGGCGCAATTTGTTGTTCCTCACCTTCGCGGCGGCGCTGGGATATCGCCGCGGCATCCGCCATATCGTCGGCGGCATGTGCGAGACGGATTATTCCGGCTATCCCGACTGCCGCGACGAGACCATCAAGTCGCTCAACGTCGCGCTCAACCAGGGCATGGATCGCGCGTTCGAACTGCACATGCCGCTGATGTGGCGCGACAAGGCCCAAACATGGAAACTGGCGCAAGAACTCGGCGGCGAGGCACTCGTTGACCTGATCGTTCAGCAATCGCACACATGCTATCTCGGCGAGCGCGGCGCGTTGCACGATTGGGGCTATGGCTGCGGCGAATGCCCCGCATGCCGGTTGCGCGCGTCCGGATGGAAGAAGTTCAAATCAACCTGAAAGCATTTGCCTTCGACACTAATGCTTGGCTGCATAATAACGCAGCATGTCCTTGGCGATCAGCTCCGTCTCGGAACGCCGTCCGAAAAAGAAGACGCCGCTGGCCGCATCGGATTTCAGGCCCGGCTTTGCGAAATAATCGATGAACCGCAACCAGAAGAACGGCAGCGCCACCAGCGTCGCGATACGGGTATTCAGCCCCAGCGACAGCGCGACGTAGCGGATCGACCACACCAGCGCCTTGCCTGCACCGCCCACCGCGCCGGAATCGATTTCCTCAAAACGCCGGAACAGCCAGCGATGGCCGCTCAGGGTAAAGCGCGTGAAGTCATAAGCCTGTTCGTGCACCTGCTGGATGAAGGGTGTATCGGCATAAACGATGCCGCCGGGCTTCAGGACACGATGGATTTCCTCGACGACAGCCGGTGGATCGAGCACATGTTCGAGGACGGCTTGAATCCAGACCGCATCGAAGGTCTCGTTCTGGAACGGCAGGAAATGCCCGTCTGCCACGACGTTCGTGTTCGTTGACGCATAAACGTCGGTACCGACGATCTGGATGCCTTCGGCCTTGTAGAGCGGATCGGCTCCGGCGCCGATGGCGCCGCCGCCGATCACGAGCACGACAGGTCTTCGCGTCTCACGCCCGAGAATCCCGATCATCTCCTTCGATTTTTCCGGCGTGACCGGGTTGGAACCGGTCAGCATCCGCCGCAGGCGGAGCGCGTATCCTCGTCCGGTGTCATCCCGCCTGAAGACAGAGCCACGATCATCGTCATAGGCCGTGCGCTCGAAAATGCTGCGCTCAAAATCGATCAGGACCGGTTGCCCCGCCGCGCGCGGGAATCCTGTTCTTGAAAACGCGCAGTCCATTCCGGAACAGCGGATCGGCGTCTCGTTGAGATGGAGTTCAGAGTGACAGCGCGGACAACACAACAAGCGATCGACATTGACCATCAGACCTCAAACAGTATCTCGATACGGGATGCGCCTCGCATCAACGCGAGGGGACGAATGGAGTTCTGGAAGGAGGGCGTTAGTTCAAACCCTTGAGCTTTTTGCAGGGTGTCGCGGATGTTGACGATAATCTGACAATATCGAGGACCGAGCGACTCAATGTCAGATCCCGCCTGGTGAGGAAACGCAGCGTGGCGCGCGGGTTGGCGTCGCAGAATTGCGACAATGTGGCCGCGGTGGCCGCAATCGTATCCTGCTTCGGCACCACGGCGATGCCGCCGTCTTTGAGGATATAGGCGTTCTTCACATTCGGCATGATCGCGGTCGTCGAGCAGACCTTGAACAGATTGGTATAAGCCGCGACCGGCATCGCCAGATCGCCCGCCATGCCGCCCAGCAGATACTCCCGGCTTTTCATGCAGCCGTCGGCGGCCCATGCCGATGGACTGCAGATGCAAATCGCGGCGCACGCGAGCAGCAGCCTCCGCATTGGCTTAGTGTACCCAGGGATGCCGCGCATCCGTCACGTCGTCAAACATCGGCGCCAGCCTGACGATCCCTTGTCCGGGCTCGTGATGGAAAGCCGAAGAGTACGGCAGGCCATAAGTTTCGCCCGCGCAGCGGCGCCACGACATCTCATGGGCATGCAGCTTGGCGGCATTGGCAAGATCAATCCGCAGACGGCTATCGGTCACCATCCGCGTGATCGCGCCGGCGACATCATCCGGCTCGGCCTGTGTCAGCAAGCCCGTCGTGCCGTGCCTCACCGCGTCGGGAACGCCGCCGACGGCCGATGCCACGCTCGGCAATCCGCAAGCCGCCGCTTCCAGATAGACGAGGCCGAATCCTTCGACACGCCCCGAGGAATCCGGCACGCCGGTCAGACAAAAGAAATCCGCGCCGGAATAGAGGTCGCGAATTTCCTCATCCTGCAAGGCACCGAGCAGGCGAACGTCGCATGGCGACCGCAAAGCCTGATCGCGAAACCCCTGAACGTAGTCGGCCTCGCCGGAAGGGCCGACCACCAGCCATGTGATGGATTGACGAATGTGTTCCGGCAAGCGTTCGAGCGCCGCCAGCGTCAGATGATGGCCCTTGCGCCGGGTGATGCGGGCGACCGTCACCATCGCGATACGGTTCGATTCAATGCCGTATTGCCAGCGCGCCCGCGAACGCTGCTTGCGCGGGCCGAACCAGAAATCGGCGACGCCGAGCGGCACCGCGCTGATCTGCGCCTGGCTGACCGGAAAGCGGTCGCAGAACAAATCGCGAGTGAACCCGCTGTTGGCGACGACCTCCACGCGGGGGCCAAACACACCGGCACCGCGAATGGCGAGGCGCTTGAGGGGCGTCTGGGTTTCGTTAATCTCCGTGCCGTGCACGGTCATCATCATCCGGCCGTTGATATGGCTGCGCGACATCGCTACGGGAATGAAAAACGGCCAGTCCGCCGCATGGACGATGTCGTAATACGCCTTGTTGGTTTCGCCATGCACGAGCCTGATCTTCGCGGGCAGATCGCGCATCGAATGCAGCCCGCCACGGAAACGCGACACTTTGAACGGCAAGCCACTGTCATCGACCGTGCCGCCGTAATCCGGCGCGACAACGGTGACATCGGCTCCCAATTCCCCGGCCGCCGCCGCAATGCCGCGCGCATAGGTGCCGATGCCGCCATTGGCTGGCCTGAACTCACTGGTCAACAGCAGAATTTTCACGGCAAATCCTCGTGACGTTACGCCATCACCAGCGGACGGCGCGCATTCTGGATTTCCTGATGGTAGTGAAACACGCGCGCAAGCTGGGTACCCGGCGTGAAGCCCGCGATCGATGCGGCAACAGCCTCCGGACTCATCCGGCCGTCGGCGATGCCGTCCCGGACGGCAAGAAACCGCTCGGTGAGCATATCGGCCATATGCTCCGGCGATCCTTCGCGCGGCACCAGATAGCCGCTTGCGCCGTCGTGAATGACCGATTCCAGTTGCGGCAGATGCATCGCGACGACGGGACGGCCGACCGCCAGCGTTTCAAGCACGCAACGCGGCATGCCCTCGAACTCCGACGTCAGGATTCCGGCATGCGCCGATGCAATGGTTGCCGCCATGCCGACCGCATCCTTGAACCCGTGACGAATGGTGATGTCCGCGATCGCATCGAACTCGGGAAACCGGGTCGGGTCGCTGGTGCCGACATAGTGAAATTCCAGACGGCCCGCGAGTTTCTCGCGCAACCGCGCAATCGTCTTGAACATCAAGGGCGGTTGCTTGAATTCGTCGAGCCGCCCGGCAAAGATCACCCGGAACGGCAAGTCTGTCGAAGGGAAGGGCTGCGAACCGAAGATATCGGTGTTCACCCAGGTCCACAGCGTATCGATCTTCTGTTTCTGGTTCGGATAGGTCTTCTGCAATCGCTCCGTGATGAACGGATTGACGCAAAGAAATTTTTCGCTGGTGGCAATCGCGAACCGCTCGCCCGCATTGTGCACGAAGGAATATTTGCGCAGCAGCGAATCCATCTTCAGCTTCGGCGCGCCTTCGCCGTGAAGCATCTGCACGAAAGGAAGACGCAAGATCACCGGAAGCCATGAGAACTCCACGCGACGCAGATCGATGCTGCATTCCCGCGTCCGGATCAGGTGAGCGATGCTGCGGAAATTGCGCAGCAGGGCCATGAAAAACTGGCCGGTCAGCGACGTGCGAATGGTCTTTGCCGCTTCGCGGGCCTGCTGGTCCGAATAGCGCAGGATCGGCATGAAATCGAACTGCCGCCCGCGAAAAGAAAGTCTGCGAATCTTTCCGATCTCAAGATCGCCGATGGAATCCACGCCGATGAACAGAAGATCGGTGTCCGGCGGATGAAACGTGATGAAGTCGCGGATGTAGGTTTCCAGGCCGCCGACTTTCTGTCCACGCGGATCGAACGGATGAATCAAACAAATCTGATAGCGACGGCGCATGTTGCGCGCACGTTGGGCAAGCGTCACGGTTGATGTCATGCAGGCGTCCTTGTCCGGGCACTGACGATTTGGGGGAGTGTCTTGACGAACAATCGCGGTACCACCGCGATGCACTTGGCGTAACGCGGCCCGAGACGTCTTGGATTTTTCAACATCCGCCACGCCCATTCGAGGCCGATCTTTTGGGTGATGGACGGCGCGCGCCTTTGCGTTCCGGCGATGAAATCGAGCCCGGCGCCGATGCAGAGGAAACCAGTGCTCTCGATCTTGTCGAGGCAACGTGCGGCGAACACTTCCTGTTTCGGTGCACCGAGCGCCAGAAAACACAACCGCGCACCCGAGCGGCGGATGCTCTCGATGGCATAATCCGCTTCCTGCGAATAGGGATCGAAATCCGGGCCGGGCGCGAAGAATCCCGCGAAACGAATGCCATTGTAGCGCCGCGAAAGAGCTTTCGCGGTTTCCGCCAGCGTGGTGTTGTTCGAGCCCAGAAGGAAGATCGGCAGGTTGTGCTTCTGCGCTTCCGCGCAAAGCGGCTCGATCAGATCGGCGCCGGTGGTACGCTGGATACGAGTTCCGAGTAGCCTGCTCAGAATGACGATCGGAAATCCATCCGCCGTCACGAATTTAGCGCGACGATAGGCATTGCGAAAATCGGCGCGCCGTTCAAGCTGAACCACATGATCGAGATTGAGTGTGCAAACGGAAAAATTCTCTCCGCGCTGCACCGCTTCGATCACCGAGACAATGGCATCCGCCATCGACGAAACATTGATGGCCACACCATCAACCGTGAGATTGTGACGCGAGCGGGCCGAAGACGTGTCCAACATGTCGATCTCCTGATGACAATTTGTCGGTATCCGCTCTTGGAACGAACACCTGGGAATAAGCGTGAACAAATATCAAAAGGTTCTTCTCGACGTTCGATCGTCATCAAAACGGACCAATGCGACGCAAGCGTGGCGATGAACTCGCGATGCTCGATATTTTTCTTGCCACGTCAGGAGAAGCATTTCATGCAACACATATCACGACGCGATACAATCGCCGCTCTCTCCGGTGCAACGATTGCCTTGTTGCGTGGAACACGATTGCACGCGACGGCTACAGAGAGTCTTGGCGATATTGCGGCAAGACGGAACGTGATGTTTGGCGCCGCTGCGGATCAATCGATCGATCGCGATATCGGTTATCGGGATCTTTACACATCTCAAGCGCGCATCGTGACGACCGACACGGCCTTGAAGATGGGCAGCATCGCACCGCAGCCCGGTGCGAAACATTTCGAGGCCGCAGACCGGCTGCTGCAATTTTGCTCAACGAATCGAATCCCGATGCGCGGCCACTGTCTGATCTGGAACGAATGGGTTCCGCAATGGGTGCGGAACATGACCACAGCCGAACGCCGCACGTTCTTCGACGGCTATATCGAGGATGTCGTCAGGCGCTATCTCGGCAAGCTGCAATCATGGGATGTCGTCAACGAACCGTTCTGGCCGGGACACAAGGCCCCCGGAGGTTATCGATTGGGACCGTGGTACGACGCATTCGGAACGGATTACATTCGCCGCGCGTATGAGCGGGCGGGTTCCACCGACAAGACCACCAAATTCGTCCTCAACGAAGCACAGACCGAGCGCGACGATGCGCTCGGTCTGGCCGTGCGCGCGGGGCTTCTCAAGCTCGTCAAGGAGTTGAAGGATTCCGGCGTCCGCCTCGATGTCGTCGGCCTGCAAGGCCATCTGCAACCGAGATACCCGCACGATCCCGCGCGGTTCGCCGATTTCGTCCACCAACTCAGCGAGCTTGGCGTGGACATCTACATCACAGAGTTCGATGTCCGGGACGATACCTTTCCGGACGACATCGCCACGCGCGACGACATGGTGGCAAAGACAGCGGAAAAATTTCTGTCCAACGTCTTGCAAATTCCCGCCGTCAAGGCGGTGATCGCATGGGAGTTTGCCGACAAATATTCATTCTACACTGACATGGCCAAGAAAAAGAATCCCTCCGCCGCGCGGTTGCCGCGTCCGCTGCCGTATGATTCGAATTTGCAGAAGAAACCTCTCTGGTTCGCGATGCAGCGCGCCTTCGCCAACGCGCGCAAGGCATGAGCTAACTTTGCAAGGGTTGGTGCGCGCGGACCATCCATAGCTGGAGCAGGCTCCGCGCATAGAAAACGGCAAGCGCCAGTGCATAGACACCGGCGCCAATCGCGATGTGAATGGCAAGGCCTGCAAGGTGCGCCGCTTCCGGCAGGCGGTGCAGCACCAGCATCATCAGCACCGTCGCAAGCCCGGATCGCAGAAGATGCGAGACCGGCAGCGTCAGGCCGAATCTGGTGAAACCGATCAGGAAGCTCGTCGCCGCCGCCGCGCAGGCCGATGCAACCGTTGCCGCCGCCGCGCCGACCAATCCCCAGCGATGAATGAAGATCACACTCAGGACGACGGTGACAGCCGCATCGATCGATGAGACCACGACCATCAGGCGCGTCCGGTTATGCAGCAGAAAAACCTGATCGCCGAAATGGGCGCGAAGGTTGCGGATGGAGCCCGCCAATGCCGACAGTGGCAGGATCGCCAATGTCGCCGCCTGAAAAGGTGCCGCGATCAGGAGATGGACGATTTCTGTGCGAAGCGAATAGATCCCGGCGATGCTCGGAACAAGAATCGCAAACAACAACGCGCTGTTATCCACGAGCTGGTTCATCGCGGCCTTGCTGCCGCCTTGCTCCATGTGTTTGACCGCGAGGGGAAACGCAGCCGCCGTGACCAGCATGGCGGCAACCGCCGCCGCGCGCTGGCCGAGCCCATAACCCACGGCAAACAGACCGGCCGCCGCAACACCCAGCATGTCGTTGAGGATAAACCGCGAGGCATTCAGGCCGACCCAGCCGAGCCCGCCGCCGATGATGATCGGAATGCCATAGTGCAAGGCATGCCGGAAGATTTCACGATCAATCGGCCATAACCGGCTGCTGTATCCGACGGATGGCAGCACGATCAGCGCCGCCAGAAGCTGCATCGCGAAATAGCCCATTAGGGGCCATTCCGGCGCCGGGCCGAACAGATGGATCAGAAGCAGGCCAAGCATCAACCCGGCCGAGGGGCCGATAATCTGCTGAATGGAATAAATGCCGATCTGATGACGGGCGCGGGCGCGCTCGCCGATATACAGATTGAGCGTCCGCGAGATCACATAGCCAACGCTGGCGGCGAGGAGAAACGGGCTCGCGTCGGGCGCGATGACGACGAGGACGATGCCCACAATCGCAAGGCTTTGCAGAACGCAGGACACCAGAATGACGAAACTCTCCGTCGCATAAAATCGCTGTTCTTCGCCCGCATTCTCGTACCGCCCGAAGAAGCGCAGCGCATATTGCGACCACCACGACAAAAACCCGATCTGCAGCAGTTCATGCGAGGCGGTCACCAGCGTAATCACGCCGAGCGTGTGGTCGCCGACAACATGCGTCCAGACAATCATCGCCAGAAGCTGGAACAGCGGGCCGATGATCTGCGCCGGGAGATAAAGCAGGGTGTGCCGCAACAACATCGTCAGGCTCCGATCCAGCGCAGCATCTGTTTTGGGGCGAGGTATCGCATGCAGATCAGCGCGACAGACATCGCGATAACGGCAGTCGCGTATGTGGCGATGAATTCGGCGGCGGGCGTGAAGGCATCGAACACGCCGCGATCGCGCAGCATCATCACGATGAAAATGTGCCAAAGATAGATGAAGTAGCTTCCGGAGCCGAGCATCGCGAGCGACGACGACGCGGGCCGCAATGTGAGAAGCAGCAGGGCGGCGAGAGATGCGTAGGCGAAAAACGCCAGTGAATCGTAATCGGCGGCATCACCGATCTGCCACAACCGAACACCGGCATAGATCGCATAGGCCACCACGACGGCGACGAACAACATCGTTTTCTGCTCGCGCAGCATGTCGTTGACCCGGAACGTCCCGACCAGCACACCGCATGCGAGGAACGCGAACCAGAACGGGATATCCCGCATCCGCACTTCTTCGATCAGGGCCGACGAATATCCCATCTTCGCAAGCAGCGGATCGAGATAAGCGCCGCTCAGGAGGCCAAACCCGATGGTTCCGATCAGCAATGCTGCAAGGATGTTGCGGCTGCCTCCCGCTGCCTTCGCGAGCTTGAGGAGGAGCCAGAGCGCGACGGTACAGCCGACATAGACGAACACATAATAATAGACGAACACATAGGCCAAACCGAACCGCGCCAGCGCGACGTGAGGCCGATGATCCATATCCGGATTGTGGACCGCCATATACGCATAGGCCGCAACGAAAGCGATCGTGTAGGGCACGATGGCCGTCGCTAGGCGGCGACCCAGCGGAATGTCGGTCTTTCCGGCGGACATCACGCCGGAGGCAAACAGAAAGATCGGCACGCATGGCCGCAACGCTGCATCCAGCATGACCGGCCAGCCGAAGGTCAGCGGCTGGGGCAAGGAATGAATGCCGATCACCATCAGGATCGCAAGGCCACGCATGCTGTCGATTGTGACGTCGCGCGCCTTGACGGCAGGAGTTGCCGTGGCGTGCGTCCACGATGCCGGATTGCTGGTGGCGGTCGTCATCCGCATCCGGGACATCAGCGCGCGGCAATCGAACGATTGGGGAGCGATGTCGCATCGCGCTTGGATTTGCGCGCCATGCGCGCGATCAAATCGAGAACCGTATCGCGATCGGAGGCGGCAAGGCCGTTCCAGCGAGCCAGATTGTCCCGCGCCTGTTGCACATGAACCCGCCTCCAGCCGTCCGTCGCGACAAGACCCGCGATGTCCGCTGCGGCGGCGGTGGGATCGGCCGGATCGATGAAAAGCCCCGATTGCCCCAGAACCTCACGGAACACGTCTGCATCCGGCGCCACGACCGGCAAGCCGCTGTATTGCGCCTCGAGCAGCGGAAGGCCGAGGCCTTCATCATGCGACGTGCAAATAAAGACATCGGCCTTGTCGAGAAGGTCCGCGACACCCGAAGCGGTTTGATACCCGTGAAGGGCGACGCCCGGTATTTGCGCGAGTTGATCCCAGTCCGAACCCCAGCCGCGCCGGCCGGCGATGTCCAGCGTGGCGTCAGCAAATCCCTGAGCGCGAAGCGCCATCAGAATTCGGCCCGCCGCCATGAGATTTTTCCGGGGTTCGACCGTCCCGATCGTGATCAGGCGAAGCGGCGACGCATCCGCGGCGCGTTCGGCCCGCATGTCATCCGAAACATGGAACACATTTCGCACCGACGGGCGATAGAGCGTGATCTTCTCGTCAGGACGGCTATATCGTCGCAACCGTTCGCGCGTCGTCACCGAATTGGTCAGGGATTGCGGATAGGTTCGCAACGCCAGCTTGAAAGGGGCCGCCATATAAAGCCGTGCTCTCCGGTTGAGATCGGCACGGCGCGAGATGAGAAAGTCATCGTGAAAATACGGCAGCACCCGGGACGCAAACGGACGCAACAAGGGGCTTGGTGGAAAACCCGGACAGAGCAGGATCGAATCCGATGTAGCGAGCTTCATGGGAATCTCCAGCGTTTGCCGCGCGATCATCTGCCGCGTTCCTTGCGCTATCACGGGCGTCACCGGCAAGGGCGCAAGCGCTTCCTTGGAGAACAGTTCAAGCGTGATCCGTTCAAGCCCGGTCACATGCCGTCCGAGGTGCGTATGATCAACATAGATAGTCATCTCACACACCTCATCGTGTCGCATGCGCCAACGCAAAGCGCGGCGATGATCTTATCGGTCGGAACTGGCGGCTCCCGGCATGCTGCCGCGTCTGCGGCAGAAGCAACGTGATGAGAGCGACGAATTGAGCCAATTGAATGTTCTTCGACGAAAAACTCACCGAGCTTGCCGCGATCATCGCCATCAGGACATAGATCGTCCACACACCGCGATCCGATCGACGAGTAAGGTCGATAAAAAAACACAAAAGCCCGATCGACATCAGAATGGTATGGACGAGTCCGAATTGCGTGATGCACGACACCCAGAAATTCTCGATGCCGTAGTTCAGGCCGAGTTGCGATTGCAGGCCGGTGATCCGATCCGGATCGGCGCCAAGCAGGAGTTCCGTCCAGTCGAGATAGGACAGCAGATGCAGCGTCGCATATCTGGCGAGCGCGCTGCCCTTGTCGGACGAAAACCGCAACAGCATCTTGTCGAAAATTCCGGAATCGAAAGCGACAAAAGCGGCACCAGCGATCAGTGACGCCAGACACATCGTCATGATGATTCCGGTCAGCGGCATCCTGTTGCCGAACGCAAAGCGCAGACCTTTCCACCCGGCAAGGCACGCCAGCACCGCCAGCGTCACCATCAAGGCCGTTCGGCCGCCGAACACCATCAACGATACAAAGCAGAATCCGATCACCGGCAGTCTGAGAATTTTTGGAAGAATTTCCGGGCGCACCACCAGCGCCATGACGTAAGCCGCGATCAGACCGGAGGCTGTCAGCGGATGGCCGAGCAGGGCGGCCGAGCGCCATTCGCCGAATACCACGATGTTGCCGACCGTCAGCGGGATCAGCCGATGGCCCGAAAAATATTCGTAATACCCAAGCACGACATTGAGCAGAATTCCAGCATGAAACACGAAAGCCAGCACACGGCGTTGCGACGCCGAGAGTTGCCAGACCACAAGGCAGATCATCGGCGGCAGCAGAAAGGAATCGATGATCGTCGTAAAAGGCCGCTTGAGAATGACGATCTGGAAAAACAGCGCAATCCAGCACAAAAATAGAACGATCGTCAGCCGCGCGCCCGCGAGACTCGACAGCAGCCCCTCGACCGGCTTGCCGTGGCGGATCAGGCAGAGAAAGAAGGCCGCGAACACGCAATAGCTCGCAAGATGCACCTTCTCCAGAAAGATGCCGCCGCTGGTGACGTAGTGCACCTTCATGTTGGTCAGCATCGACGACGACAGGCAAAGCAGCGCCACGATCGCCAGCAGCATCAGACCCACGGTCGCGGCCTCGATCAGACCATGGACTGTGGATGAATGATCGGCCGAAGAAGCTTGTCGCGCCATCCGCTTCGGCAAGCCGACATGCGCAGGGGGGGCACCCCCGGCATGGTCCCGGGGTGTGAATGTCGTGGCGCGTGGCGTCACCGCGCGCCTCCCGCGGCGGCCGCGGAAGCGCCATAAGGTTTTAAATAGGCCGAACTGCGATAATAGTCGTAGAAGCGGAGGCGGCTGAGATCGACCTGCGTCAGAACTGTTCCCAGAATCCGGTCCGACACCGGCTCGAGCAGCTCCATCATGTGAAGGAGAATTTCCTTCGGCGTCTGGTCCCACGCCAGCGCGAGCACGATCCGGTCCGCCAACTCCGCGAGCGCGCGCCCATCGACGAGTGGAATCAGCGGCGGCGAGTCGATGATGATAAGCTCGTAATGGATGCGCAGCCTGTCGATGACGCCTGCGATTTCCTCGGAGAACATCAATTCGGTGATGGTGTTGTCATCGTCGCAGACGGTGGCGGGCAGGATCGACAGGCCCGAACTGCGGTCGAACAGGATCGCATGTTCCAGCGCTACCTCGCCGGTCGCAACCTGCATCAAGCCGGCATTCGCGCGCGGACTGACAGCGCGCGTCAGGCCGGGGTTTCGCAGATCGCCGTCGATCAGCAGCGTTTTGACGCCCAGCGAGGCAAACGACAGCGCAAGGTTCGAGGCGAACGTGGTCTTGCCCTCGCTGTCGAGCGCCGAGGTAACCAGAACAACCTTCGCCGATTGCGTCCGCAGCACGCGCTGGATCGACAACCGCGCGGCGCGCACAGCCTCGGCGAAAAAGGTGCCGGGCTCTTCGATGGCATAACGCATCAAGGGCGGCTGCAAAGACGGTGGCAATAGCCGCATGATCGCCGGATCGTACCCCTTGAGATCGAAGCGGCCCCGCTTGGCGCGACTTGCAAGTTCACGCGCACCGATGCGGGGAATGGCGGCAAGCGCGGGCACGCCGGATACCGATTCAGCCTGTTCCAGCGTCTTGATGCGGCTGTCGAGGTAATCGAGCAGCAACGCGAGAACCAGACCCGCACCGCCACCCAGAACGATGGCCAGGCCCAGGATCAAAAGCGTTTTGGGCGAGGAAGGGCGAAGCGGAACCGAAGCCCTGGTCACGATGCGCGAGTCCGGCATCTCCAGACTTTCCTGCGAAGACGTCTCTTTCGCCCGCGCCAGATAGGATTCATAAAGCGTACGGTTGGCTTCCGCCTCGCGCTGCAGTTCGTGCAGCCGGACCTGGGCCTGCCCGGATTCGCTGGAGACGTTCTGCAACTGATCGAGGCTGTCCTGCAACGACTTCTCGCGGGATTTCGCCACGTCGTAATCATGCGCCGTGCTTTGCAGGATGCGCTTGATCTCCTGATCAATCAGCCGCTGGGTGTCCTTGAGCTGGGCATGCACGCTGGCGACCAGCGGATGGCGCGGGCCGTATTTGCTGGTCAGGTCGGCCTCGCTCTTGGCGATGTCGGCATATTGCGTCCGCAGCTTGGTGATGATGTCGGAGGAAATGGCCGCATTGATGCCTCCGGGATCGCCGCCGGATTTCGACAGTTGCTGAACCTGTTCGAACTTTGCGCGCGCCTCCGCCGCATCGGACCGCGCCGAGATGAGTTTGTTGTTCAGGTCGGTGATCTGCTGATCGTTGAGGGTGACGCCCTGCGAGACGGACAGGTTGTTGGCGGCACGAAAATCCTCGACCGCCTTTTCGGAGGCGACGACGCGAGCCTTCAGCGAGTCCAATTGGCCGTTGAGCCACTTGGCGGCGGTGCGCGTGACATCGAATTTGGCGCGCACCTGTTCTTCCAAATAGGAATCCGCAATCGCATTGGCGATCAAGGCCGCCTTGCGCGGCGATTCGGAACTGACATTGATATCGACAAGAAAGGTCGTGCCTTGCCGCACAACCTTGAGCCGTTTTTGCAGAATGTCGACCGAACGGGTCTGCGCGGCATTGTCGGGTGCGGCCTCCTTGCTGTCGCTGCTGAACAGGCTGCCGATGATGCGCTTGATGGGATCAAGCAGGCCCGGCTTTGGGGAGAATTCCTCATCCTCGGTCAGCTTGAGTCTGTCGACCACACGCTGAAGCGTCGCAACCGACTGAATCAGAAGCGCCTGGCTTTCGATGGTCGCATCGTCTGTGCCATAGCTGGACAGAACGGGCTGGGTGTTGCTGTCCATGACATTCGCATGACGCGGGTCGATCACGACCGTCGATGTCGCGGTATAGCGTGTGGTCGCCAGCATGACGTAGAGCAGGGCGAGGCCGATGATGGCGGCCGCCACATAGCCGATGCTTGACCAGCGCCGGCGGAGAATGCGGCCGATCTCGCGAAGATCGACCGATGGCCCCGCCGCATCCGCGACGGCAAGCCCGATCTGGTCGGTTCGGGGCGCCATGGGAGCCATCAGCTCTTCAGAATTGCGCTGTAACATTGATCCCCACCAGATGTTTTTCGTAGCTGAATGCCGGAATATCGCTCTTGCGATCGGTGTAGCGGTGATAGATGGACACCGAGGCAAAGCGGTTGAGCATGTATTTCACGCGCGCGTCGGTCGAGGTGACCTTGTCGTTTCGCACCTGTCCGAAAAACTTGTCGTTCTCATATCCGCCGGCCAATGAGATCACGACGTTCCGCAGCAATTCGTAATCCGCACCCACCTGAAACGCGTTGGCGAGGACACCACTGGAACTTGTGTCGGAAGTTTCCGTCACCAGTTGCTCGGCCTTGGCGTGAATGTCGAGCAGGCGGGTCGGTCGCCACAGCAAGCTTGCGTGATAGGACGGCCCCGAGATCGTGCCGATGGTGGGATCGTCAAAGCGCTGACTGACATAGCCGCCGCCGATCTCACCGCTCAGCAAATTCGCACGTCCGAACGTGATGCCGGAGAGAACACGATAGCCGTCGGAATCGAGCGTGTGGCCGGGCGTGCCGCGAATCTGGCGCTCGTTGCCTTCAAGGGCCGCAAACCAGCCGAGGAACGGCGAGAACGCATAATCGAGCCGGCCGTGAACCGTGTAGATCTGGCCGTCGCGGCCGTCCTGATTGATGATGCTGCCGTCCTGCGCGCGCGTGGACTGATAGTCGTAGGATTTCACGCCCATGCCGACGGACGCCGCCAGCCGATTGAACTCCTTGCGGACAGCGACATCGCCCGAATACAGATTATACGGCGTCGGCGCGATCGCATTGACCGGCGAGCTCAATGTTCCGACGCCCTCGTTCAGGTGTGCAACCTTGAAGCTGCCCAGCACCTTGAGGTCGTGAGAGACATCATACCACCAGTTTCCCTTCAGGCTGATGTTGTCCTGATTCAAACTCGAAAACTGGCTGTAGATCATCGATTGCGCATCGAGCTTCAGGTCGACGCCGTGCCGTTCCCACAACGTATGCGCGCGCAGCGTCGGTTCCACCACGGCGGCGAAATCCGAGGCCTTTGTCGTGTTCGACGAAAATACGTTGCTGTCGAAGAACCCGCCGCTGGTCAGCGCCGGATTGAACATCCAGGAGCCGTAACGAATGCCAACGGGTTCATAGCCTGGCTGCTGCCTCGTCTTCACCGGCGTATCCTCCGGCGGAATGGGATCTGTGCTGTTCGGATCGCGAAAGTCCGGAAGTGGGGATGACTCGAACACTTGCAGCGCGTTCCATGGCGGCACCACATCTTGGTTGTTGAGCGGAATGGCCTGGGCATGCGCATGCGAGACGAACAGCAAAAAGATCGCCGTCGTCGTCGCGATGAAGCAGACGGCGCGACCTTCCGAGACCGCGAGTAATGTACGAACGCCATGTGCATTCGAAATCCAATCTGCCCTGGTACATTTCATGACTCATCCCTTGCGGGAAACACGCCTCACTCATCGCCGCCCACACAATGGGCAGCGTCACGCCGTCATACAGTGTCTATTGAGACGCTTGTGTCAGATGTTCCGCTTGTCACGAGTCTGTTTCTCCTCGCTGACAAATTCGGCTCCAACGCGCCACGCTGAAATTCTTTCGCAGCGCGGAGAAGATTACGGCAAAGGGACGAGAGTATGGCCGTACGGCGAAACTGACGTGGCAATGCGAACGATGTAGCCGCACATCAGAAGTAGCGCTCGGGGATGCGGATGTTATCGCCGGGATAAACCAGCACGGGCGCATTGAGCGTATATTCCTCCTCTCGGCCGACACCGGCGCGGCGCAGATAGACCTTGTGTTCATTGGCGCGATAGGTGAATCCGCCAGCCGCGGCAACCGCATCCATGATGGTGATCCCGACCTTGTAGGGATATTCGCCGCTGTTCTTCACTTCGCCCAGAATGTAATAAGGGCGATAGGTTGCGACATCGACATTGACGCGCGGATCGCGCACGATTCCCTTTGCAAGGGCCGCGCGAATGGCACCTTCCAGTTGCTTGGTTGTTTTGCCCGCGGCCTGAACACGACCGGCCAACGGAACCGACACGCTGCCGTTGCTGTCGACCTCATATTCGCCCGTGATGTCCGGCTCGCCATATACCTTGACGCGCACCTTGTCGTTCGGGCCGAGAAGATAGGGTCCTGACGGCGAGAACGATGGCTCCGCGTGCACGGCATGATTCAACGCGAAAAGCGAAAGAACAAAGCCAACGAGAATGAGCAGCATCATTCGCGGCAGCAGAACGCGGAACTTCATCATCCGTCTCCGAAGCATTGAGAAATGAACGGCGACAGTTACCGGGCAAAATTTGGCAAAACCATGTGGAGCCAAATTTTGCACATCACCAAGTTCCGCTACAGCACGACGACCTTCGATCCCTCGATCGCGATACAGGTGAGGGTGCCGGACATCCACGCACCGGTATCGATATTGATCCTGTTGGGTAATAACTCCGCATGATGGACAGGTGTATGCCCGTGAACGACAAGCGGACCGTGGCTCTGCTTGCAGTTCAGGAATTCATCGCGAATCCAATGAAGGTCGTGCAGCGATTGCTGTGCCAGTGGAACTCCGGGGCGCAATCCGGCATGAACGAAAATAAAATCACCACACGAAAAACTATTTTGAAGACATCGCAAAAAAAGACGATGCGCCTCGGGAAAGGCGTTCAGGAATAACCGATGGATGCGGAACTCGGACGATTCCAGATCGTCACGCGACAACCCATATGATTCGAGCGTCTGCCGTCCCCCGACATGCAACCATGGATGAAGCTCGGCAGGATCGGCCAGAAACGCTTCCAGCAACGCCTCATGATTTCCTCGCAGGCACACCGCGCGCTGCTTAACAACTCGCCATGCAAGGGTTTCAATCACATCCTTCGATTGCGGCCCGCGGTCGATATAATCGCCGATATAGACTTCGATCACGGTTCCCACCGGACGGCGACCCCGATCATCGTCGATCCGCTGAATAATGTCGTGCAGCAAGTCGGCACGGCCGTGAATATCGCCGACGGCGTAAATGCGGGTATCAGGCGGAAGGGCTGGGTCCGAAAACCTCGGCTCGACAAGTTCGTGCGGACGACTCATTGACGAGTTCCAATGTGTCCATGACATAAGCAAATTGCCCGCCGCGGAACACGACAGCTAGAAGAAGAGGTAACGGACCAGCAAGCCGATCACAATCCAGGCGACGATATTGGCCAGGATCAGTTGATTGCGTAATTTCCGGTCACGCCCTTCGCTCAATAACGACTCATCCATCCCTTGAGAAAGCATCGCGGGCTCTCGCTCTGATGGAAATGGCGGCTGGTCTTGCGCCACTTGTTCTTTTCGGAGTCCCTTCATCGATTTCAACGCCGCTTTCAAGGCTGTGACCACTCACATTATACAATAAGCCATACAATAAGCCGCGCTCATTAGCTTTCAGTGAATGAGACTTTTCGACGTTGAGGCTTCCGGATCACATCATCATGCCTCGATGCGCGCGAAAATTCGTTAAGCATCCCGCTGAGTGCATGACCGTTGCTTCAATTTCGCAACGGAACGATTTCGCGTTCAGCGTAACGCGCTCTCCTCAAACCGAAATTTTCGCAGTGCACGATATTGCCTATGTCGCGACGCAACCATGTCACGATCGAACGTGTCGCTCGCCGTAATTTACTCATGAAGTTGCGAAAACTTTTAATCCAAATTGATGCTTCGCATCGTTTCACATGTCGCCTTGCGCAACTGCGAACATCTCATGAGAGCCACGGAGAACGAGAGCGATGGTCTCGACCGCTACGGCCCGCTACGACGATCAGGACAACAATGTCGCTGCGTTGTGGAAGAACAGACGTTACATTTCCGCGCGCCCCGTCGAATATGTCGGCCACGGCGCATACAGAGCGAAACATTCAACACGGCTGTCGCGCCGGGAGCCTGCCGCCGCCTTCTCGAAGCGTGCGTTCGACATCACGGTCGCGAGTCTTACGCTGCTATTCTTCGCGCCGATGCTGATCGTGATCTCGATCGCGATCAAGGTCAGCTCGCCGGGACCGGTCCTGTTCCACCAATATCGCTACGGCTATCGCAACAGGCGCTTCAGAATTTACAAATTCCGTTCGATGCGCACGGATACCGGCGACCGCAGCGGCATCAGGCAGACCGTGCAGGGCGATCCGCGCGTCACGCGGGTCGGGCGCATTCTGCGCAAGACCAGCCTCGACGAGATTCCGCAACTTCTCAACGTCATCAAGGGCGACATGTCGCTGGTCGGCCCGCGCCCGCACGTGCCCGGCATGCTCGCCGCCAATATCCTCTATGAGGATCTGGTGCCTTACTACTTCCAGCGGCACATCGCACGTCCTGGAATCACCGGCCTTGCACAGGTCAGCGGCTGCCGTGGCAGCACGGCGGAAGCCAACACTGCGATCTCGCGGATCGACTACGATCTCGAATACATCGAAAAATGGTCCTTGCGCATGGATGTCGCCATCATCCTGCGCACGGTGCGCCGCGAGTTCATCTCCGGCAGCGGCTACTGATCGAACCTTTCACGTTTTCAATCGCAACAGAGGGGCGGATCATGACGCCAACAGACAAACTTATCGTGCCTGTACTTTTGTCCGGGGGAACCGGCTCGCGGTTGTGGCCGCTCTCCCGGGAAGCCTATCCCAAGCAGCTTCTGTCACTGCTCGGCGAAAAGACGCTGTTGCAGCAGACCGCGATGCGGACCTCCGGCGGCATGTTCACGAGCCCTGTGGTGGTTGCGAACGCCGAACATCGTTTCGTCATCGGCGAGCAGTTGCGCGAAGCGGGCATCGACGAGGCCAAAATCATTCTTGAGCCCGTCGGGCGAAACACCGCTCCGGCCGTCGCCGTCGCTGCCCTGACCGCGTTCGAGCGCAACCCGGACGCGATCATTCTGGTCACGCCGGTCGATCACTGGATCGGCAATCGCGAGACATTCCTTCAGGCCGTCGAAGCGGGGTTGCAGGCGGCGCGATCCGGCAAGCTCGTCCTGTTCGGAATGCGCCCGACTCACGCGGCCACCGGATTTGGCTATATCCGCACGGGCAATGCCCTCTCAAAGGGATCTCATGTCCATGCCGTTTCCGGATTCGTCGAAAAGCCGGATGCAGCGACCGCCGAGGCATATCTTGCGGACGACAGGTATCTTTGGAACAGCGGCATCTTCCTGCTGCCGGTGAAACAACTGATCGAAGACCTGCGCGCGCACGCGCCGGACGTGCTCGATGCCGCGCAGCAGGCACTGGCGGGCGCCACGAACGATCTCGACTTTCTGCGGCTCGACGAAGCAGCCTTCGGTCGCGCACCATCGATCTCGATCGATTATGCGGTGATGGAACACACTAAGCATGGCGCGGTTGTCGCCGCCGATTTCGAATGGAACGACATCGGAAGCTGGTCGGCGCTCTGGAGCGTCACCGCCAAGGACCCCGCCGAGAATGTCGAGATCGGCGATGTCGTCTCGGAAGACAGCACCGGATGCTATCTGCGCGGGGAGGGGCCGTTGGTGGCCGCTCTCGGTGTCGAGGATCTGGTTATCACGGCGACGCCCGACGTCGTGCTGGTGACCACCCGCGGCCGCGACCAGGATGTCGGCAAGCTGGTCCAGCGCCTCAAATCCAACGGACACCGGTCGGCAACGCAGACCACGAACGTGCATCGCCCCTGGGGTTATTACCAGTCGATCCATGCCGGTGACCGCTTTCAGGTCAAGCGCATCACCGTCAATCCGGGCGCGAAGCTCTCGCTGCAGAAACACTATCACCGCGCCGAGCACTGGGTCGTCGTCAACGGAACGGCGATCGTGACGCGCGACGACGAGGAAATCCTGTTGCGGGAAAATGAATCGATCTTCGTTCCACTCGGCTGCATGCACCGGCTCGAAAATCCGGGGAAGGTCCCGCTCAACCTCATCGAGGTGCAATCGGGCGCTTATCTCGGCGAGGATGACATCGTGCGCGTGCAAGACATCTACGCCCGCGTATGAGACAGCCAACGGAATTCATCATGCAAATGACCCAGGCGACCAAGCGGGCCGTGAAGGAAACGTTTCCGGAGTTGTGGCTTCGCTGGCATTTTTCGCGGCGGCCGAAATCGGCCGAACGCGAACTGCTTTACCTGCACAAGATGATCCCGCCGGGCGCGATCACGGTCGATGTCGGAGCGAATTGCGGGCTTTACACGCGCGAGCTCGCCAAATTCTCGAACCGCGTTCACGCCTTCGAGCCCTCCCATGAAATGGCATCGCTGCTGCGGCGAACCTCGGCAACGAATACGGTTGTGCACGAGATCGCCTGTTCGGACCGGGCAGGGCATACCGCATTGTTCATTCCCGAAGGCGACAACGGGCCGGTCTATGGCCTCGCCTCGCTCGAACATGGCGCGGACGACGCTTCATCGGCGGTGGCGCTCCATTCCAGGCCGGTGACGACCGCGCGCCTCGATGCTGCCGTGGAAGACGAGGTTGCCTTCGTCAAGGTCGATGTGGAAGGTCACGAACTGAGGGCGCTCCATGGCGCCTCCGGGCTGATCGACCGCTGCCAGCCGATTTTCCTCGTCGAGGCCGAGGACCGTCATCGCGACCGCGCCACAAGCTCGGTGTTCGATTTCTTCAGGAGGCGCGGCTATCACGGCTTCTATCTGGACGACGATCGCGTCCATCCCGTCGAGGACTTCGATCCCGTGCGGCTCCAAAACCCTTCGGCGCTTCAATCGGACGGTGGCCGCAAGGCAGGGCGCTCCTACGTCAACAACTTCTTCTTTTTTCCTTCCCGCCTGAACGGCCACGCCGTTCTGCAAAACGCCATTCGTTGAATCATCAGCAATGAACGCGAGCCCTTCGCGTTCCGATCGGGGCATTCTCAATGCGTATAGCAATGATCGGGGCCGGCTATGTCGGCCTGGTATCGGGTGCGTGCTTTTCGGACTTCGGCCATCAGGTCGTCTGTGTCGATACGGACGTGGCCAAAGTCGAGGCACTCAATGCCGGTGAAATTCCCATCTTCGAGCCGGGGCTGGACAAGCTGGTCGAGCAGAACCGGAAGCAGGGCCGCCTCAGCTTCGTTCACGACATCGCGCAGGCCACGAAAGACGCCGAGGTGATTTTCATCGCCGTCGGCACGCCGTCGCGGCGCGGCGACGGGCATGCCGACCTCAGCTACGTTTATGCGGCCGCCAAGGACATCGCGGCGTCCCTGAACGGGTTCACCGTGATCGTCAACAAATCGACGGTGCCGGTCGGGACCGGCGACGAGGTGGAAACGATCATCCGCGAGGCGCGGCCGGACGCGGAATTCGCCGTGGTGTCGAACCCCGAATTCCTGCGGGAAGGGGCCGCCATCAGAGACTTCAAACACCCGGACCGCATCGTCATCGGCACCAGCAACGAACGCGCCCGCAAGGTCATGGGCGAGGTCTATCGCCCGCTTCATCTCAATGCCTCGCCGATCCTCTACACCGACCGGCGCACCGCCGAGTTGACCAAATATGCGGCCAATTCTTTCCTCGCCACAAAAGTCACTTTCATCAATGAAATCGCTGATTTGGCAGAGAAAGTTAGTGCGAATGTTCAGGATGTCGCGCGTGGAATAGGGCTCGACAACCGCATCGGCATGAAGTTCCTGCACGCCGGGCCGGGCTTCGGCGGATCGTGCTTTCCCAAGGACACGATGGCGCTCATCAAGACCGCGCAGGACAATGAAGCGCCGGTGCGCATTGTCGAGACGGTCGTGGCCGTGAACGATCAGCGCAAGCGCGCGATGGCCCGCAAGGTCGCCAATGCCTTCGGCGGCAATCTGCGCGGCAAGGCCGTCGCGGTGCTCGGCGTGACCTTCAAGCCGAACACCGACGACATGCGCGATGCGCCGTCGATTCCGCTGATTACGGCGCTGCAGGACATGGGCGCCGAGATCCGCGTGTTCGATCCGGTCGGCATGGATCAGGCCCGCAAGGTTTTCGAGAACGTCACGTTCTGCGAGGACCCGTACGAATGCGCCAAGGCCTGCCACGCGCTGGTCATCGTGACGGAATGGGAGCAGTTCCGCGCGCTCGATCTCAAGACATTGTCAGCCACCATGGCAACGCCGGTCGTGGTCGATCTGCGCAACATCTATTCGCCGGACGACGTGACCCAGAACGGACTTCTGTATTGCGGCGTGGGCAGGCCCCAGCCGACGGCTTATTAGGCGTACGCCGCATCGAGGAAGCCACGAGCCGGAGATTCGGCAAAGAAAGCAGCGGGCGAGCCGTCCTGACGACGTTCCGCGCGCCATACCTATAATTCGCATAAGGTATATTATGGAATATATTTATGCAGACAGATCTATAAGCAAATCAAATGATTGGGCCGGAATGCTCAGTCACGCGCTGAATTTCCATACGCCGCCCAGTCACGGCGACAATCCCGGTCCGGCGAGATATTCAGCGGCCGTGGACTGGAGTATGTTCTCGTCGAGCAACGGGACATGCGAGACGGCCAAATCATGATTATCGAAGGCAGGACTAGGACCACCCATTCTGGAACGATTGACGAGACCATTTCGCCCGGCTCACGGCCGGCGTTGATCGACCGCCGTTCGTTTCTGCTGGGCTCTGCCATCGGTCTTGGCACGCTGGGGCTTGGTGGTTGCGCGACAACCGACGGCATCAGTCTCGCCGAAGCGGAGAAAATCTACGGGGCTGTGCCCGACGAAAAATTCCCGATTCCTGCGGTCGATGTCAGCAAGGTCAAACCGAAATACTATCGGCAAACCGTCCGCTACGAGACCCAGGAAGAACCCGGCACGATTATCGTCGATCCCGGCAACTACTACGTTTACCGCGTCGAGGGCGACGGAAACGCCACCCGCTACGGCGCCAATGTCGGCCGCGACGGCTTCCGCTGGAGCGGCGACGCCTATGTCGGTCGCAAATCCGAATGGGCGACATGGACGCCGCCCAAGGAGATGATCAAGCGCCAGCCGGAAGCGGCGAAATGGGCGCACGGCATGCCGGGCGGCCTCGACAACCCGCTCGGTGCCCGCACGCTGCATCTCTACCAGAACGGTGTCTATACGCTCTACACGATCTATGCGTCGAGCGACCCCGAATCGATTGGCTCCGGCATCACCAGCGGCTGCGTCGGCCTGCTCAGCCAGGACATGATCCACCTCTACGACCGCACGCCGGTCAAGACGAAGGTGGTCGTCCTGCCGGCATAGGCAACTGCGGCGATCTTACGACTAGATATCCAGCCGCATGCCGTCATAGCCCGGCACGACACCGGCCGGCAGCCTGCTCCACAGTTCCTCGTAATCGAGGTCGGCGTGCATGTTGGTGATGATTGCGCGACGCGGCTTGAAACGCATGATCCAACGCAGCGCATCGCCGACGCTGAAATGGCTGACATGCTGCTTGTAACGCAGGCCGTCGACGACCCAGAGATCGAGGCCTTCAAGCACGGCAAAGCTCTCGGACGGAATGTCGTTCAGGTCGGGCGTGTAGGCGGCATTGCCGATGCGATAGCCGAGCGCCGGGATATTGCCATGCTGAACCAGAAAAGCGGTCAGGGCGACCGGACCACCCTTCCCGTCGATCGTCCGGCTTTCGCCAGCCTCGATCGAACAGCGATCCAGGATCGGCGGATAATCGCTGCCGGGCGGCGACTGGAAGCAATAGGAAAACCGCAGATCGATATCCTTCGCGGTGGACTGGTTCAGGTAGGTCGGAATCCTTCCTCCCTGATGCAGCACCACGGAGCGCAGATCGTCGATACCGTGGGTCTGGTCGGCATGCTCGTGGGTCAGGAACACCGCATCGATGTGTTCGACATTGGCGTCGATGAGCTGTTCGCGCAGATCAGGCGATGTGTCGATCACCACGCGGGTGACGCCGTTCTCGCCGATGCGCTCGACCATCACCGAACAGCGGCGGCGGCGGTTCTTCGGATTCGAGGGATCGCACGCGCCCCAGCCGAGTGCCGGACGCGGCACGCCGGCCGACGATCCACAGCCGAGGATGGTGAAAACGAGACTCATGCGGCGGGACCGGCCGGGCGCGGGACCTTGTCGAAAAACCGGAAGAAATTTTCCGTGGTCAGGCGAGAGATGTCCTCGAACGATACGCCGCGCAGTTCGGCCAGCGCCTTGGCGGTTTCGGTCACGAACGACGGCTCGTTGCGCTTGCCGCGATATTTGCCGGGCGCAAGGAAGGGCGCATCGGTCTCCACCATGATGCGGTCGAGCGGGATTTCGGCCGCGACGTCACGCACATTCTGCGAATTCCGGAAGGTGAGAATGCCGGTGAACGACACGTAGAGCCCGTGCGCGACGGCTTTCTTCGCAAGCGCCATGCCGCCGGTGTAGCAATGCAGAACGGCGCGGAAGGGCCCCTTCTCCATTTCCTCGTCGAGGATACGACCGCAATCGTCGTCCGCCTCGCGGGTGTGGATCACCAGCGGCAGGCCGGTTGTGCGCGCCGCCGCGATATGAGTGCGGAAACCGCGCGCCTGCGCCTCCGGCGAGGAGTTCTTGTAGAAGTAATCGAGACCAGCCTCGCCGAACGCCACGGCCTTCGGATGCTGCGACAGCGCGACCAACTCTTCGACCGGAATGCCGTCTTCCTCGTCGGCCTGATGCGGATGGGTGCCGACCGAGAAATACACGCTCGGAAAACGCTCGGCGATCGCGCGCAAGCCATCGACACGCTTCACCCGTGTCGAAATCGTGATGATCCGCTTGACGTCGGCCGCCTCCGCGCGCGCGACGACGGCATCGAGTTCGTCGCCGTAATCGGGAAAATCGAGATGGCAATGGCTATCGACAAGCATCAGCTTTTCGCCGGTTCGGTGAGCTCGACATAACGCGGGAAAACCGGCGCGGGCGGCGGAAGCTGCGTGCCGGGTTTGATCCGGGTCGCAAGCGCCGCGAAATCGCGCGCGTCCCCTGGCACGGCAAGACTATCGAGCATCTTCGCCATCGCGTCCGGCATCACCGGCTGCGCCAGAATGGCGATCTGGCGCACGACTTCGGCGGTCACATAGAGCACCGTCTTCTGGCGCGCGGGATCAGTCTTCGCGAGCACCCACGGCGCTTCGCCCGCGAAGTAACGATTGGCTTCCGCCACCACGGCCCAGATCGCGTTCAGCGCCACGTGAATCTGCTGCGCCGCCATCGCCTCGCGCGCCTGCGTCAGCATGGCATCGGCTTGCGCCAGGATCGCATTGTCGGTGTCGGTGAAGGCGCCCGGCTCCGGCACGATGCCGCCATGCTGCTTGCCAAGCATCGACAACGAGCGCTGCGCGAGATTGCCGAGATCATTGGCGAGATCGGCATTGGTGCGCGCCACGATGGCTTCGTGATTGTAATTACCATCCTGCCCGAACGGCACCTCGCGCAGGAAGAAATAACGCATCTGATCGACGCCGTATTGATCCGCGAGGTTGAACGGATCGACGACATTGCCGACCGACTTCGACATTTTCTCGCCGCGGTTGAACAGAAAACCGTGGGCATAAACGCGCTGCGGCACCGGAATGCCCGCCGCCATCAGAAACGCGGGCCAGTACACCGCATGAAAGCGGATGATGTCCTTGCCGATGATGTGCACGGACGCGGGCCAGTATTTCCAGTTGGCGTCGCTCTCGTCAGGAAAGCCGATGCCGGTAATGTAATTGGTCAGCGCATCGACCCACACATACATCACATGCTCGGGGTCTTCCGGTACCTTCACGCCCCAGTCGAACGTGGTGCGCGAGATCGACAGATCCTTGAGGCCGCCTTTGACGAAGCTGACGATCTCGTTGCGGCGCGAGTCCGGGCCGATGAAATCCGGCTGGCTCTCGTAAAGCTTGAGGAGCTTGTCCTGATAGGCCGACAGCTTGAAGAAATAACTCTTCTCCTCCACCCACTCCACCGGCGTGCCCTGCGGGCCACGGCGCACCTTGTCCTCGCCGACGACCGTTTCGTCCTCGGCGTAATAGGCCTCGTCTCGGACCGAGTACCAGCCCGCATAGCTATCCATATAGATGTCGCCGTTGGCGGCCATCCGCTTCCAGATTTCCTGCGTCGAAGCATGGTGCGCGGGCTCGGAGGTGCGGATGAAGCGGTCGAACGAAATGTTCAGCCGCTGGTCCATCTCCTTGAACCGCCCCGCGTTGCGGGTGGCGAGTTCGTGGGGCGTCATGCCCTCTTTCTGCGCGGTCTGGATCATCTTCAGGCCGTGCTCGTCGGTGCCGGTCAGGAAGAACACATCCTTGCCGTCGAGCCGCTGGAAACGCGCCAGCGCGTCGGTCGCAATCGCCTCATAGGCATGGCCGATGTGCGGGACGCCGTTCGGATAGGCAATCGCGGTCGTGATGTAGAAGCGAGAGCGGGATGAAGTCTCTGCATTCGCCATGCGTGCGAAGGCCTTTCATTGAATGCGGTCAGGGTGATCCGGCAGGCTCAGGCGGACGCTTCGGCGAGCCATTCAAACACCGAAAACACCAGCGGTTTTCGTTCCAGATTGAATGATTCCGTTTCGCGGGCGGCCTT
>Ga0153956_1000939_pt1 | contig 29008 bp, 23 predicted proteins | sample TSFL040MetaG_FD_104704 | JGI IMG/M metagenome (GOLD analysis project Ga0153956, IMG submission 104704) | Attine ant fungus gardens microbial communities from Florida, USA - TSFL040 MetaG | ecosystem: Host-associated > Fungi > Mycelium > Unclassified | place: USA: Florida, Wekiwa Springs... | reverse complement strand
CTGCTGGCGGAAATCATCGCCTTCGCGCACCCCGCGATAGACCACGCCCATGCCGCCGCGGCCGATGCGTTCGACGACGCGGAACGGGCCGAGCCGGCTGCCGAGCAGGGCATCGTCGCGCGCCGGCGCGGACTCGCGCGGCCCTGCCGCCGCGTTCTCGGCGGCTTCGTCCGCGCAGCCGCGCAGCAATGCGTCGACGCGCAGCCGCAGCGCGGTGTCGCCTTCGCATTGGCTCGACAGGAAGCTCTCGCGCTCGTCCGGCTCGGTGTCGAGCGCGCCGCGCAGGATGCGAAGCACGCGGTGCTCCCGTTCATCCATGCCGGCGAAGGTGTTCGGGTGCGAGGCGCTTCACGATTGCGCTTCGAGGCGATCCCGCAGCCACTCGCGCGCGGCGACCCAGTCGCGCCGGGCGGTGCGCTCGTTGATGCCGAGCGCACTGGCGATCTCGCCGACTTCGAGGCCGACGAAGTAGCGCAATTCCACGACCTTGGCCATGCGTTCATGCACCGACTCGAGATCGTCCAGCGCGCGGTCCAGGGCGGCGAGGTCGGTGCCGTCGGGGATCGGCAGTTCGAGCGCCTCGGTGAAATCGTTGCGCTGCCAGCGCCCGCCGCGTTTCTCCGTGGAGGCCTTGCGTGCGCGGTCGACCAGCACCTGCCGCATCATGCGCGCGGATGCGTTCAGCAGATGCGCGCCGGACTCGAATTGCGCGCGCTCGCGGCCGAGCAGGCGCAGCAGCACTTCGTGCACGAGCGCGGTGGTCTGCAACGTGGCATGGCCCGGCGTCGAGCGCAGCAGGCCGGCGGCGATTCTGCGCAGGTCGGCGTAGACGAGCGGCAACAGGCGATCGAGCGCGGCGGGTTCGCCTTCGCTCCATCGCTGCAGCAATCGCGTGACGCTGTCGTTCCCCGGCTCCGCCATGGCCGCACCATAGCGTGTCCGTTGAGCACGCGCCAAGCGCGCGAGGGAACGCCATGTCGATGCGGCGGAGGAAGGACACGGCCGGCGTGTTCGCGAATCGAGGTCGTCCGCATGGATCCGCTTGCGGCCGGCGCGCGTGCCTTCCGACGAGGGCGCTCGCCGTGACCATCGCGGGCAAGTCGGCAGCCCCGCGTGCCCGCGTGGCGCGGACGCTCACGGCCTGCGCACCAGCTCCACGCGCCGATTCTTCGCGCGACCGTCCTCGCTGTCGTTGGAGGCGACCGGTTCGCCCATGCCGGCGCCGCGTGGGGACAGGCGCGCGCGGTCGATGCCGCGCCGGGCGAGTTCGGCGACCACGGCGGCGGCACGTCGCCCGGAGAGCGCGAGGTTGTAGGCGGCACCGCCTTGCGAATCGGTGTGGCCGACCACCGACAGGCGCAACGCGGGGTCGTCCTCGAGCAACCTGGCGATCTCGTCGAGCGTCGGCGCGGACTCGGGGCGAATCGCGTCCCTGTCGAAGTCGAAGCGGATGCCGTAGAGGCTGATGCGGCCATCGTTGGCGAGCGCGTCGTGCATCTGCCGCGCGCCGACCACGACGATCTTGCCCGTGCTCATGGCTTTCGTCTCGACGATGCGCACGAAGGCGAAGTTGCCGCGGTCGCCGGCTTCCGCGAGCACGACGCTGGCGTAGGTCGCGGCTTCCGCGCGCGCCAGCCTGGCCAGCAGGTACCGTGCATTGGTCCTGAAATAGTTGCGGATGAAATCGCCATTCAGCCGCGGCAGCTCCGGCGCGGCGTCGAAGGCGAGCGCGAAGTCGTAGGGCATGGTGTCGGCCGCGCGGTTCGGTCGCGCCTGGTAGCACGAGCCGTTCGACGTGGCGCAGGTGAACAGCACCTCGAACCCCCTTTGCCCGAGTGCGGCCTCGTAGTTGCGCAGGACTTCCAGCGTGGAGCGTCCGGCCGGCAGCGCGTAGTAATACAGGTCCGAACGGCCTTCCAGCGCCAGCCAGCCCGGCGCGCCGGCGCCGCGCGACGAGCCGGCGATCGGCCCGTCGATCAGCGAGACCTCGTCGTAGTCGCTGGCATGGTGGTCGAGCAAGGTGGCGCCCTCGTAGCGGCCGACCAGCGGGTGATCCGCCGCCGGTGCCGCGCCCGCGCCCGGCATCGCCGCGAACACGCACGACGTCCACGCCAGCAATGCTGGCCATCGGGTCAGTCTGAACATGGCAAAACCTCCGGTTGGCCGCCGCGAAGGTGGCGGGTTCCTCGATGCGGGGTACGCGAAAAGCGCGCACCGGCGGACACGCCGCCGCGCGACTCGCGTCGGCGCGCAAACCGCCGCGCTTTGCTACGCTTGCGCCTCTTTTGGTCCGGGGGTCGTTGCGCATGTCGCGACGCGGGTTTGCCATCGATCGCGGCCGCGCCGCCGAAGTGGCGGCGCAGGCAAGCTGCGTCGTGCTCGGCGCGCTCGCGTCGTGGCTGCTCGTGCGCCTGGTCGTGCTGCCGTGGCTCGGCGGCGGGGCCGGGCTTGCCGACGCCCGCGCGACGCCGGCCAGCGCGGTCGCGGCCGCACCGTCGGCGCGTTCGGTCGCCAGTTGGCACCTGTTCGGCAATGCGCCGTCGCGAGCCGGCGTCGCCGGCGCGACGGCGTCGACCCTGTCGCTGGTCCTGCGCGGCACGGTGGCCGATCCCGATCCGAAGGCCGGCATCGCCGTCATTGCCGGTGCCGACGGCAGCGAGCGGGCATTCCGTGTCGGCGAGGACGTCGTCGCCGGCGTGCGCCTGGCCGCGGTGCATCCGGATCGCGTCGTGCTGGCGCGCGCGGGAGGCGAGGAAACGCTGCGCCTGCCGCGCGACACCAATCTGGCGCCGGCCGACATCGTGCGCGCGACACCGGCGAGCGCGGGCAGCACGTCGCCGCGCGTGGCCTCGGCCGCGCCGGCGAGCGCCGCATCGGCCGCTCCGCAGGGCGCGGCGGCTCCGTCCGCCGCGCAACGGACGATCGCCCGCCTGAAGCGGAATCCGGCCGAGTTGATGCAGCGCGTGCAGGTGGCGCCGGTGTTCGACAACGGCCGCATGACCGGCGTGCGCATCGATGGCGCGGACGCCGAGCTGGCCGGGGCGGCGGGACTGCGCGTGGGAGACGTGGTGACGTCGGTCAACGGCACGCCCGTCGATTCCCCGGCGCGTGCTCAGCAGATCCTGACGGGCCTCGGCGCGGCATCGTCGGTGCGCGTGACGGTGCTGCGCGATGGCAAACCGACCGACGTCACCGTCGGCCTGCAATGACTCGTTTTCGAACCCAAGGATTTCCCGCGATGCGCCGCAGTTTCCTGCCGATCGTCTTCGGCCCGATCTTCGCCGGCATGTGCGCCGCGTTTCCCGGCGATGCGCTTGCGCAAGCCGCTGCGCCGGCGCAACCCGGCCACGAGACGACCGCCGACGGCCGCCACACGCTGAACATGAAGGACGCCGACATCCAGGCGTTGATCGCGACGGTCAGCGAGATTACCGGCAAGAACTTCATCGTCGGTCCGAACGTGCAGGGCAAGGTCACCGTGATCTCGGCGCGGCCGATGCGACCGGACGAGGTCTACGACGTGTTCCTGTCCGTGTTGCGCGTGCACGGCTTCGCCGCGGTGCCGTCCGGCAGCATGGTGAAGATCATGCCGGAGGCGATCGCGCAGCAGGACGGCGCGGGCGGCGTCGGCAATGCGCGCGCGGCCGCGGCCGACGAACTCGTCACGCAAGTCGTGCCGGTCAAGCACGTGTCGGCCGCCGAGCTGGTGCCGATCCTGCGTCCGCTGATGCCGCAGGGCGGCCAGTTGATCGCGCATGCCTCGTCGAATTCGCTGGTCGTGTCCGATCGCGCGGGCAACGTCGAGCGCCTGGTCGGCATCATCCAGCGCATCGACACGGCCTCGGATGCGCAGGTGGAAGTGATCCCGCTGGCGCACGCGAACGCAGCCGAGCTGGCGCGCACCTTGACGATGCTCGCCGACGACAAGACCGCACAGGCGAACGGCGACGCCGCGCGCGTGTTCGCCGACACGCGCACGAATTCGATCCTGCTCGCCGGCGCGAAGAACGGGCGCCTGAAGATGCGCGCGCTGATCGCGCATCTCGATACGCCCGTCGACAACGGCGGCGACACGCAGGTGATCTACCTGCACTACGCGAACGCGAAGGAACTGGTGCCGATCCTGGAAGGCGTGGCGACGACGCTTTCCGGCGTCGCGCCGCCGACCGCACCGAAGGCCGGCGACACGGCGGGCGGCAGCGCGTCGCCGGCGACGATCCAGGCGCATGCGGAGACGAACGCGCTGATCATCAGCGCGCCGCCGGCGATCTTCCGCTCGCTCAGCGCCGTCGTGCGCCAGCTCGACATCCGCCGCAACCAGGTGCTGATCGAGGCGGTCATCGCGGAAGTCTCCGACCAGACCGCGAGCGAACTGGGCGTGCAATGGCAACTGCCGCTCGGCAAGGACGGCCAGCACGTGATCGGCGGCACCAATTTCACCAGCAGCACCTCGCCCGGCAACAACATCATCAGCGCGTCGCAGAACCCGCTCGGCATCGGCAACGGCTTCAACCTCGGCTACATCGACGGCACCGTCTCGATCGCCGGCAAGCAGTTGTTCCAGATCGGCGCGCTGGTCACCGCGTTGCGCGGCGACGGCAAGTCGAACATCCTGTCGACGCCGTCGGTGCTCACGCTCGACAACCAGGAAGCGCAGATCAAGGTCGCGCAGGAAGTGCCGTTCCTGACCGGCCAATACACCACCGGGGCGCTCGGCACGTCGACGACGACGAACAACGGCACGACCACCACCAACGGCATCACCAATCCGTTCCAGACGATCGAGCGCAAGGACGTCGGCCTCGTGCTGAAGGTGAAGCCGCAGATCAACGAGGGCGAGTCGGTGCGCCTGGACATCCACCAGGAAGTCTCGTCGCTGGCGCCGACCGTCAGCGGCGCCGTCGATCTCATCACCAACAAGCGCGAGCTGACGACCAGCGTGCTGGTCAAGGACGACTCGCTGCTCGTGCTCGGCGGCCTGATCGACAACCAGCTCAAGGACAACGTGCAGAAAGTGCCGGCGCTCGGCGACATCCCGCTGATCGGCAACCTGTTCCGCTACCGCACGAACAGCCGCACCAAGAGCGACCTGATGGTGTTCCTGCACCCGAAGATCCTGCGCGATGCGGCGACCGAGGCGGCGGTGTCGAGCGAGAAGTACAACTACATACGCACCGAGCAGTTGCAGATGCGCCAGGAAGACTGGCCGATCACGCCGCGCGCGCAGCGGCCGATGCTGCCCGCCGTGCACGACTTCCTCGCCAGCCCGAGCCTCGACGGCCAGCCGGACCTGGTGCGGCCTGCGCCGGCTCGCGATCCCGCCGAGGCATCGCGGCAGCGGCCATGAGCGATGCGTCTTCCGCACCCGCGCGTCCGCCGCGGCCGAGCTTCGGCTATGCGCGCCGCCACGGCGTCGCGCTGACCGGCTGGCGCGACGGCGCCGCCGACATCGCCTGCCGCCCCGGCGTGCGTCCCGAGGTGCTGGCGGAACTGCGCCGCCATCTCGCCGCGCCGTTGCGTCTCGGCACGCTGGCCGCGCCGGAGTTCGAGCGCCTGCTGCGCGATCTCTACGAGCAAGGCGACGACGCGCGCACGATGGTCGGCGATCTCGACGAGCGCATGGACCTGAAAGCCGTCGCCGACGAGTTGCCCGAACCCGAGGACCTGCTCGAAAGCGACGACGATGCGCCGATCATCCGCCTGATCAATGCCCTGCTGACCGAAGCGGTGAAGGAGGGCGCGTCCGACATCCACATCGAGCCCTACGAGAACCGGCTCGTCGTGCGCTTCCGCATCGACGGCGTGCTGCGCGAAGTGCTGGCGCCGCAGAAGGCGATCGCCGGTGCGGTCGTCAGCCGCATCAAGGTCATGGCCAAGCTCGACATCGCCGAGCGGCGCCTGCCGCAGGACGGCCGCATCGGCCTGCGCATCGCCGGCCGCCCGGTCGACGTGCGCGTGTCGACGATCCCGGCCGGTCGCGGCGAGCGCGTCGTGCTGCGCCTGCTCGACAAGCAGGCCGGCAAGCTCGATCTCGCCCAGCTCGGCATGGACGACGACCTGCGCACGCGGCTCGAGGACCTGATTTCGCGGCCGCACGGCATCCTGCTCGTCACCGGTCCGACCGGATCGGGCAAGACGACCACCTTGTACGGCTCGCTGCTCAAGCTCAACGATTCCTCGCGCAACATCATGACGGTCGAGGATCCGATCGAGTACTACATCGACGGCGTCGGCCAGACGCAGGTGAACACGCGCGTCGACATGACCTTCGCGCGCGGCCTGCGCGCGATCCTGCGCCAGGACCCGGACGTCGTCATGGTCGGCGAGATCCGCGACCTCGAGACCGCCGAGATCGCGGTGCAGTCGTCGCTGACCGGCCATCTGGTGCTGTCGACCCTGCACACCAACTCCGCTGCCGGCGCGGTCGCGCGCCTGCGCGACATGGGCGTCGAACCGTTCCTGCTCGCATCGAGCCTGATCGGCGTGTTCGCGCAGCGCCTGGTTCGCGTGCTCGACCCGGCCACGCGCGAGGCGTACCGAGCGACGCCGGCCGAACTCGCCGCGTTCGGCAAGCCCGCGGACACGCAGGCGACGCTGTACCGGCCATGTGCCGACCTCGCGACCGGCGGCGGCCGCCAGGCCGGCTACAAGGGCCGTACCGGCATCTACGAACTGATCGCGATCGACGAAACCCTGCGCCGCCTGATCCACGAAGGTGCCTCCGAAGCCGATCTCGAACGCCGGGCGCGCATGCGTTCGGTGTCGATCCTCGAAGATGGCTGGCGCAAGTGCGTCGCCGGCATCACCTCGACCGAGGAAGTGCTGCGGGTGACGCGGGAGGAGTGACGAGCATCGCCATGAACGTTCCCTCCGGAATCCGCATCAATGCCCGCCTGACCGGCGAAGGCTCCGAGCACTTCGACGGGTTGCGGAAGCGCGTGCGCCCGTCCGCATCCGACCTGTTGCGCGAGCATCGCGCGGCGCATGCGCGCAAGCGCCCGGATGCGGCGGCCCTGCTCGCGCGCAGCGGTTTCATCGGCGGCTTCGAAGGGCCGGAGGATTTGTCCGCGCGCTGCGAGGATTGCCTGACCGACGCGATCGAACGCAAAACCGCCTTGCGCGTGCAGGACGGCGACGACAAATGATCCTCGCCACCAGCGACTTCCGGGTTGCGCTCGGCAATCGGCGTGATCGCCGCCACGTCGCCGCGCAAGCAGCGCTCGAACAATGGTCGAAAGCGGGCGTCGTCAGCACGTGGCCGGTGTTGACCGAAGTCGCGCGCCTGTTCGTCGCGCGCGCGAACCCCGATCAGGCAGTGGCTTTCGTCGATGCGATCGCGCGCGGTGCCTGCGCCATTCCCGATCCGCCAGACGATGCGCTGCGCCGCGCGCACGCGTTGATGCGCCGTTGTCGCAACCTGCCGATGGATCTCGTCGACGACTCGCTGGTCGTCCTCGCCGAGGAACCGGGCGAAGGCCGGATTCTTTCGACGGGCATGTGCGACTTCGGCGTCTATCGCCGGAAGAATGCGCAGCCCTTCGCCAACGCGCTGCTTTGCTGATGCCCGCCTTCGCGTACCAGGCGCTCGATGCCAGCGGCAAGACCCGGCGCGGCGTCCTGCAGGGCGATACCGCGCGCGCGGTGCGCGCGGCGCTGCGCGAGCGCGGGCTCAACGCGCTCAGCGTCGACGAAGTGCGCGAAGGAGCGGCGAAGGGCGCGGCCCCGTTCGCGCGGCGCGGCCTCGGCGCCACCCAGCTGGCGCTGCTGACGCGCCAGCTCGCCACCCTGATCGGTGCCGGACTGCCGATCGACGAGGCGCTCGGTGCCTTGTCCGAGCAGGCCGAGAACGAACGCCAGCGTGCGTTGACGGTGAGCCTGCGCGCGCGCGTGATGGAAGGCGCGAGCCTGGCGCAGGCGATGGCCGAATTCCCGGACGCTTTTCCGGACATCTTCCGCGCCACGGTGGCGGCGGGCGAGCAGTCCGGCAGGCTCGAAACCGTGCTGGAGAAGCTCGCCGACTACGCCGAGGCGCGCGACGCGTTGAAGCAGAAGATCCTCGCCGCGCTGGCGTACCCGCTGCTGCTGACCCTGGTCGCGGTCGCGGTGGTCACGGGGTTGTTGACCTGGGTCGTGCCGCAGATCGTCGGCGTGTTCCAGAACCTGCACCAGGCCCTTCCGCTGGCGACGCGCGCGCTGATCGCGCTGTCGGCGTTCCTGCGCGGTTGGGGCTGGTTGATCCTGCTCGCGCTGATCGCGCTCGCGACCGGTGCCGGTGTCGCCCTGCGGCAGGAGGCGATGCGCTATCGCTGGCACGCGTTCCTGCTGCGCTTGCCGCTGGTCGGCCGGCTCGCGCGCGCGGCGAACACGGCGCGCGCGACGCGCACCTTGGCGTTGCTGGCCGACAGCGCGGTGCCGCTGCTCGATGCGCTCGGCATCGCCGCGCAGGTGGTGCCGAACCTGCCGATGCGCGAGGCGCTCAAGCGCGCCGCGCTCAAGGTGCGCGAGGGCAGCGCGTTCTCGCGCGCGCTCGGCGAAAGCGGCCAGTTTCCGCCGGTCGCGTTGCGCCTGATCGCCAGCGGCGAGCGCTCCGGCGAACTGCCGCGCATGCTCGGCGAAGCCGCCGCGCAGCAACAGCGCGAACTCGACCGCTGGCTGACGGCGCTGACGTCGGTGCTCGGTCCGGCCGTGATCCTCGGCGTCGGCGCGATGGTGCTGTTCATCGTGCTGGCGATCCTGCTGCCGATCTTCAATCTCAACCAGATGGTCAAGTAGAGCCGGGAATCGAAAGAGTGGCGCGGCGGCGTCGCAAATCCGGACGCAGCCTCTACAATCGGAACATCGCCCGCATCGCCTGCGACCACTCCCGACTCCCGCCTCTTCCGCATGATCCGCTTCGACAACGTCAGCAAGCGCTATCTCACCGGGCTGGATGCCCTGGCCGAAGTCAGCTTCGAGATCGAGGCGGGCGAGATGGTGTTCGTGACCGGCCATTCCGGCGCCGGCAAGAGCACGCTGTTGAAGCTGATCGGCCTGGTCGAGCGGCCTACACGCGGGCAGATCGTCGTCAACCACGCGGAACTCGCGCGGGTGCGCCAACGCGGGATTCCGGCGCTGCGGCGCGGCATCGGCATGGTGTTCCAGGACCATCGACTGCTGATGGATCGCAGCGTGTTCGACAATGTCGCGCTGCCGTTGTTGATCGCCGGGATTTCGCGCGAGGAAATCGGCAAGCGCGTGCGCGCGGCGCTCGACAAGGTCGGCCTGCTGGCGCGCGAGAAGGCCGGGCCGCAGACGTTGTCGACCGGCGAGCAGCAGCGCGTCGGCATCGCGCGCGCGATCGTCGCCAAGCCGCCGGTGATCATCGCGGACGAGCCGACCGGCAACCTCGACCCGCAATTGTCGATCGAGATCATGAACCTGTTCGCCGAGTTCGGGGAGGTCGGCACGACGGTATTGATCGCCAGCCACGATCTTTTCCTGCTCAAGCGCATGAACAAGCGCGTGCTGGTGCTCGACCACGGCCGCCTCGTCGACGATTTCCGGCCGCAGGCGCACGCACCATGAGCCGTCAGGCCGAACGCACCGTTCGCAAGCCGGCCCCGGCGCCCGCTCCAGCGCCACGCAAGAACGAGCGGTCGCGCGGCGCAGGCGTGCCGTGGCGCGTGCGCGTGGCCGCATGGCGCGACCAGCACGTCGGCAGTTGTTTCGCCAGCCTCGGCCGCCTCGCCGGCAAGCCATGGGCGACGATGCTGGCGGTGCTGGTGCTCGGTTTCGCGCTTGCGCTGCCATTGCTGTTCTTCCTCGTGTTCGACAATGCGCGCGAGTTGTCCGGCGGATTGCGCGAGGCACGCGAGGTCACCGTGTTCCTGGAGCCCGGCATCGATGCGCAGGCGGCCGGCGCGATCGCCGACGAGCTGCGTCGACGTGTCGACGTCGCCGGCGTCCTGCTGCGCACGCCCGAGCAGGGACTCGCCGAATTCCGCCAGTTGTCCGGCTTCGGCGATGCGCTCGATGCGCTGCAGGACAACCCCTTGCCGAGCGTGCTGGTGGTCACGCCGCGCGCGGCCGGCGACGCGAGCGATCCCGCGCTCGTGAGCGAGATGAAGGCCGACAAGCGCGTCGACCTCGTGCAATACGATGCGACATGGCGCCGTCGCCTGTCCGGCATCCTGCATTTTGGCGAACGGGTCGTCACGATCGTCGCCGTGCTGCTGGCGCTGGCGACCTTGCTGGTGATCGGCAATACCGTGCGCATGGACGTCCAGGCGCGCTCGCAGGAGATCTCGGTGATGCAACTGATGGGGGCGAGCAACGGGTTCGTGCGGCGGCCATTCCTGTACGCCGGGCTGTGGTACGGCCTGTTCGGCAGCGTGCTGGCGCTCGTCATCGTCGCCGGCGCGCAATTCGCATTGGCGGAGCCGGTCGGTCGCCTGATAGACAGCTACGCCAACCGCTTTTCGCTGCACGGCATCGGCGTACTCGACGCGCTGGTCGTGGTCGCCGCCAGCGCGGCGCTCGGCTGGCTCGGCGCGTTCGTCGCGACGGCGCGGCATCTCGCCGCCGGAAGGCCGCGCGCATGAGCGCCGAGGTTTCGCTGACGCGGCACATCTCCAGCGATCATCCCCACGTGCTGGTCGTCGACGGATCGCGCGTGGTGCGCCAGTTGATCGAGCGCGTGCTGAAGGGGAGCCTGCCCGACTGCGTCGTGGTCGGCTGCAGCAGCGGCGCGGAGGCACTGGCGCATCTCGACGGGAGCGTCGCCGACCTGGTCACGACCGCATTGCGCCTGCCGGACATGGACGGCGTCGAGTTCGCGCGCCTGGTGCGCGAGCATTCGGCGCAGGCCTACATCCCGATCGTGGTGGTTTCCGGCGACGTGCAGGAACGACTCGTCGCGCGCACCTTGTCCAGCCACGTCACCGACTATTTCGACAAGTCGCTCGGTTTCGAAGCGCTGGCGGCTTTCATCGGCGGCTACGTGCGGCCGACGGCGACGATCGGCGGCGACGTGTTGTTCGTCGAGGACAGCCGCGTCGTCGCGCTGGCGACCACGCGTATGCTCGAGCGTTCCGGCTTCGCGGTATCGCACGTCGTCAGCGCCGAAGCGGCGTTCGACCTGCTCGAGGCAGCCCGCGCCGAAGGCCGTGCGCCGGGAGCCGACCTCGTGCTGACCGACGTCAACCTGAAGGGCGAGTGGAGCGGGGGCGACCTGCTCGACCGCATTCGCGCCCACTTCGGCTATGGCAAGGGCGACCTGCCGGTGCTGGTGATGACCGGCGACGATAATCCCGCCAACCAGGCCGCGCTGCTGCGCGCCGGCGCGAACGACCTCGTGCACAAGCCGATCGAGGAGCGCCTGCTCGTCACCAAGCTGCAGTTCCAGTTGCGCGTGGCGCGTCGCCTGCGCGAAGAGGCGAGAGCGCAGGCATGAGCGAGGATCGGGTCAAGCTGGAAGCTTCGTGGAAGGCACGCGTCGGCGGCGAGTTCGAGCGGCCGGCCATGCTGGCGCTGTCCGAATTCCTGCGCGCGGAAAAGCGCGCCGGCAAGGTCATCTATCCGCCCGGCTCGCGGATCTTCGCGGCGCTCGACACGACGCCGTTCGAGGCGGTCAAGGTCGTGATCCTCGGCCAGGATCCGTATCACGGCCCGAACCAGGCGCATGGATTGTGTTTCTCGGTGCTGCCCGGCGTGCCGGTGCCGCCCTCGCTGGACAACATTTTCAAGGAAATCATGCGCGATCTCGGCATCGCGCGGCCCGACCACGGCTGCCTGTTGCCGTGGGCGCGCCAGGGGGTGCTCTTGCTGAATGCCGTGTTGACGGTCGAGCGCGGGATGGCGGGCTCGCATCAGGGCAAGGGCTGGGAAGGCTTCACCGATGCTTGCATCGATGCGCTGAACCGGGAGCGCGAAGGCCTCGTGTTCCTGCTCTGGGGCAGCTATGCGCAGGCCAAAGGCAAGTTGATCGACACGCGCCGCCATCGCGTGCTCAAGGCACCGCATCCTTCGCCGTTGTCGGCGCATCGCGGCTTCATCGGTTGCGGGCACTTCTCGCGCGCGAACGAGTACCTGCGCGAGCGCAGCCTCGCGCCGATCGACTGGCAGCTGCCGCCGCGGGCCGACTTGACGCTGGAGTAACACGACCAGCGGTACGATGGCGGCAGCCCGCTTCTCCACAGCGAAAATTCTCTGCAAAGCTCTTGCATATCAGTTGCTTGCGATTTCTTCGCGCCAACAGCCCGGTGGGCTGTCCATTTAGCGAACTGAAGAGTACAATACCGGCAAGTTCAGATATCGAAGCGCGCACGGATGCGTGGCGGGAACTCTCCCAAGGTTTAGCACTCCAATGAGCCGAGTGCTAAAGTGCTTCATCAAGTAAGGAGTCCAGACAAATGAGCAATGCCCTGGTCGCCACCAATTTCCCGGTTCCGAGTGCGCTCGGCAGCCTCGATGCCTATGTGAACGCGGTCCACCAGATTCCGATGCTGACTCAGGACGAGGAGCAGGATCTGGCCCGCCGCTTCCTCAACGAAACCGACCTCGACGCGGCCAAGCAGATGGTGTTGTCGCACCTGCGTTTCGTCGTCCATGTCGCACGCGGCTATTCCGGCTACGGTCTTCAAGTTGGGGATCTCATCCAGGAAGGCAACATCGGCCTGATGAAGGCCGTCAAGCGCTTCGATCCGGATCACGGCGTGCGCCTGGTCTCGTTCGCGGTGCACTGGATCCGCGCCGAGATGCACGAGTTCATCCTGCGCAACTGGCGCATCGTCAAGGTCGCCACGACCAAGGCGCAGCGCAAGCTGTTCTTCAACCTGCGCAAGTCGAAGAAGCGCCTCGGCTGGATGAACGCCGAGGAAGTGAACACCGTTGCGAAGGAACTCGGCGTGCCGGCCGCCACCGTGATGGAGATGGAAGCGCGCCTCAACGGCCGCGACGTCGCGTTCGACACTCCGGTCGATGCGGACGAGGACGAGCGCCCGTCGCCCGCCGCGTTCCTGATCGACCATGCGGCCGATCCGTACATGGCGGTCGAGGCGGAGTCGGAAGAGGAATCCAGCCTCGATACCCTGCATCGCGGCCTGGTCAAGCTCGACGAGCGTTCGCGCGACATCATCCAGCGCCGCTGGCTGAAGGACGGCGAGAAGGCGACCTTGCAGGAACTCGCCGACGAGTATGGCGTCTCCGCCGAGCGCATCCGCCAGATCGAGGCGAATGCGATGAAGAAGATGCGCTCGCTGTTCGTGGCGTGAGTTCCCGCGGTCGTCCTCGATCGCCGCGTCGACGAGGACTGCCGGACATTCGGCTGTCGTCGTCCTGAAACTCCGGGGCGACGTCGACGGCCTGTTTCGACGAGAGGCATGCAAAACGGCTCCATCCGGAGCCGTTTTTTTCCTCGCCAGTGGCGTGAGGCGCGATCCAGGCGGACGCGGTCGCTCCTTTCTGATCTCGGTCTGGCCATCCATACGGCCATTCGATGCCGGTCGCCGCGTGTTCGCCGCCGCGGATTCCGGCACGCGTCGGGCGACGGCGGGGCGGACCGGCTCGCTCCCGCGATGCGTGCGCGCTAACCTCGCGGGATGACGACAGGGGCCTACGAATTCGGCGCATTCCGCTTCAATCCGACCACGCGCGAGTTGTGGCGCGACGGGGTGCGCGTCGCGCTGCCGCGACGTTCGTTCGAGTGCATAGAACACCTGCTCGTGCATCGCGATCGTGCGGTCGGTCGCGACGAGCTGGTCGAGGCGGTATTCGGGCGTTCGAACGTGTCGGACGCGCAGCTCGGCCAGGTCGTGCTGCGCGCGCGGCGCGCGCTCGACGACGACGGCAACGCGCAACGCATGATCCGCACGATCGCCGGCTACGGCTACCGCTGGATCGCGCAGGTGCGCGAGTCCGAGGTCGCGGACGACGCGACGACCCACGCGGGGACGGCTGCGCGATCGCCTGCGCCCGATCCGGCAGCCGTTCCGGGTGATCCGCCGCGTGCGGACGCGATGCCGCGACCGCGGACCCGTTTCGCGTTCGCGGCCGCGATCGCGATAGCGATCGCGATGTTCGCCCTCGTCACGGGTATCGTCCTGCGCCGCGTGCCCGACAGCGCGCAGCAGCGCCATTCCGCGGCGCAGGCGACGGACATGGATGGCGTGATCGTGCTGCCGCTGCAGGTCGAAGGCCTGCGCGAGGATGCCTGGGTGCGCCTCGGCGCGATGGACCTGGTCGCCGACCGGTTGCGCCAGGCCGGCTTTCGCGTGCCGTCCAGCGAAAGCGTGCTGGCGCTGTTGAAATCCGCGCCCGCATCCGATGGCGGCGAGGCGACCTCGCTGCGCGAGGCGACCGGCGCGCGCCTGATCGTGCGCGGCACGGCGAGACGCAGTGCATCCGGCTGGCAGGTCGAACTTGCGGCGGCACCCGCGCGCGGCATCGCGGTGCCGGCGAGTTTCGGCGCGGGCGATGCGGTGCAATCGGCCCGCGGCGCGACCGACCTCCTGCTCGCCGCACTGGGACGCAGCGCACCTGCCGAGAGCGAACGCGACGCGACGCTCGATGAAACCCTGCAACGTGCCCGCGCGGCGATGCTCGCCAACGAACTCGATACCGCGCGCGACATCCTCACCGCGTCGCCGCAACTGGCCGCGACATCGGCCCAGCTCGCCTATCGGCTCGCACTGGTCGATGCGCGTGCCGGCCAGCTCGATCGCGCAGAAACCAGCCTCGATGCGGTATTGGAGCGGGCGGAAACCAGGGCGGATGCGCGATTCCGCGCGCAGGCGCTGATCGCGCGCGGCAGCGTGCGCATGCGTCGCGGCGAGTTCGCCGCCGCCGGCGGCGACTACGATGCCGCGCTCGCGCAACTGGCGACGGGCGGAAACGCGTTGGAAGTCGGTCAGGCGCTGATGGGGCGCGCGAACAGCCGCGTCGCCGATCGGCGCTACGACGAGGCCCTGGCGGACTTCGGCACGGCGCGTACCGATCTCGCCAGCGCGCGCGACCAGCTCGGCGTCGCGCGCGTCGACGCGAACCTCGGCATGCTGGAATTGTTCCGCCGTCGCCCGGCAGCGGCGCTCGGCTACCTGCTGCCGGCGGCCGAGCGGTTCCAGTCGTTCGGTGCGCTGCACGAACTGCTGGTCAGCGTGACCGGCATCGTGCAGGCGCAACTGGCGATGCTGCAGCGGGACGAAGCCGCGGCCAGCGTCGAGCGCGGCTGGCAATTGCGCGAGCGCGTCACCGACCCGGACCAGCGCGTGGACCTGTTGTTGAACCGCGTCCAGGTGCTGACCGGCAGCGGCCGGCTGCATGAAGCGGCGGTGGCGTTGGAGCAGGCGCAGGCCGGCACGACCTCGGGCAACCGCGTGCTGTCGGCGCGCTTGCGCGCGCTCGGTACCGAACTGGCGATGGCGCGCGGCGATTGGCGCGCGGCCGCCGCCGAATCGGCGAAGGCGCTGGCCGGATGGCCGGACAGCGGGGCCGACGAGGAACGCGGCTGGGTCGCATTGGCGCGCCAGCGCGCCTTGCTGGGGCTCGGCGAAACGGCACCGGCGGCGGACCTGTTCGAACGTCGGCGCGAACCTCCCGATCAGGTCGGGGATGCCCCCGGTGTGGTCGCCGATGCGCTCGCGATGGCCGAATGGGCGAGGCAGGCGGGCGACGCGGCGACCGCGCAACGCTGGTTCCGGGTCGCCGTCGCCAGCGCGGATCGGCGCGGCGTGCCGGCCGAGATCGTCGCCGTCGCGCAGGCCTACGGCCCGGTGCTGCTCGCGGCCGGCGACCGCGCGCAGGCGGCGGTCGTGATCGGTCGCGTCGCCCCCTGGGCCGCGCACGATTTCGATTGCGCGCTGCTGCAGTTGCGCCTGTTCCACGCCATGAACCAGCGCGAACCCTGGTTCAGCGCGCTGCGCCAGGCCCAGGCGCTGGCCGGCGAGCGTTCGATTCCGGCCGCGCTGCTCGAACCGCGCGCGTCCGATGCCGGCGAGGAACTGCACCTCGGCGCGCGCTGAACGCGGCGGATCCACTCGCCGCAACGCGACGGCAAGGAGTTTCGACGACGGTTGTCATGCGTTTGGAGTGCCGTTGGAGTGACCGCGACGGACACGCTGCAGAGGATGACCGGCACACGCCGTGGCCATGGGCTCGCGGTGGAGTCGCCATCCGTCTACAGGAGTCCCGAATGAACCCACGTCGTGCGAGCGGCTTCGTCCCGCTCCAGCCCGCGCATGAGAGGCCGAGACTGGCCTGGCTCGCCATCGTCCTGATGCTTTCGATGCCGGTGGTCGCATCGGCGCGCCCCGGCGCCCCGCGCGGCGCCGTCGCGGCGCCGGACTTCGCGCCCGCCGCGATGCACCTGCCCAATTGCTGCTTCGCCGCGGCACTGGCCGCGGCCGATTTGAATGGCGACGGCAAGATCGACCTCGTCACGGGCAACATGATGAGCGGCGATATATCGCTGTTGCTCAGCACGGGCGCCGGCGAATACGCCGGGCCGGTCACGCTGCCGCTGCTGAACCAGCCTGCCGGCGACATCGCGATCGCGCTGGGCGACGTGGACGGCGATGGCCACGCGGATCTCGCCGTGGCCGGCTATGACCCGTCCGAAATCCGCGTCTATCCCGGCGACGGCACGGGCGGCTTCGGCGCTCCCGTGCTGCTCGATGCCGGCAGCGACAGCCAGCCGACCGCGATCGCGCTTGCCGACCTCACCGGTGACGGCCATCTCGACATCGTCACCGCCAACGGCCAGAGCGGCAGCGTCGCCGTGTTCGTCGGCGACGGGGCCGGCGGCTTCGGAGCAGCGCTGCATTCGCCGGCGGGCGCATGGCCGGCGAAGCTCGTCGTCGCGGACTTCGACGGCGACGGCCACCTCGACGTCGCCACGACGAACATCGACGGCCACGACGCGTCGTTGCTGCTCGGTGACGGCACGGGTCATTTCGCGGCACCGCGATCGCTGTCGGTCGGCGCGGAATCGCGGCCGTTCGCACTGGCCGCCGGCGACGTCGATGGCGACGGTCATCCCGATCTCGTGGTCGCGAATGCGGCTACCGGCGGGCAGGATTTTCCGCCGCCGGACCTGCCCGGCACGGTTGCCGTGCTCGTCAACGACGGCAGCGGCGCGTTCGCGCCCGCGCAATTGCTGCCGGCGGGGCCCGGCAAGGGGCGCGCGCACGGCGTCGCCCTGGCCGACGTCACCGGCGACGGCAACATCGACATCGTGCTGACGCGGCCGAACGCGAACGCCGTGTCGGTGCTCGCCGGCGACGGTGCCGGTGGCTTCGCGGCCGCGGTGAACCGGCCGGTCGCGGTCGGGCCGAGCGCGGTCGTCATCGCCGACGCGACCGGCGACGGCATCGGCGACATCGTCGTCGGCAACGCCGTCTCGCCGAGTCTCTCCGTGCTGCCGGTCGACGGTGCCGGCGGTTTCGGCTTCGCCGCCAACTACGACGCCGGCGACTTCTCGCACTGGGTCGCCACCGCGGACTTCAACGGCGACGGCCACGCGGATGTCGCCACCGCGAATGCGATGGGCAACGACGTTTCGGTCCTGCTCGGCGACGGCAACGGCGGATTCGTGCCCGCGGTCCACTACGCGACCGGCAACTCGCCGACGATGGTCGTGACCGGCGACGTCAACGGCGACGGCCGCCCCGACCTCGTCACCGCGAACCTCGGCGGCGACGGCATCTCGGTCCTGCTCGGGCGCGGCGACGGTACTTTCGAGGCAGCGGTCGACTTCAGCGCCGGCGGCATCTGGGAGAGTCCGTATGCGCTCGCGCTCGGCGATGCGAACGGCGATGGCCATCTCGACATCGTGACCGCGAACACGAACATCTCCAACGAGAGCATCTCGTTCTTCGCCGGCGACGGCGCCGGCGGTTTCGCGCCGGCGGTGGTGCTGCCGCTCGGCAGCAGCGGCAATTTGCGCGATCCGCACGGCATCGCACTCGCCGACGTGAACGGCGACGGCCGCGCGGACATCGTCACCGCGAACACCGTGTCAGGCGACCTCTCGATCCTGCTCGGCGACGGCGCCGGTGGTTTCGCCGCGGCGACGCATCTGGCTACCGGCATGGGGCCGGTGGTCGTCGACGTGAAGGACGTGACCGGCGACGGCATCGTCGACATCGTCACCTTGAACACGAGCGCACAGAGCGTTTCGGTACTAATCGGCGACGGCAGCGGCGGCTACGCGAACGCGGTCGACTATCCGATCTTCCCCGCGCAGGACGTCCAGGACTACATGCCGTGGCCGTGGGGCATGACCGTGGCGGACGTGACCGGCGACGGGCTGCCCGACATCCTGACCGCGAACACGCAGAACGACACCGTCTCGGTGCTGGTGAACGACGGCGCCGGCCATTTCGACACCTACGCCTGGTTCGATACCGGAGCGTTGCCGGGGGGCGTCGCGGTCGCCGACATCGACGGCGACGGCCTGCCTGACGCGATCACGGCGAACCGCGAGAACGGCAGCGTGTCGGTGCTGTTCAACCGCGGCGCGGCGCTCGACCTGATCTTCGCGAACGGCTTCGAAGGCGCTCCCTGAGCCGTGCACGCCAGCCGGCGCGTCCCGCGCCGGCTGGCCGTCGCGGCGACCGGGCCGCGCAAGGATTCAGTACAGATCGACCGGATCGACGTCGATCGACCAGCGCACGCGGCGCTCGTCCGGCAACGCGCCCAGTGCGTCGAGCCAGCGTGGCAGGAACGCCTGCATCGCGGCGCGCTCGCCCGCCTCGATCAGCACCTGGCCACGGAACGCGCCGGCGCGGCGCGGCATCGGTGCGGCGAGGGGGCCGTGCGCGACGACGGCGGGATCGGTCGCTGCGCGCGCGGCTGTCGCAAGGAACGCGTCGAGATGGTTCCTGTCCTTCGCGTCCGCGCGCAGCAGCGCGAATTGCGCGAACGGCGGCAGGCTCGCGGCGCGGCGTTCATTCAGCAATTGCGCGGCGAGTGCGCGATAGCCGCCGTTGAGCAGAGTCTGCAGCAGCGGGTGCGCGGGATCGTGCGTCTGCAGCAAGACGCTGCCGGAACGTTCGGCGCGGCCGGCGCGGCCGGCGACCTGCACGACGAGCTGGCCGAGCCGTTCGCTGGCGCGGAAGTCGACGCTGTAGAGGCCTTCGTCGACGCCGACCACGACGACGAGCGTGAGATGCGGCAGGTCATGGCCCTTGGCCAGCATCTGCGTGCCGACGAGGATGCGCGCGCCGGCATCGGGCAGGCTGTCGAACAGCGCGTCGCGCATGCGTCGACCGCGCGTGGTGTCGCGGTCGACGCGCACGATCGGCGTGCCGGGGAAGTGCGCGGCGAGCGCGTCTTCCAGCCGCTCGGTGCCTTCGCCGACCGGATGCAGCGCGAGGCCCCCGCAGGACGGGCAGGCACGCGGGACCGCCTGCTCGAAGCCGCAGTGGTGGCAGCGCAGGCGACCGTCGCGCCGATGCAGGGTCAGCGCTCGCTCGCATTCGGGGCATTGCGCGTTCCAGCCGCAGTCGTGGCACAGCAGCACCGGCGCGTAGCCGCGGCGGTTGCGGAACACCAGCGCCTGTTCGCCGCGCGCGAGGCAGGCGGCGATCGCGTCCAGGGTCGGCGGCGCGAGGCCGTGCTGCAAGCGCTGCCGGCGCAGGTCGACGACGTGAAGTGCCGGCGGTTGCGCCATGCCGGCACGATGGTTCAGGCGCAGGCGCCGATAGCGCCCCGCCTCGACGTTGGCGAGGCTTTCCAGCGACGGCGTCGCGCTGCCGAGCACGACCGGCACGGACAGCGCCTTCGCGCGCACCACGGCGAGGTCGCGCGCGTGGTAGCGGAAGCCTTCCTGCTGCTTGTAGGAGCCGTCGTGTTCCTCGTCGACGATGATCACGCCGGGACTGGCCAGGGGCACGAGGATCGCCGAGCGCGTGCCGAGCACGACCGGCGCCTCGCCGCGCGCGGCGGCGAGCCAGGCGCGCGTGCGTTCGCCTTCGCCGAGGCCGGAATGCAGCGCGGCGACGTCGACGCCGAGGCGTTCGCGGAAGCGTCGCAGCGCCTGCGGCGTCAGCGCGATCTCCGGCACCAGCACCAATGCCTGGCGGCCGCGCGCGAGGCAGTCGCGGATGGCCTCGAGATAGACCTCGGTCTTGCCGCTTCCGGTGACGCCATCGAGCACGAACGGCGCGAAGCCGCCGCCCGCGGCGACGATGGCGCCGGCCGCGGCACGCTGCTCGTCATTGAGCGCGGGGCCGGCGATCGCTGCGGCGCAACCGGCCGCGATGCGCACGCGTTCGACCCAGCCGCGCGCGAGCGCGGCGCGGCGCGCCACGGCCGATCCGACCAGCGCGTCGAGGCGGGCGACCGGCGCCGGGCCGGCGACGAGCGCTTCGAGGACGGCGTCGATGCGCGTGCCGCGGCGTCGACGCGGATCGTCGCGGGCGGCGCGGCCGGCAGTCGTCAGTTGCAACGCATCGATGCCGGCCGGCGGCGGCTCGCGTGTCGAGCGCAGTGCGACCGGCAGTGCGGCGTGCAGCACTTCACCGAGCGGATGCTGGTAGTAGCGCGCGGCCCAGCGCAAGGTCGCCAGCAGCTCGGCGCTCACCAGCGGTTGCGCGTCGAGTACGCGCTCGATCGGCTTCACTCGCGCATCGTCGAGGTCGGAGGCGGCGACCTGCTCGACGGCGAGGCCGACCAGTGCGCGCCGCCCGAACGGGACCAGCACGCGGCAACCCGGCGCTACCGCGACGCCGGTATCGACGCGGTAGTCGAACAGCGTGTTCAGCGGAACCGGGAGGGCGAGGCGCAGGATCGAGGTCATGGCGGATGGAATGCGCAAATCCGCGCGTTGCCGAGTGTAGCGGGAGCCTCGGCGGCTTGCTGGCGTGGCTTGCGGACGGTTTCTCACGTAACTATCAGGAACGCGACTTAACTACCCACCCCTGAAAGGGTTTTTCGCTTATCCACAACATCTGTGGGTAACTCTGTGGATCACTCGCTCCGAAGGCGCCTGCGGGGCGCTTCGTTGGGCCGCGATGCTTGCGTTGGCGAATGTTTAATCAATCTGTAATGTTCCTTGTTTTTCAGATGGTTGCATCGAGTCTGCCGAGCGGAAAAATAGCGCGCGCGCTGTGTTCCGGGGCCTGGCCGGCGGGGAGCGGAATCTGTGCACAACCGCTTGACAGCACCCGGTCGAGTCGTTCCTCCAGCAGCGGCGCGGCGAAGCGTCAACCGACCGGGGTCGCGCGCGTTCGAACAGGGAGTGAAAGCCTTGTGTAAGGCGCTTGTCCAATGCTGGCCCAACCTTGCCCCATGCCCCCGCAACCCGTGTCCGCCGCGAGCGCGATGGCCGTCGACGACATCCAGGCGATCGAGCGCTTCCTGCGCGACGTCGAGCGCCGCGCGCTGCGCATGGCCGAACTCGCCACCGGCCAGCGCGAGGAAGCGCTGGACCTGGTGCAGGATGCGATGTTCGGCTTCGTGCGCAACTACGCGGCACGGCCGCCGGGCGAGTGGCGGCCATTGTTCTGGCGCGTGCTCGACAGCCGCATCCACGATTGGCATCGCCGCCGCCGCGTGCGGGTCCGCTGGCTGGGTTGGCTCGGGCGCGCCGATGCCGGCGACGAGGACGATCCGATCGCAGGCGCGCCGGATGCGACCGAACCCGGTCCGCTGGTGCGACTGGCCGGCGGCGAGGCGGCCGCGGCGCTGGAGTCGGCCCTGCGCGCGCTGCCGTTGCGGCAGCGCCAGGCCTTTCTGCTGCGCATGTGGGAGGGGCTGGACGTCGCGGCGACGGCTGCGGCGATGCGCTGCAGCGCGGGCAGCGTGAAGACGCACCTGTCGCGCGCGCTGGCGAACCTGCGCAAGCAACTGGAGGCGCACCGATGAACCCGTTGCCGAGCGAACCGTGGCTCGCGCGCGCACTCGCGCTGCTCGACGAATCCGCGGCATCGATGGATGCGGCGTCCCGCGCGCGACTCGTGCGGGCGCGGGATGCGGCGCTGGCGCAGCGTCGCCGGCATCGCCACGGCCGGGTCATCGGCGGCGGTCTCGCCGGTGTCGCGCTGGCGCTGGCGCTCGTCGCGGGGATCGGCCATCGGCACGACGCCGCGCTCGTCCCCGATGCGCGCGTGCAAGGCGCGGATGTCGATGCCGACGCCAGCGGCGTCGACGCCATCGATCTGTACGAGAACCTCGATTTCTATGTCTGGCTCGATGCCGAACAGCAAAGCCGCGACGACTAGCCGCCACGCCGGCCTCGCTCTGCCGGCGCTGCTGGCCGGCATGCTCGCGGTCGCGATACCGCTGGGCGCGCAGCCGGCGCCCGCCGGCGGTGCGCCTGCGGCGGCGCTCGAATGGTCGACGCTGACCGCGCCGGAGCAGCAGGTGCTGGCGCCGCTGCGCGCGCAATGGACGCAATGGTCGCCGGCACAACGGCAGCGCCTGCGCGACATCGCCGCGCGCTGGCCGACGCTGCCGGAGCCGCGGCGCGAAGCGCTGCGACAATCGTTCGCGCGCCTCGCGGCGTTGTCGCCGGAAAAGCGCGCTGCGTTGAACGCGCGCTACGACGAGTTCCGTGCACTGCCGCCGCAACGCCAGCAGGAACTGCTGCGCGCGGCACGTCGCTTCCAGTCGTTGCCGCCGGCGCAGCGCGAGAATCTCCGGCAACGCTACGAACAGCGCGCGGCGGCGCGCCCCGCGCATGCGCGCTGACGGCGGAAGCCGCCTCAGGTGATCGTGAGGCTGGCGATCAGCGCGCCGGCCAGGCCGAAGCTCAGGATGAACAGGTAGCAGAAGCCGATCAGGCCGTACTTGAACACGGTCATCGTCCAGCCCTGGCGATACACGCGTTTCTGCATGATCAGCAGATAGACCGGGATCCACGTCCAGATCGCCGCGCGCAGGAATTTGAGCAGGGGCACGACCGCCGCCGCGTCGGTCGTGGTCCAGCCAATCAGCATGTAGACGATCGCCAGCAACAACAGCGACATGCAGACGAACGCATGGCTGTGCAGCGCGACCATCAGGTGTTCCATGTAGAGTCTGCGCTTGAAGATGTAGACGACCTTCAACAGCACGGCGAACAGCGGCATCAGCACGAACAACGTCTGCGGCAACACCGAGAACACGCCGGCGATCAGATGGCGCGGATCGCGTTTGGCGGCGTTGATGTTGTCCTTCGCGCGGCCTGCCATCTCGTTGATCTTCGCGTTCGCGAAGGCGGGCAGCCAGCCGATCTCGATCGGATGCGCGACCGGGTCCCACGGCGTGCCGTCGAACGAAAGCGTGTCGTCGTCCGCAGGCGGCTTCTCGCCTTTGGCCTGCGCCTCGTCGCGCGCTTTCAGCCATGCGAGGCGCTTGTCCGACTTCTTTTGCACGGCCGTGACGGCCTTGTCGATTTCCGCCTTCGCGGCGTCCGGGGCGCGGGCCTTCGCTTCCGCAAGTTCCTTCAGCTTGGTTTCGGTACGCGCCCGCAGGTCGGCCTCGTTCTGCGCACCCGAAATGCTGCCGTTGCTTCCCTCGTCGCCCGGGTCGAACTTGAAGTCGTCGACGTCCAGGCTCATCTGGATCGCGAAGAACGAGATCACGCACATGAAGAAGAACAGCCGGAACGGCGTCACGTAGCGCGTGCGGCGACCGGCGAAGTATTCGTTGGTCAGGAAGCCCGGTCGGAAATACAGCGGCAGGATGCTGCGGAAGATGCGCGAATCGACGTTGAAGATCGTGTCCGCGACATCCGACAGCACGCTCGCGAGATGGCGGATCATGCCCTTCTCGGGTTGCCCGCAGGCGTAGCAGAACGGGCCGTGCATCGGCGCGCCGCAGTTCGCGCAGGGCTTTTTGGCGGGTTCGGGTGTCGCGATCGGCGATTCGGTCATGGACATGCGGGCGTCGATGCGCGTTGACGAGTCACGCGGGAACTCTCCGAACTCAAGTAGACTCGGCGGTCAGGCCTTCCGATGACCAGCATTCTACCGACTCAACAGCCGCGCCTGCTGCACGAGCTGAAAGAAACCATCGTGCTCGCGCTGCCGCTGATCGTCAGCCAGCTCTCCGCGGTCGGCATGAGCGCGATCGACGCCGTGCTCGCCGGGCACTACAGCGCGGCTGCACTCGGCGCGGTCGCGGTCGGCTCCGGCATCTGGTCGCTCGCCGTCGTCGTCGCGATCGGCGTGACGATGGCGGTGCCGCCGTCGGTGGCGCAACTCCACGGCGCCGGCCGCCACGCCGAGATCGGTCCGTTGCTGCGCCAGGCGTTGTGGCTCGCCGCCGCGATGGGCGTGCTGTTCTGGATCGGCGCGCGCAGCAGCGAACCGCTGGTGCGCCTGATCGGCGTCGACCCCGCGTTGCACGAAGGCGTCGGCGCGTTCCTGCGCGGCGTTTCCTGGGGCGCGCCCGCGCTCGCGGTGTTCTTCACCTTGCGCGGCATGAGCGCCGGCGTCGGCATCACGCGGCCGACGATGTATTTCAGCCTGATGGCGCTGGTCGTGCTGGGGCCGATCGCCTACGTGCTGCTGCACGGCAAGTTCGGCCTGCCGGCGATGGGAGCGGGCGGCATCGGGCTGGCGACGGCGATCGTGCTGTGGCTGGAGACGATCGCGTTCGCGATCTACATGGTCGTGCATCGCGGCTACGAGCACTTCGCGCTGTTCACGCGGCTCGAACGCCCGAATCCGCGGGCGATCGGCGAGCTGCTCCACATCGGCGTGCCGATGGGCATCACCGTGTTCATGGAAGCGAGCCTGTTCATCGCGACGACCCTGGCGATGGGTACGCTCGGCGCGATGACGGTGGCGAGCCATCAGGTCGCATTGAACGTCGCCTCGCTGTTCTTCATGGTGCCGCTCGGCATCGCGATGGCGACGACGGTGCGCGTCGGCCACGCGGTCGGCCGCGACGACGCGCTCGGCTTGCGCCAGGCCGGGTTGGCCGGCTTCAGCCTGACGGTCTTCACGCAGGCGACTTCGGGCGCGCTGATGCTGCTGTTGCCGGCGACGATCGCGTCGTTCTATTCCGACGACGCCGGCGTCGTCGCGCTCGCCGCGCAGCTGATGATGCTGGCCGCCGTGTTCCAGTTTCCCGACGGCATCCAGGTCGTCGCGAACGGCGCGTTGCGCGGACTCAAGGACACGCGCATCCCGATGCTGGTCACCGCGTTCGCCTACTGGGGCGTCGGCATGCCGGTCGGCTGGTGGCTGGCGTTCCCGCACGGGCTCGGCGCGCGCGGCATGTGGATGGGCCTGATCGCCGGCTTGACCGTCGCCGCCGTGCTGCTTTCGCGGCGCTTCTGGAAGCTCTCGCGCGTGCCGGTCGCGCCCGCCGCGGCGTGACCAACGCCGGATATGGCGCGTGCGGAATTTCGGGTAGGCTGACTCGAACGCGCGGCGCCGCCGCCGCGCCATGGAGCATGCGATGTCGAGCCAATCCCCCGGCGTGATCCGCCGCTTTTTCCGCGGCCTCTGGAATGCGCTGAACTTCACGCGCCGGCTGGTCTTCAACCTGATCTTCCTGGTGTTGCTGGTCGCGTTCCTCGGCGCGTTGTTCGCCGGTCGGCCCAGCGTGGCGTCGCGCACCGTGCTGGTGCTCGACCCGCAAGGATCGATCGTCGAGCAGTACAGCGGCGACCCGGGGCAGCGCGCGCTGAACGGGTTGTCCGGCAACGAGGCGAAGGAAGTGCAACTGCGCGACCTGCTGCGCGCGATCGACGCCGCGGCCAAGGACGCGCGCATCGAGCGCCTCGTGCTGGTGCCCGATGACATCGGCAGCGCGGGCCTGTCGAGCCTGCGCGAACTCGGCGCCGCGCTCGACCGCTTCAAGGCCAGCGGCAAGGAAGTCGTGGCGGTGTCCGGCGGCATGGGCCAGAGCCAGTATTTCCTCGCGGCGCACGCGAACCGCATCCTGCTCGACCCGGAAGGCTCGGTCCTGCTCGAGGGCTTCGCGAACTACCGCAGCTACTTCAAGGACGCGCTCGACAAGCTCGGCGTGCAGGTGCACCTGATCAAGGTCGGCACGTTCAAGTCCGCGGCCGAGCCGTACATTCTCAACGGGGCGTCCGACGCGTCGAAGGAAGCCGACTCCTATTGGATGGGCGGGCTCTGGCAGGAATACCTCGCGGAGATCGCTTCCTTGCGCAAGATCGACGCCGCGACGATCAGCGACGACATCGCCCACTACGACGAGCGCGTCGCCGCGCATTCAGGCGACCTCGCGCAACTCGCGCTCGACCAGAAGCTCGTCGACCAGCTCGCCACGCGCGCCGAGGCGCGTGCATTGCTGCGTGCGCAGGGCGCCGCCGAAGGCAGCGACGGCTTCCGCCAGATCGACTACAGGAAGTACCTCGCGTCGCTCGGCGTCGACGGGTTGCCGCACATGGGGCCGGAAGTCGCGGTCGTCGTCGCCGAGGGCGAGATCGTCGGTGGCGAGCAGCCGCCCGGCATGATCGGCGGCAAGTCCACCGCGCAACTCGTGCGCGCCGCGCGCGAGGACGACAAGGTCAAGGCGATCGTGCTGCGCGTGAACTCGCCCGGCGGCGACGCGAACGCCTCCGAGCTGATCCGCCGCGAACTCGCGCAGGCGCGCGAGGCCGGCAAGCCGGTCGTCGTCTCGATGGGCGACGTCGCCGCCAGCGGCGGCTACTGGATCTCGATGGACAGCGACGAGATCTGGGCGCAGCCGACCACGATCACCGGTTCGATCGGCATCTTCGGCCTGTTCGTGACCGTGCCCGACACGCTGGCGAAACTCGGCATCCACGTCGACGGCGTCGGCACCACGCCGCTGGCCGGTTCCCTCGACATCCGCCGGCCGCTGTCGCCGCAGCTCGAATCGATCCTCGACAGCGTTATCAAGCGCGGCTACGCCGAGTTCATCGGCAAGGTCGCCAAGGCGCGCGGCAAGACGCCGGAACAGATCGACGCGATCGCGCAGGGCCGCGTGTGGGACGGCAGCCAGGCGAAGGAACGCGGCCTCGTCGACAAGCTCGGCGGCCTCGACGACGCGATCGCCGCCGCCGCCGCGCGCGCCAAGCTCGGCAAGGACTACCAGGTGCGCTACGTCGAACGCACGATGAGTACCTGGGAACGCCTCGCGCTCAGCTTCGGCAACAGCGAAGCCGCGATGCGCGTCGCGCGCTGGACCGGCTTCACGGTGCCGGCCGGCATGTTCGGCAGCAGCGAAGTGAAGCAGGTGGCCGGCGTCGTCGAATCGCTGCGCGGCAAACGCTACGGCGCGTTCGCGCATTGCCTGTGCGAGTTGCGGTGAGGCGATCTGCGAAACATCTGGCGACTGCGGCGGTGTCGTTGGCGCTCGCCACGGCCTCCGTCGCATGTGCAGGTCCGGCGCATGGCGCGACCGATGGGGCGCAATGCGAGCGCAAGTACAGCGACGAGCGAGTGCGACAGCGCTTGGTCGAGAAGAAATATGCGGAGTCGGATGCTCTCGTCCACGTGAACTGGAAGGATTGCACTTATTACATCGTGGTGTGGGATCAGCCGGTCATACCGGATGCACAGCGGATTTACCTGATGGACGTCGATGGGAATATCAGGCTACGGTCGCCGCTGTAGAAACGAATGACGGCCGGTGTGCTCAGAGGCGCACTGGCGTGGTTCGGTCAGCGCAACGCTGCGTTGATCTTCTCCAGCGTTGCCGCTCCGGGACAAAGCGCCTTCGCACCGAGCGCATTCAGTGGCGTCGCCACGGTGTCCAGATGCTCGTGCAGGTCATGCGAGTCGGCATTGACGTAGAGCAGCCCGGTCACGACTTCGCCCTTGGCCTGGTGCGCGTGCACGTAGTTCATCGCGGCGATGCGGTCGGATGGATCGTAGGCGGCGTCGAGCTTGCGCAGGCGCAGCACGCTGCCGTCGTGCTGCTCGACGTCGATCGCCTCGCCCGGCGCGTAGTCGACCGCGATCTCCGCGCGCGGCTCGATGAAGTCGAGCTGGTTGACCGCGTCGTTGTGCTCGCGCACGTATTCGTAGCTCTTGGTGCTGCCGGCGTGGTTGTTGAACGCGACGCACGGGCTGATCACGTCGATGAACGCGGCGCCCTTGTGCGCGATCGCTGCCTTGATCAGCGGCACCAGCTGGCGCTTGTCGCCGGAGAAGCCGCGTGCGACGAAGCTCGCGCCGAGCTGCATCGCGAGTCCGACGAGGTCGATCGGCGCGTCGGTGTTCGCGACGCCCTTCTTCGACACCGAGCCCTGGTCCGCGGTCGCCGAAAACTGGCCCTTGGTCAGCCCGTACACGCCGTTGTTCTCGACGATGTAGACCATGTTCACGCCGCGGCGGATCGCATGCACGAACTGGCCGATGCCGATCGAGGCCGAATCGCCGTCGCCCGACACGCCGAGGTAGATCAGCTCGCGGTTGGCGAGGTTCGCGCCGGTCAATACGGACGGCATGCGCCCGTGCACGGTGTTGAAGCCGTGCGACTGGCCGAGGAAATAGTCCGGCGTCTTCGAGCTGCAACCGATGCCGCTGAGCTTGGCGAGGCGATGCGGCTCGATCGCGAGCTCCCAGCAGGCGTGGATGATCGATGCCGAGATCGAGTCGTGGCCGCAGCCCGCGCACAACGTCGAGACCTTGCCTTCGTAGTCGCGGCGCGTGAAACCGATCGCGTTGCAGGCGAGGCTCGGGTGGTGCAGCTTGGGCTTGGTGATGTAGGTCATGTTCACGCCGCGCCGCATGACATGGGCGAACTGGCCGATGCCGATCGAGGCCGAATCGCCGTCGCCCGACACGCCCATGTAGATCAGGTCACGGTTGGCGAGGTTGGCGCCGGTCAGGACCGGCGGCATGCGGCCGTGCACGGTGTTGAAGCCGTGGCTCGCGCCGACGAAGTAGGTCGGCGACTTCGATGAGCAGCCGATGCCGGAGAGCTTGGCGACCTGGTGCGGCAGGATGTCGAGCTCGTAGCAGGCCTGGATGATCGCGGCGCTGATCGAGTCGTGGCCGCAGCCGGCGCAGAGCGTCGAGACCGAGCCCTCGTAGTCGCGCCTCGTGAAGCCCAGCCCATTGGCCGCGAGCTTGGGGTGATGCAGTTGGGGCTTAAGGAT
>Ga0153956_1000938_pt1 | contig 29022 bp, 26 predicted proteins | sample TSFL040MetaG_FD_104704 | JGI IMG/M metagenome (GOLD analysis project Ga0153956, IMG submission 104704) | Attine ant fungus gardens microbial communities from Florida, USA - TSFL040 MetaG | ecosystem: Host-associated > Fungi > Mycelium > Unclassified | place: USA: Florida, Wekiwa Springs... | reverse complement strand
CGGCAGCGCGCAACCGGCGCGCCGCGCCACAGCATGTCGCCGCGATAGCGGCTGGACAGGCCGCAGAGGCAGCGCAGCAGGCTGGTTTTGCCAACACCGTTCGCCCCTTCCAATTGCATCACCTCGCCGCCGCGCAAGCTCAGCGACAAAGGGGCGAATAAAGGAGCATCGTCGCGTTCGCAGTAAAGCGCGCGCAATTGCAGCAGCGGTTCAGTCAAGAAAACGATCCAGAAAACCTGCGTTGAGAAAATTATTCCGGTCACCGTCAATTTTTATGCGCGGCGGCCGCTAACGACGGGATGAACAGCGTCGCTCTCTCCAATCCCGGTCCCGCGATGGCCAGAACCATCGTCGAGCCCAGCGCGTCCGACCAGCTTGCGCGTGCGCTCGCCCGCGTATTGGCGGCAATTTCGGAGCCCGGCGACAGCGCCGGTATTATACTCAACCCTCTGCCGATTCGCAGGGCCGACGCCGCACCGATGGAAATCCCCAATCAAAACCTGAACGCTTTGCTGAATACCGTCATCGCGCAGAGCAATCTCAAGCAACTGCCCGCCGATCTGCCGGAGCAACCGCAGGTCATCGATGCAACGGTCCTGGGCAACACGCTGCTCGCCGACCAGGACGGGCAGGCGCCGGCCTATCGGGTCAGCGTGCAGTGGCAGAACCGCATCCTGCAGTTGCTGAGCGGCGCGCAGTTGCCCGTCGGCGGCCGCCTGCAACTGCAAATCAACGCGCGCGGCGAAGTCAGCCTGCTGAACGCCAGCCCGCCGGCGCCCAATATTTTGCCGAGCGCGTTCAGCAAGCCGATGCTCGCCCTGCAAATGGCGCTGCGCGAAAACCTGGCGCTGGCGCAGCCGCTGCAATCGCTGCTGCCCCTGCTGCTGAAACTGAATGGGGCGGATTCACTGTCGCCGGCGCTGGGCAAGGCCATCGCGCAATTGCTGAACAGCTTTGCCAGGCCGGAACAGCTGCGGGACGTCAACGCGCTGAAACAGGCCTTGCGCAACAGCGGTTCGCTGTTCGAAGCGCGCCTGAACGGAGCCGATAGCGCCGCCGCCATCGCGAGCGGCGATATCAAGGCCCAGATCGTTCAACTGCTCGCGTTGTTGCGCAAACAGGGCTTCGCGCCGCCCTCGCCCGACAAACCGCCCCTGCCCGGCGACCAGGATCTGGTGTACAGCGCGCGCCCCCAGCAATCCCCGGGACACAACATCAAAAACGAGGCGCAGGCCGATTCCACCGACGAACTGTTGAACCAGCTCGGCAAGCTGCTCGGCGGCGGCCTGGCGCGCATCCAGCTCAATCAACTCGACGGCGCCTCCGCGCGCCACCTGAACAGCCCCGACAATCCGCAGCCCGTGCCCACCTGGGTTTTCGAGCTGCCGCTGCACACGCCGCGCGGCGCCGATGCGCTGCATGTGCGCATCGAACAGCGCCAGCAACAACGCGAAGGCCGCGCCCGTTCGCAGTGGACGGTGAACATCGGCTTCGACCTGCACGACCTCGGCAAACTCGCCGCCTCGCTCACCATCGTCGAGCGCAGCGTTTCCGCGACGCTCTGGTCCGAGCGCGAACCGATGCACCGCACCGTGCGCGCGGAAATCGAACATTTACGGGCGGGACTGGAACAGGCCGGCATCAAAGTGAACGAGGTGCAATGCCGCCTCGGCTTGCCGCCGCAACGCAACACACTGCTGTCGCAGCAACTGGTGGACGTACTGACATGAAGGCGGATGCACTGACATGAAGGACCTGATTCCCTTCGAAGCGGAGAACACGCCGCGCGAACGCCAGGCCGTCGCCCTCGCCTACGACGGCGCCAACGCGCCCACCGTCACCGCCGAAGGCAGCGGCGAACTCGCCGAACGGATCATCGCCCTGGCGCGCGAACACAAGGTGCCGCTGTTCGAAAATCCGCAGCTGGTCGCGCTGTTGCAGCAGGTGGGACTGGGCGAGGAAATTCCCGAGACGCTGTATCTTTGCATCGCGCAACTGATTTCATTCGCGTATCGGATTCAAGGCAAGTTTCCGCCGGGGTGGAAGCCGGAGCAGGAATAAACTCAAAGCCGACCGACGAACGCAGACCCGGCCGCTGCGATGCCATGTTGTCGCGATGAGGGGGCGAGGTTGGCTCAAGTCACACCTCTCACTATAGAAACAACCCCACCAGTGAGAGAAAACATCGCGCGATCGTCATTTTCAGTAATTCTTGAGAAACAACCCCCACTTGTGTGGGGAAGACTCTCCATCGTCGGGCCACTTGGCGCCGTAGTGAGAAACACCCCCCGCACACGCGGGGAAGACCGCGAGATTTGCGCGGCCTTCTGGCGCCACCCAGCCCCCCTCGCCGGTCCGCTACGAGGGTCCCCACCAGCCTGGAAAAAGGCACCAACCACTTGTGAGGGCTCCTCGCCAAAAGCACAAAAACGCATCAAACAGATTGCAGGGTTTCGATAACCAGTTGCAGTCCGCTCAGTTGGGTCAGCGCTTTTTTAGTCGGGCCGATGGTTCGAATTTCGTAGCCCGGCGGGACCGGCAACGAGCGAAACATCACGATGCCCGATTCGGGCGGACAATGTTTGTAGAGATAGTCGATCACCGTGACAGCCACGGAATCCTTTATGCCGGACACAAAAACATTCGGCTTCGGCTCGACAAACCATAATTTCATGCGCCCGCGCACCGCTGGCGGCAAATCATTGGCGACGACGACGAGCATGGCCTGCCCCCAACACAGCAGGAATGTCTTCGGCGACCTTGGCCAGCAAATCCATTTCGATCACGCGCTGGCGGAACGCGCCCGAAACCTTGTGCTTGTCGTAACGGCCCGCCATGTCGCGGGTCAGCGCGAAGGCCAGATCGATGCACAGATTTTCCTTATACAAATCGGCCAGATCATAGACAAAAGGCAAGGGGCTGCCCGAATGAATAAAACCGATATGCGGTGAATAGCCCAGCGCATGCACGGCCGAGCACAAGATGCCATACAGGGCTGCGTTGGCGGCCGTGAGCACTTGATTGGTGATGTCGCTCAAATCGAATTTGCCGGGCGTGAAATCGCGGCCCTTCCATCCGACCTGATACAACTCGGCCTTTTGCCGATAGAGGGAACGCACCCGATGCCCCTCCATGCCCATCATTTCCTTGAGACTCTTGCCAGCCAGTTCCGCATCGGGAAAACGGCGCGCATACATTCGTCGCGCCACTTCCAACGATTTTTCCGCGCCGGCCGACAGCTCGATCTGCAATTTCAGGTTGCGGGTATCCGCGGTAGGAAGAAATCCCGCCGCGTAAAACAACAGGGAATCCTCGCCCACCCAGCACACGGAGCAATTAGCCGCCACCGCCGTTTTTATCGCGTCGTGAGTGACCGTTGTGCCCGGCCCCAGCAACAGTGCGTTGAGCGTGGCAACGGGCAGCGGCACCACTTGATTGTCGGAGTCGATCCATTTCACGCTGCTGTCGTCGATTTCCAGCCGCCCGCGCTCCAGATAAAGAAAGGGATATTTATCCCTGACCTGGGGCAGCGATTCGCGGGTGATCTTGACGAACAGGCGCTGCCCGGGGGACGCGGGCCTACTCACGAGTCTGCACCGTTACGCGGCGATCCCGATATTTTTTATGAATACCGAATTGCAGGGGAACATCGTTCAAGGTCAGCACTTCCCCCGCCTGCTCGCCCTGCACCACCCGAAATGCAACGACGCGCGCTTTATTGGCCGCGATTTCAGCCGCCGTTTGCAATGCCGTCGCCGCGGTATCGAATACACCTTGAAAAATGAATTCCGTGGGCACGCAGTTTTTCCGCCCCAGATATAAATCCCAAACCGGATTCACCAGGGCTTGAATCACCTCGTCAACCTGCAACCGCGGCATCTGCAATACCACGGCAAAAGCCATATCCTGCAGGTAATAGCGGTAAGTCATTTTGGTGCCGCCGCCCACGGCTTTTTTGCCGTCGCGGGTTTTCGGGGTCAGCAGTGTCTGCCAGGGATCCTGATCGTCGTAACCGCTGCCGACCATATGAAAATCGCGCAATAACGGCTCGCGCGGCAGCGCCGGCCCATCGCGGTCCGCCGGCACATAGGCCACCACCCGCATATCCAGTTCAGCCCACGCTTGCAGCCACTCGGTCTGCTCGCCGCCCGCGCCGCGCGCGCAGCAGATCAATCCCAGCACACCGGACTTGGTGGGAAAATCGAGACTGTCGCGGCGCCCGAATTTCGAATCGTGCCCCCAGGATTGCAGCGGCGCCTCCAGCCAGAGCAGCAGATACGGATCGCTCATGCAGCACCTCAACACACGTGGGTTTGCAGAGCGGCGACCAGATCGTCGATGCTGAAACTCTCGTCCTCGCCCCAGTCATAACCGGCCAGTTTTCCGAACAGAGAACCGGACAGTTTTTCTTTTTTATCGAGATACGACTTGAGCTCTTCGATGCTGGGATCGAGATAACTGTTGCCCCGGGACCGGACCGCTTTTTCGAAAGGCGCTTGCAACCGCTGGCCTTTGCGTACAAGAACGCGCGCGAATTCCCAGGGACTGGCGCCGGACTGCGTGGTTTGACGCGCGTTGGGAACCGCCACGAACAGCGCCTGGGTAAACGCCGCGATGGCTTTTTTCAGATCGTCCTCGCCCAGGGTCTGGGCCAGTTGCCCGAGATCCAGGCTGACATAGCGATAGTAAGTGGCGGAATTGAATTCCAGGCTGCCCATGTGCGCCGAACCCGGCTCGTCCTGCAGATCGTCCAGCGCGGTAAAAAATTCGATTTCGTTGCTGACTTCATGCGTCGAGATCGCGTGGGCAAAGGACGCGGCCGCTTCGACGTTCATATCCGCGGCCTTGGCCACCATCCGCCCGAACAGGGCGATGTCCAAAGCATCGACCGCCGGATTGATCGCTTTTTTTGCGATTTTTTCCAACTCCTTATCTTTGAACCGGGACACCTCGTAATCCTGCTCACGGGCATAGTTGGCAAAAGCTTTCGCCTCACTTTCGCTGATGAACAACAAAGTGTCATCGGCGAGCAATTCTGCGATTTTTTTGCCGCAGGCTTGCGCCGCCTCCATTTCGGCACCCAACCCCAGGCAAGCCGAGGTAAAGATTTCCTCCGCTCTTTTGGTGCGTGTCGCGAGCTTGATGCCAAACATCGGCATCGCCAGGCGCACCTGGCGCTTCCAGCATTGAGAGCTGACTCGCGCCCGGGTGACGCCACCGACCACCGCGGATTTCGGCGCGCCGACGTCATCGCGGTTCAAACAGGTCACGGGAAAAGACTGGAGAATATGGAATTCGATGCGGGTGTTGCTATAGGCGTTGGTCATTTTGAATGTCCTTTTCAGGCAAAGGGATTGTCGATGACGGGCACGATCTGCAGCAGGCCGCAGCCGAAGGCGCGACCACGACCGATACCGTGGCGAAAACTGTTGTGAAAGCGCGCCGGGTCGGTGACGCGGAGTTGTCCTTGCACATGAGCCTGGGCAAGCGTTACCGGATTCTGCTTCTTGTCGTTGAACTGCAAGACATTCACTCGCTCGATTTGCAGAGACTCCGCGGCAACGCGGAATCCCCAGCCATGTTCCGAGCGCTGCAAAAACCATTCGCCAATCGCTTCGCGGCCCTTGACCGGAACCAGCTTGCGGCTGGCCTTGTCGCGCCGGGTCGGGTTGACGATGACCTTGAAACGATACGTGCTGTAATCGAGAAATGCCGAAGCAATCGGCTTGCTGTGCACACTGCCGTACAACCCATCGATGCGTTCGGCGGGAGCGCGGTTGGCCAGCAATAAGATTTTTCGCCCGGAAAAATCTCCGCCTTGGTCAGCGAATAAAATGCCACTGGTTTCGCTGCCGGCCTTCGCCGCGTCGTCGCGCACATCTTCGTACAGGCTGTAAACCACCCGATGCAGGGAGTAAAGGTCGGTGATGCGCAGCGCCTGAACCGCCTTGCGATCCAGATGCAACACACTGGCGATCATATTCATGCGGTCGCCTCCCCGGCTTCCTGCGGCGGTGTCTGCCGATGGAAATCCTGGACCCACTGCAATTTGATGCGCCGTGAATCGAAGGCGAACCCGTACAACTGATCGAGCAGGCGCAGGTAATCGAGCCGCTGCTCGACGCGACTGTCGATCAGGGAAAACAGCGGCCGCAAATGCCGACAAAGCTCGGTGAGATCCTTACACGCCAGCAGGCGCCGCAGACGCGCCTTGGATTGATCGTTTTTGCTGCCCTCGGGATAACACGCGGCAATGGCATGACCCAAGCCGAGATCGCCGTTGCGCTCGATGCCTCTTGCCTTGGCGATAGCGGCAGCGAGGGTGGCGGAAGGTTGGTAGTGGCGCTCATTGTCCACCTCGATGCCAAAGGCGGCGAGGATTTCCCAACTCTGGTATTCAGTCGACGGGTTGTCGGCACGCCGGAGCCGCGCCGCCAGTCCCCGGTATTTTTTCTCGTCTTTGTTGTTGTCTTTATCCTTGCCGCAAATCTTGATCACATACTCGATAAAACGAGTCATATTTTCGGGCGCAGGCTTCATCGCCTCAGTCCTCCTTCAGATATTGACTGTTATTGGGGCGACACGCGACCCAGTGCTCGAATTGACGCGCGGTTTCACTGGCGCAGAAGCGGTCGTAGGTCTGGTGTTGGTAGTGGGAAAAACTCCTGCGCAACTGCTTGCGCCGCTCTGCGCAGGACGCGTTCTGGTCGCAGCTGTCGATCAGTGTCTGGGAATCGCGCTCGCAAAGCTGCCAGAATAATTGCGTGGCTTGCGCGGCCACCTTGGCGCCATCCATTTTCTGCGCCTTGAAAAAAGCCAGCACCGCTCCGTAGAGCTTTCTGGCCAGCTCGTCCAGCCCCTTCATCTCAAGCTTGAGCTGCGCAAACCAGCCCTCGCCGAGCACGTGTCTGTTCAGCCACAACAAGGATTCCACGAAATCATCGCTGCCCGAGGCGTATTGCTCGCCCGCGTTGCTGCTGACACGCAACCCGCCCGACCAGATGGCGAAATCGCCGGCCACGCCGCCGAGTCGGCCCAGAGCGGCGCGAATCTGCAAACTTTCGAAACCCGAACTGCCGCTCTGTTCGATGAAGCCCAGCAATGCGGTCAGCTCGCGCCAGGGACGCTTTTCCGGATCGACCCACAGCGCCTTGGGCTCTTTACCCGAGGAATTCACCGCAACGCTGGGATCGCAAACACCCTCCTTGTAGCCGGGATGCGCCAAGCCTTCGGAATAATGCAGGCCGGCGTCGGTCAACAGGCAGAAACGGCACAGAGGCACCAGACGCCCCATCAAGGATTGCTTGAGATTTTGCGCGACGCCGCAATCCTCCCCTTCCGGCATCAACTCCCACGGCGCCACGCCCACCCCTTGCGGAAAGCCCTTGTTTTCAGCGATCCGGCTGGCGTCCAGCACATTGAGCCAAAGCGTTTCATGCAGGCTGCCGCCCATCGGAAAGCTGTGCAGCAATCCCAGATGCGCCACCGCCGGCCCCGGCTTGCTCGAAGAAGGCTTGCCCTTGTCATTGCGCTTGCCCGGATAGCCGGGGCTCAGCACCACGCTGTTATCGGTTTTTTTTCCCGCCAACGCGAAGGCCATCAACGTGACCAGCAACAAGGCTTTTTCGGCGTCGTCCAGATCGCGTTGCATTTGAATCTGACTGAGCACCGTGGTGTTTCCGGTCGAAACCTCCGGCGATACCGCGCCATAACTTTGCAGCGCCGCCGCGGCAATGGCGGGCATTTGCAGAAACGGCCGCTCTCCGTACAAATAAAACCGCTCGTGCCAGCGATCCAGATAGGCCAGACATGACCCCGCCAGGCCATCGGCGCCGAGTTCGCGCCACGCCTGCTCGTCGGTGGGAGTATTGGCGGCCTGGGCGATGGCCAGCAGCAATTTCGTCAGCGCGATTTTCTGCACCGGATTACCACCCAGGCCGCGATAGCTCGAACTCGAAAACAACTGCCACAAACTCACCCGACCGACATCGGCCACTGGAATCCAGGACTCATCCACCAGGTTGAAACGATTTTCCATTGCTTATTCCCTTTAAAGGTATCCAGCAAAATAAGCGTGATCAAGGCGCGCGGCGGAGGTAGAAAGCACCGTTACCAGAAAATAAAACACGGCATGACCCACACCGCTCCACGCATTCAAACATTTCCGTCACCAGCGCAATGGAAATTTTTATCGCGATGCTCAAAAACGCAGCGGCTCTCAGGATTCCTTGTTTTTAATGGCCCGATAACCCAGGTCATCCCGATACTCCAACACCAGCTGGTCTTGAGCACGTGCGCCATCGATGCCGCGCAACGCTCCAACTTCGTCAACCAAGGCCACGCGCAGCGGGCTTTCCTGGGTTTCCCAATCGTCGCGACCCAGATAAAAGCAATTTTGGAAGCCATTTTTTTTCAGAATCCCGGTGCACGCCGATGGCGCGTGCCGCTCATGTACCGGCACGATCTGGCGCATCAGATGCGCGGTGAGTTTTCGCCATTCGGGCTTGCCCAACACGTTGCGACGCCAGGGTAGAAAAATGCGCTCGCCGTTAAGCAGGGTCAGGCGGGTGGCCCGTTCCTCGGGGCACGGTGTCAGCTCGCGCAGCAGCAGAACCTCGCAACCGTCGGCTTCGCTGTAACGCGTCTGCGCCTTGCTTTCCGGCAGCGTATTGCGATCCTGCGCCAACGTCACGCTCGCCAGTTGCACCAGCTCCTTGCGTCCCTTATGCGAACGATTGCCGTGATCCAGCTCATCCAGCCATTTCGCCATCGCACCGGTTTCAGCACGCGGCGCGTAGGTGTGTTCGATCAGATTGCGAATATCCGTCGGCAATTTCAATGCGGTGAGCGATTGCCACACTTCAAGGCTGCGGCACAACACGTAAGAACTGTAGACATGGGCACTACGACCAAAACCAGCGACTGGATTTTCAACGGCGAGCGCCAGCCCGGGCGCGACGATCCAGGCCTCGCAGACGGCGGATGATGCGCGCGGTGTTTCGTCATGGCGCCACAAACGGCCGAGGCGTTGCAGCAACATATCGGTCGGCGCAAAGCGGCTGACCAGAAAATCCGCGTCGATATCCAGCGATTGTTCGAGAATCTGGGTGCCGATCAGAATACATCCCTGCCGCGAACGCGTTGCCCAGCCATCTTTTCCGAAACGGTTTACCCATAAATCTTCGATAGTTTGACGGTGATCGCCGATAAAACGCGAATGCAGCAGTCCGCAGGCGACACCCAGCTCATGGGCGCGAGCCGCGAGATCGAGATAACGCTCCTGTGCATCGATGACGCTGTTCTCGATCCACAACACCTGCTGCCCCGCCTGCGCACGCGCCAACACCTCGTCAATGGCGAGCCGCTCCTGTTCGAGCATGCGGATGGCGACAGGCTTGTTTACGCCCGGAGATACACTCATTTCCGCGCGGATTTTCTGGCGCGAATCCGCCGCGGTAATCAATGGATATTCATTGCGCGCCACCGGCGTGCCAAGCAGTTCCTCTCGACGCGATCGGTTCAAGGTCGCGCTGAGAATAATGACCGTGCAATGCAGATCGCGCAGCAAATCCACCAAGGCATTCAGCAAGGTGCCCGTGTAGGCGTCGTAGGTATGGACTTCGTCCAGAATCACCACCTTGCCCATCAAACCGAACGCGCGCACGAAGCCGTGTTTGACATTCATGGCCGCCATCAGCGCCTGATCGACAGTGCCGACGGCAAAGGGCGCCAGCAAACCGCGCTTGGATTGATGGAACCACGCACCGCCGGGCCGCCCCTCCTCGCCCATCTCCGTTTCCAGCAACCAGGCTTTGCCGTGCAGCAATAACGAGCGGTGGCCGCATGCGTCCGCCAGAATGCCCTGTTTCCGCGGCTCATCGCCGCGCAAAAACTCGTTGAAACGCTCATGAATCTTGTTGGAGGTGAGTTGGGTGGGCAGCGCGAAATAAATGCCGGACGCCTGATTTTTTTCCAGCAAGCGGTAAGCGGCGTACAACGCCGCTTCGGTTTTACCGTTGCCCATCGGCGCCTCCAGAACATAGACGCCGGGACCGTCGATTTGATCGATCAGCGCCTGCTGAATCGGGCGGGGCTCGAAGCCGAATATCTGTTGAAATGAAAGACCGGAACGATATGCGGGGGGAATAAACCCCGCATGATCGACAGCGCGGCTGATATTTTCCCGCCAGAGATTTTCCGGGTTTTCGAAAAACTCACCGGAGCCGATCCAGTCGGCCACCGAGGTGAGCCCGGCCAGGACACGCGCCTGCGCCACCGATGCCACCTCTGGCCAATCCCTGCCCAGCTCCGCCTTCAAAGCGGCAACCAGCGCCGCGCGTTCGTTTTGCCACGGAGCATCGCCAAACACCTCGGCCGTCGCCGTGTAGTGATCCACCCTCGGAGAAAACCCGTGGTGCTGCCCCAGAATTTCCGGTACATAACGCGGCGCATTCATGGCCTTCGCGCTCACCTCGCTGACGCCGGCATGGCCGCCCCACTGTTTTTCAAACTCAGGATCAAAGCCCGCCAGGACCGGCAGCCGGCTCGGCCATAACGTGCAAGCGCGCCGAATTTTTTCGTAGAAACAGGGGCTGACCTTACCGATATCGTGCGTGGCCGCGATCAAACTCGAACCCTGCGGAAACAAAGCCAGGCGAATTTCCAGAGGCAGACGCTTGATGAGTTCTTCCGCCACAGATCCAACGATCAAACAGTGGTTGAACACCGTGCGACCTTCGCGCACCTGACCGTCCGGGGCGATAAATGTTTTGGCTGGGCACAGGTTGAATGGGATGACGGGGAGCGGGGCGGAATTCGAAGCCCTTCGATTTCTCAGCAAAAACACTCTCTATTTTTTATTTATTGGGGATAACTGCGCACTTCTTATTAACACGTAAAGACCGAAGTACCGATGTAGCCCCAAGACGAGTTCAGGCTCGTATTCGTTTTATAACGCTGCATAAATTTAGCAGCTGCCAATTCTATTTCCACAAAATAATCCACTAACACCACCAAACGGAAACTCTCACCCATCAGAAGCCGAATTGAGGTGCCAGCACGTTGCAGATCAAGTCCCGCCATAGATGCGGGGAAAATCCTACCAAATCCTCTCTGTTTATAAAACCGATCACAGGGAAACACCCCCACGCACGTGGGGAAGACCAACGATGACTGCGACTGATATCGCGGAAGTCAGAAACACCCCCACACACGTGGGGAAGACATTGGATTAACCCAGAGGAAGTTGATTTATGGAGAAACACCCCCACGCACGTGGGGAAGACATCAGCCGACCGCGGCAGCGTTGCCTTGGCCTGGAAACACCCCCACGCACGTGGGGAAGACAGCCCCACGGTTTGGCCCTTGCGGTCCGGAGGAGAAACACCCCCACGCACGTGGGGAAGACGGAAGCTGTTTGATATTGCTACCCATGCAGCCAGAAACACCCCCACGCACGTGGGGAAGACCGCGGGCACGTCGAAAAAAACTGGTAACAAGTAGAAACACCCCCACGCACGTGGGGAAGACACCAACAAATTGTGCCTATGCCTTCAGAAAAACGCGATATCGAGTGTTTTAGACAATCACAGGGTTTTGAGAAAAGCGAGCGGAGATGAATCGCTCCGAGCGCATCACGCCCGATCTACCCCCCAGCCCGCCGCAGCAACGCCAGCAGTTTTTCCTCAGCCTCCGAGGGCGCGGCATCGCGCAGCGTCACATCGGAAACACGTTCGTCCAGTTGGCCGTAGCGCATTTCCGTCGGTTGCTCGTTTTCAATGGTATCGATGCGATCGGAAAAACGCCGGATCAATTTGTCGGCTTCCATGACGCGCTGGCCCATCGCCATCAGCTCGCGTTGATGCTGCTCCTGCGCGGTTTCCATGTGTTGCGCCAGCGCGGCCAGCTCGGCGCGCATCTGACGCAGTTTTTTGTGCAGGAGCATTACCGCGATGCCCAGCGCCACGCTGGCCAGTAACGTCAGGGCGCCGCCGGCGCCGATCAGGTTGATCATCGAATCGCTGTGCATCGCGGCGCGCACTCAGAACTCGTTCAGGTCCGCCCATTCCTCGTCGGTCAACAATTTGTCGAGCTCGACCAGGATCAGCAGTTCGTTGTTTTTGTGGCACACGCCCTGGATGAATTTCGCGCTCTCCTCGTTGCCGACGTTGGGCGCGGTTTCGATCTCCGACTGGCGCAGGTAAACCACTTCCGCGACGGCATCCACCAGAATGCCGATCACATGTTTTTCCGCTTCGATGATGACGATGCGGGTCTGCTCGGTGACTTCCGCGCCGGACAGGCCGAAGCGGTCGCGGGTGTCGAGCACCGTCACGACATTGCCGCGCAGGTTGATGATGCCGATCACGTAACTGGGCGCGCCCGGCACCGGCGCGATTTCGGTATAACGCAGAACTTCCTGCACCTGCATGACGTTGATGCCGTAGGTTTCGCCGTCGAGGCGGAACGTCACCCATTGCAGCATCGGATCTTCGGCATTTTTCGCGGTTTTGATGGCCATATACAGTCTGCCTTGTGGCCGCCCCGGAAGGCGGCGTCTGTGGGGAAAGCGTAAACCTGCTAACTATAGATCAAGGCCCTGTTCACGCCACGCGGCGCGAGCCGGGCGCACGCCCTCACCCGTGAATGTTGCCGCGCCGCCTGCGGTCCTGGTTATTGAACAGCCAGACCAGCTGCGCGCAATCGAGCAGCGCGCACATCTGCGCCACCACCGTGCCGGCCAGCCACGGACGCTGGCTGCGCACGCTGCGCCAGCGCACCTGCTGCGGGTCCAGCCGGATCGAATTGATCAGCGAATCCACGGCCAGCCCCCAGTCGGAACCGTTGAGCGTGAGCACGTAGCGGTATTGATCGCGCATCGATTCGTCCCAGCGCTCCGGCATGACCACGCGCGCGCTGTCGACGACGCGCACGTTGTGTTCTTTCACCGGCAGCAGCCCCATGAACCAGGGAGCCTGGCCGAAAATCGGCGAGAGTTCCCGATCCGCCAGCTGATAAATACTGCCCAGCTCCACCAGCGGCACCGCCAGCGCCAGGCCGCCGACGCGGAACAGCAGGCATTCGAAGGGCTGCTGCGCCCACTGCGGTTGACCGTTCTCGCCCCAGGACGGCGGCGCGGATTCACGCCCAATAGGTTCGGCTTCCGGTTGCGCCGCAACCACGGCGGTTTCAAGCACCGGCGCGGCCAGCTCCGGCTTCGCCGTTTCAGCGGCGACAAACGCCGTGGCCTCGCGCATCGGAGCAGCGACGCTGGCGGCCGCTTCGGTTTCCGGTTGCGCCGCGATCGCGACGGCGTTTACAAGCTCCGGCTTCGCCGTTGCGGCGGAGACAGGCGCCGAGGGCACGGGGGGAACAGCAACGACAGCGGGCGGTTCGGGCTCGCGGGTTTCCTCGATGACCGGTGTCGGCGCCAGCGGCGGCAATGGCATGCGCAGATTCAGGGTCCGCGCCGGCTCGGCGAAAGGCCGCGCGGCCGGCGCCTGCGGGCGCGGCCTGGCGGTTTCCAGGCGCGTGTCAGGCGCGTGGGCCGGCTCGGTCCGGACAGGCTCGCCCGCGCCCAGCAGATCGTCGAAATAGTCGAACAATGCCTGCTCGGAAGCGTTGGCGCCCCGGCGTCCCGCCGAATCCCCGTTCATGGCCGCGCCGCGCCCACGGCTCCCGTCGCCGGCTTGGGCACGATCGACAGGCGCTTCAGCAGCGATGCGTAGGCCTGCACGCCACGGCTTTCCGGATCGAATTGCGAGGGCAACTGGCCGGCGCGGCTGGCGTCGCGAAAACGGGTATCGATGGGAATCATGCCCGCCCAGATATGATCGGGATATTGATGGCGCAGATTGCGCAGCGTGCTGACCGAGGCCTGGGTGCGGCGGTCGAACAGCGTCGGCACGATCAGGTAAGGCAGCGCGCGGCCGGTCGAGCGCGCCAGCATGTCGAGGGTGCGCAGCATGCGCTCCAGGCCCTTGACCGCGAGAAATTCGGTTTGCACCGGCAGCACCAGCTGTTCGGCGGCCGCGAGCGCGTTGATCATCAGCGCGCCGAGCACCGGCGGCGTATCCAGCAGGGCGTAGTCGAAATCGTCCCACAGCGCGGCCAGTGCGCGCGCCACCCGCATGCCGACACCATCCTTCGCCGGCGCGCGCCGCTCCACGGTCGCCAGCGCGGGGCTGGCCGGGAACAGGCGCACTTTGCCGTTGCCGATCGGCAGCAGCTTTTCCAGCAACTGGGCACGGCCCGGCGCCGCGCCGTCGGCGAAGAGATCGAAGGTACTGTGCTGCAGCTGATCGGCGTTGACGCCGAAATAACTGGTCAGCGACCCCTGGGGATCGAGATCCAGCAACAATACGCGCGCGCCGCGCTCAGCCAGCAGGCCACCCAGCGCGACCGCCGTCGTGGTTTTGCCAACACCGCCTTTTTGATTTGCCACCGACCAGATGCGCAAGGTGAATATCCGTAAGGGAAAACGTAATAGTCCTGCGTCAAGGAATTGTTATACCAAGCCGCGGCAACAACGCGAGCAAATTGTCTGCCAATTTCAGCGATTTGGCGATACACCGCCAAGATTAGGGATTTGTGCGCGGTTTTGCACCTGATGTGGAAGTACCCGGTGTGGCAACGCCGGGAACGGAGGCGGCGGGCGTGGAAACATCCGGCCTGGAGAGAGAGGGAGCGGGCGCCTTCGGGTCGGCGATGGGCGACCTCGCGGCTTGCGAAGACACAGGTTGCGTTTCACTGCCGGCGTCGGCGCCGACCGCCACCGGCCGCAGCGCCGGACGCACCTCGCCGGTTTTGGAAATCATCAGCACCACGCGCCGGTTTTTGCCGCGCCCCTCGGCGCTGTCGTTAGAGGCGATCGGCTGGTACTGCGCATAACCCACCGCCATCAGGCGGCCGGGATCCATGCCCTCCTCGACGAAAAACTGCACCACCGCCGCGGCGCGCGCCGACGATAGCTCCCAGTTGGAGGGATAACGCGCGGTATGAATCGGAACGTTGTCGGTAAAGCCTTCGACCCGCACGGGATTGTTCTGGGTGCGCAGGATTTCGGCGATCTGCCCGAGCAGCTCCAGCGCCTGGTGGGTTTTCAGTTCGGCCTCGCCGCTGTCGAACAGCAGCGAGGAATTCAATTCGATCTCCAGCCACAATTCGTTGCCGCGCAGGGTCACCAGGTTTTTTTCGATCAGGCCGCTCAGCGCCTGTTCGAATTCCTCGCTGAGCTGCCTGAATTCCTGCGGCAGGTCGTTTTGCCGCGCATCGTGCGGGCGCGCGGAACCGTCGAGCGCAATCGGGTTGAGCGAATTGGACCGCGCCTGCTCGCCCACCTGCACCGGCTTCAAGGTCAGCTCCGGCTGGTTGAAGGCGGCGTTCAGGGTGTTGGAGAGCACCCGGTATTTGCTTTGGTTGACCTGGGAAATGGAATACATCACCACGAAAAACGCGAACAGCAGCGTGATGAAATCCGCGTAGGACACCAGCCAGCGTTCGTGGTTGACCCGTTCTTCGATACGTTTGCGGCGCGCCACTGGTGATGTCTCCGAATGCCGTCTGCGACGACGGCGGCTAGCCGTGCTCCACGAAGCCGGTGAGTTTCAATTCGATGGCGCGCGGATTCTCGCCCTCGGCGATGGCGATCACGCCCTCGATGATCATCTCGCGGTACTGCGCTTGCAGCCGCGCCCGGCTGCGCAGCTTGCTGGCGACCGGCAACAGAAACAGGTTGGCGATGGCGACGCCGTAAATCGTGGCGACGAAGGCCACGGCGATGCCCGGCCCGAGCTTGGCCGGATCGGCCAGGTTGCCCATCACATGGATCAGGCCCATGACCGCGCCGATGATGCCGATGGTGGGCGCGTAGCCGCCCATGCTTTCGTAGAATTTCGCCGCGTCGAGATCGCGCTGCTCGCGCAGATCGGATTCGAGTTCCATCACCGCGCGTATCGCGTCGGGCTCGCTGCCGTCCACCAGCAGTTGCAGGCCTTTGCGCGCGAACGGATCGCGCTCCGTATCGGCGATGGTCTCCAGGCCCAGCAGGCCTTCCTTGCGCGCCGCCAGCGCCCAGCGCACGATCTTGCCGACGCCGCCATGAAAATCGAGCGGCGTCGGTCTGAACACCATCGCCAGATGCCGCAACGCCAGCTGCAATCTCGGCAGGGGCGTCTGCAAGGCCGCGGCGCCGAAGGTGCCGCCGATCACGATCAGCGCCGCCGGCGCATTGACCAGCGCCGACAGGCTGCCGCCCTCCAGGTAATTGCCGCCGAGGATGACGACGAAACCGATCGCGATGCCGACGATGCTCAATACATCCATGGTCAGTTGCGTTCCGGCCGGTTGAAGTGCGGCATGTCCATGCTCCGGGACGGCCTCAGGTCAGTTCCGCGAGACGCGGACCGATTTGCTGCAGCGACAGAATTTCGTCGGCCAGCTTGGCCTTGGCCACCGCCATCGGCATGCCATAGATGACCGAACTGGCTTCGTCCTGGGCCCATACCGAGGAGCCGTTCTGCTTGAGCACGCGCGCGCCCTCGCAGCCGTCGGCGCCCATGCCGGTGAGCACCACCGCCAGCACCTGGTCGCGGTAGACGTTGGCCGCCGACGCGAAGGTAATGTCGACCGACGGCTTGTAATTGAGGCGCTCGTCGCCGGGCAACACTTTCACCTTGCCGCCCTTGGTGATCATCAATTGCTTGCCGCCGGGCGCCAGCAGCGCCACGCCAGGACGCAGCGCATCGCCGTCCTCGGCCTCCTTCACGCCGATCTTGCACTGGGCGTTCAGGCGCTCGGCGAAGGCATGGGTGAAGGTGGCGGGCATGTGCTGGATCAGCACGATGGGCATGGGAAAATTCGCGGGTAACCGGGTCAGCACCGTTTGCAGCGCCACCGGCCCGCCGGTGGACGTGCCGATGGCCAACAGGCTGAAATGGCGGCGCGGGCGCGCCGCCGGACGCGGCGCATGATTCGCAACGGCGTGGCTGGCGCCGGCAGGGCTAACGGCCGCGCTCAGCGGCGCGCTTTGCGCCGCCGGGCGCAACAGCGGGCGGCGGCGCGCGCGCGCCACGGCGTTGATGCGCTCCGCCAGCTTCTGCTTCAGCTCCTGGGAATTACGGGAAATATCGTCGAAGTTTTTCGGCAGGTAATCGACCGCGCCGGCATCCAGCGAGTCGAGCGTGACGCGCGCGCCCTCGTATGTCAGCGAAGAGAACATCAGGATCGGCGTCGGCTGTTTCGCCATGATTTCGCGCACCGCCGAAATGCCGTCCATGATCGGCATTTCGTAATCCATGGTGATCACATCGGGCTTGAGCGCCAGCGCCTTGGCCACGCCCTCACGGCCATTGCTGGCCGCCCCGACCACTTTCAGGCCGGGGCATTCATCGATCATCTGGGTGAGACGACGCCGGAAAAAACTGGAGTCATCCACGATCAGGACGGAAACCGTCATCCTCTACCTCAATACATCCATCTTAGCGGACCTGGCGTTTCAACAGACCTGGCGTCTTGGCGGGCCAGGCGTTTCAACAGGCGCAGCGTTTCAGCGGGTCCAGAGATTTAACGGGCCCAGGAGTTTAACGGGCCCAGAGATTTAACGGGCCCAGAGATTTAACGGGCATAGCATTTCAGCATGCTCGGCACATCGAGAATCAACGCGATGCGGCCGTCGCCGGTGATGGTGGCACCCGCCATGCCCGGCGTGCCCTGCAACATTTTGCCCAGCGGCTTGATCACCACTTCCTCCTGGCCGATCAGCTGATCCACCACGAAACCCACCCGCTGCGTGCCGACGGTTACGATCACGACATGCGCCGAGGTCGGCTGCTCCTCGTAAGCGCCGCCGCGCACCAGCCAATGTTTCAGATAAAACAGCGGAATCGCCTTGTCGCGCACGGTGATGACCTCGCGGCCGTCCACCACGTTGGTGCGCGTGAGGTCCATCAGGAAAATTTCGTTGACGCTCACCAGCGGCAGCGCGAACGTCTGCTGCCCCAGCATCACCATCAGCGTCGGCATGATGGCCAGCGTCAGCGGCACCTTGATCACCAGCCGCGTGCCCTGGCCCACCTTGGAAATGATCTGGATCGAGCCGTTGAGCTGGGAGATCTTGGTTTTCACCACATCCATGCCGACGCCGCGGCCGGATACATCGGAAATCTCCGTCTTGGTGGAAAACCCCGGCAGGAAAATCAGGTTGTAGCATTCGCTCTCGCTCAGGCGCGCGGCGGCGTCGACATCGAGCAGTCCCTTCTCGACGACTTTCTGGCGCAGCACTTCCGCGTCCATGCCGGCGCCGTCGTCGGAAATCGACAGCAGGATATGATCGCCTTCCTGCTCCGCCGCCAGCACGATCTTGCCGGCGCGCGGCTTGCCCGCCGCCTCGCGGCGATCCGGGCTTTCGATGCCGTGGTCGACGGCGTTGCGCACCAGATGCACCAGCGGATCGGCCAGCGCCTCCACCAGGTTTTTATCGAGATCGGTATCCTCGCCCTGCAACTCCAGCGACACTTCCTTTTTCAGGCTGCGCGCCAGATCGCGCACCACGCGCGGAAAGCGGCCGAATACTTTTTTGATCGGCTGCATGCGGGTCTTCATCACCGCCGCCTGCAGATCCGCGGTGACCACATCGAGATGGCCCACCGCCTTGCTCAGCGTTTCGTCGCCGCTGCTGGTGCCGAGGCGCACCAGCCGGTTGCGCACCAGCACCAGCTCGCCAACCATGTTCATGATGTCGTCGAGACGCTGGGTGTCGACGCGCACCGTGGTTTCGGCAACCGCGGCCCTGGCATCGTCGGCGCCGTGTTCGCGCTCCACTTTCGGCGCCGCGGGCGCGGGCGCGGCCGGCTGCGGTTTCGCTTCGACGCGCGCCGCCTCCACCACACCCGGCCCCTGGCCGGCGCCATGCAGTTGATCGAGCAGCGCTTCGAATTCATCGTCGCTGATCAGATCGCCGGACGCGGCGGCCGGCGCGGCTCCGGGCTCGGGAACGGGCGCCGTTGCCGGCGCGGCGCTCTTGGACGCCTGCAGCTGATCGAGCAGCGCCTCGAACTCGTCCTCGGTGATTTCATCGCTGGCCGGCGCCGCCGGCGCGCTGGCCACCGCGCCGTTGTGCTTGCCCTTGCCGTGGATCTGGTCGAGCAGCGCCTCGAATTCGTCGTCGTTGATATCGTCGCCGGCCGCCGCCGCAACCGGCTCGGCGCTGTTTTGCGCAGGCGCCAGGGCGTCGAGCAGGGATTCGAACTCGGCGTCGGTGATATCGCCCATCGGCGCCGCGCCCGCCACGGCCACCGCCGCTTCGGGTTCGGGTTCAGGTTCCGGGACCGCCGCCACCGGCGGCGCGGGTATTTCCGCCTCGCCCTCGACCAGGTCGTGCAGACGCGCCAGCAGCGCCGGCGCTGCCGGCGCCGGTTCGTCGCCGGCCTTGACCTGGGCGAACATTTCGTTGACCGCGTCGAGCGCCTGCAGCACCACGTCCATCAGGGTCGAATTGACGCTGCGCTGGCCGTTGCGCAGCATGTCGAAGAGGTTTTCCGTGATGTGGCAGCATTCGACCAGGGCGGTCAGCTGCAAGAAGCCCGCGCCGCCCTTGACCGTATGAAAGCCGCGGAAAATCGCGTTGAGCAGATCCCGGTCGTCGGGGCGCCGCTCCAGATCGACGAGCTGTTCAGAGAGCAGCTCCAGAATTTCACCCGCCTCAACGAGAAAATCCTGGAGAATCTCTTCGTCTTCACCGAAGCTCATGCGTGACTCCACTGATTGCGCCGGACCCACCCCGGCCATTGCATTTCCACGAGTGCTCAGAAACCGAGACTGGAGAGCAGATCGTCCACGTCGTCCTGCCCCGAGACCACATCCGCGCGCTGCTGGGCATTGATCTGCGGCCCTTCCGCCACCACGTCGCGCGCCGGCGCCAGTTGCACCGCTTCGACCTGGCTGAAAACACCGGTGAGTTCTTCCACCTGGCCCGCCACGCGCATCAGGTCCACCAGGCGGTCCTCGACCTCCTGCACCAGCGTGATCACTTTCTTGATCACCTGGCCGGAAAGATCCTGGAAATCCTGGGCCAGCAGAATCGAATTGAATTTTTCCGACAGAATCGCCGAACTGCTGCCGGTCTGGCCGAGGAACTCGTCGATGCGGTGGTACAGGTCGCGGAACTCGTCCGGCTTCATCTCGCGGCGGATCAGGCGCTGCCAGTCCGCGTGCAGCGTTTTCGCGTCGCTGCCCAGGCGCTCGACCACCGGAATGCCCGCCTCGACCATGTCCATGGTCTTATCGGCCGATTTCTGCGTGAGATTGATGACGTAATCCAGCCGCTCCTGCGCGTTCGCCATGTGCGATATGTTGTCGCCCTCGCTGCCGGCGACATCGATCTCGAAATTGACGATGGCTTCGTGCAGGCCGCGGGTCAGCTTGCCCACCTCGCGGTAAATGCTGCGGTCGCGCGCCTCGTTGATGCGCTGGATAAGCTCGCTCGCGCCGGGAAAATCGCCCTGCTCCAGCTTTTCCACCAACGCCAGCGCCCGTGTTTTCAGCTCGCCCAGCATGTCCACGCCGCCGTCTCCAAGCACGCGACTATCAAAGTTGTCTGCGCCCAACATAGATTGATCACTTCTCGGAAAATTATTGACTGGCCGCTACGCGCTCGAAGATTTTTTCGATTTTTTCCTTGAGCACAGCAGCCGTGAAGGGCTTGACCACGTAACCGTTGACGCCGGCCTGGGCCGCCTCGATGATCTGGTCGCGCTTGGCTTCCGCCGTCACCATCAGAATCGGCAGATTCTTCAGTTTTTCGTCCGCGCGCACCGCTTTCAGCAGGTCGATGCCGGTCATGCCGGGCATGTTCCAGTCGGTGACGAGGAAATCGAAATTGCCGTTTTGCAGCATCGGCAGCGCGGTGGAACCGTCATCGGCCTCCGACGTGTTGGTGAAGCCGAGATCGCGCAGAAGATTTTTGATGATGCGTCTCATCGTCGAAAAATCATCGACAATAAGTATCTTCATGTTTTTATCCAAAACGACCTCCTAACAATTGACCGGACCGCGCTCGCCACGCCATCAACCCTGACACAGTCTAGTAGCTGATGTGCGGGCGGCCAGTATGTAAAAACCTTGATTGCTGTTGACCGCCGCTGCGGATTAAACCTTGAGCGATGGCCGTCATGGGTTTGCCAACGTCCGCGCCGCGCGCGGGGCGAAACATATCCAAGCGCGCCGGCGGGCCTGCGCCACGCCGCCGCGAGTTCACCAAATCCCTGGGGAAATTCGAAAATCCGGCACAGTATAGACGGCGCCGGCGATTTATCCGGTTTATGTGGACAGATCGCCGCCACCCCAGTCCCGGAGACGCGCGCGCAGCCGCAGCGCCGCCTGGCTGTGAATCTGGCTGACGCGGGATTCGCTCACGCCCAGCACCAGCCCGATCTCCTTGAGGTTCAATTCCTCGTCGTAATACAGCGACAACACCAGGCGCTCGCGCTCCGGCAGCGCCGCGATGGCTTCCGCCAGTTGCCTGCGCAGGGCCGCGCGCTGCACGCCGTCGGCGGGCGAGGCGTCGCTGCCGGGCAGATAATCCTCGGGATTATCGTCCTCGCCGCCCAGTTCATCGATGCTGAACAGGCGGCTGCACAGCGAATCCTGCGCGATGGCGTGGTATTCCTCGATGCCGACGCCCATTTCCGCCGCCACTTCGTGATCGGCCGCATCGCGGCCCAGGCGCTTTTCCAGGCGCGCCATCGCTTCCTGCACGCGGCGGCTGTTGCGATGCACCGAGCGCGGCGCCCAGTCGCCGCGGCGCACTTCATCGATCATCGCGCCGCGAATGCGGATACCGGCATAGGTTTCGAAACTGGCGCCCTTGCCGGCGTCGTAATTGCGCGAAGCCTCGAGCAGGCCGATGACGCCGGCCTGGATCAGATCGTCGAGCTGGACGCTGGACGGCAACCGCGCCAGCAAATGATGGGCGATGCGCTTGACCAGCGGCGAGTAGCGCTCCAGCAGGGCCGTCGGGGAATTCCCCTGGGCCCCGCTGTAGGCACTGAGGCAATCGGATACCACCATGATCGCTTCCCGACTTATTGGTCCGCGGTGTCGGGCTGCACCAGGCGCTCGACAAAAAACTCAAGATGACCGCGCGGCGTGCTCGGCAGCGGCCATTTATCGACCTTTTCCGCGAGCGCGGCGAAAGCCAGGGCCGCCTTGCTGCGCGGCGCCATTTCCACCACCGCGCGCTGGCGCTGGATCGCCTTGCGCAGCGTGTCGTCGAACGGCACGCTGCCGACGAACTGCAACGTGGCGTCGAGGAAACGCTCGGAAACCTGCGTCAGCTTGTTGAACAGGTTCTGCCCCTCCTGCGCCGTGCGCGTCATGTTCGCCAGCACGCGAAAGCGCGACATTTCATAATCGCGATTGAGCAGCTTGATCAGCGCATAGGCGTCGGTGATCGACGACGGCTCGTCGCACACCACCACCAGCGCCTCCTGCGCCGCGCGCACGAAATTGACCACCGAATCGGAAATACCGGCGGCGGTATCGATGAGCAGCACATCGATCTGATCGCTGATTTCGCTGAACGCGTGTATCAGCCCGGCGTGTTCCAGCGGCCCGAGCTGGGCCATGTGCTGGGTGCCGGAAGACGCGGGGATGATGCGAATGCCGCCGGGCCCGGTGAGCATGATGTCGCGCAGCGAATGCTGCCCGGTCAGCACGTCCTCCAGGTTGTGCCTGGCGTTGAGGCCAAGCAGCACATCGATGTTGGCCAGTCCCAGGTCCGCGTCCAGCAGCGCCACGCGCCGGCCGATGCCGGCCAACGCCACCGCGAGATTGATCGAAACGCTGGTCTTACCCACACCGCCCTTGCCGCCGGTGATGGCGATAACTTGCACCGGGTGCCTACGACTCATGCCCGTGCTAACTCCTCAGCGTTAAAAAGATGCCTAATTGTAGCTGCTTTATCGCGCTTCATCGTTCAGGCCGACAAGGCTTTTTCAGCGCGCCGGCGCGAACCCGTCTGCCGCGACGACGCGGCGAAGGCGTCGGCCAGGCGTTCCTCGTCGCATTCGGCCTGTTTCGCCAGCGCGATCGCCTGCGCCACCAGGCGCTTGGGATCGCCCGGCGCGATGTCGCCGGGAATCGCCTGGCCGTCCGCCATGTACGCGAGCGGCAGGCGCTGGCTGACCAGCAGGCTGATCACCTCGCCGAGGCTGCCGGCCTCATCGAGCTTGGTGAGCACACAGCCCGCCAGATTGCTGGTGCGATACGTGCGCTGCGCGTTGACCAGCGCCTGCTGCTGGCTGTTCGCCGCCAGCACCTGCAAACAGTTGGCGCGTTCGCCCAGCGCCTCGATCATCGCCAGCTGGCCGCGCAATTCGGGAGCGCGCGCATTGAGGCCGGCGGTATCGATCAACACCAGCCGGCAGTGACGCAATTCGTGCAGCACAGTGGCCAGATCGCGGCCGGCGCCGAGAATACGGCACGGCACGTTCAGGATGCGGCTCAGCGTGCGCAGCTGTTCGTGCGCGCCGATGCGATAGCTGTCGGTGGTGATCAGCGCGATATCCGTGTTGCCGCGTTCGAGCACATAGCGCGCCGCGAGCTTGCCGATGGTGGTGGTCTTGCCGGCGCCGGTCGGACCGACGAACGCATAGACGCCGCCGCCGGCGACCAGATCCTGCTGCCAGGTCGGAATACTCGCCGTCAGCTGGCCCATCAACTGTTGCCAGGCCAGCCTGGCGTTGGCCGCGTCCGCCGCGAACGCGGCCTCGCCTTCCATCAGTTCGCGCACCGTCGCCAGATCCAGGCCGAGCCGTTGCAGGCGCCGCCACATGGCCGCGCCGCCCGGTTGCTCGACGCGATACTGCTGCCAGGCGAAATTCGAATACTGCTGCTCGATCAGATCGCGCATCGAACGCAGCTCCTGCTGCATCTGCCAGAGGCCGCCCTCCTCCTGCCGGGAACGCGGCGGCGCGGCGCTGTGTTCAAACGGAGAATGATCGACGGTGACAGCGGCCGGCTTTTGCCGGGGTTGTCGCGCGGCGGGCGTGTCCACGCCGGACGTATCCACGCCGGACGCGACAGCAACCGGCGCCGCCACGGCGGGGACCGACGCGCCCGCCAGTTTCGCAACGGCGGGCGCGGTGTTCGGCATTTCCGCCGCGGCGACCAGTTCGATTCCGGCGGCGACGCGCCGGTTCGACAGAATCACCGCGTCTTCGCCAAGCTCTTCCCGCACCATCCTCAGGGCCGAGCGCATGTCATGGGCCACGAAACTTTTCATCGTCGTCACTCTGCGTGCCGCCATTCAGGCGGCTTCCTGTTGCGTAATCGTTGTCCTGCCAGGGCCGGCGCGAAGCACTTATCCGATGGACGCCTCGATGGTCACCTGCTTGTCGTCCGGTATCTCGGTGTAGGCCAGCACGTGGATTTCACCGTTGATGTAGCGCGCGAATTTCGCCATCACCGCGCGCAGCGGCGCCGATACCAGCAGCACCGCGGGCTTGCCCGCCATTTCCTGTTTCTGCGCCGCTTCGCGCAGCGCCGTTTGCAGGCGTTCGGCCAGCCCCGGTTCGAGCACGATGTCGTCGCCCGCGCCGGCTTGCTGCGCCTGTTGCAGGCTCTTTAGCAATAACTGCTCCATGGCCGGCGCCAGCGCCACCGCGGCCAGCGAATCGGTGTTCCCATAGATTTTCTGCACGATGATGCGGCTCAGCGCGTGGCGCGCCGCCGCCGTCAGAACGGCGGGATCTTGACTCTTGCCGCCCTGCGCCGCCAAAGCGCCGGCGATGGTGCGCAGATCGCGGATCGGCACTTTCTCCTGCAGCAGGTTTTTCAGCACCTGCAGCAGCGTATTCACCGTCACGATTTCCGGCACCAGTTCTTCCGCCAGTTTCGGCGACTGCTTGGCCAGCGCTTGCAGCAGGTTCTGCACCTCGTCGAAACCGAGCAGGTCCTGCACCTGTTTCAGCAACAGCTGATTGAGATGGGTGGCGACCACGGTGCTGGCGTCCACCACGGTGTAACCGAGCGTCTGCGCCTGATCGCGCGAACCCGGGTCGATCCAGATCGCATCGAGGCCGAACGCCGGGTCCTTGGTGGCGATGCCTTCGATGCTGCCGAACACCTGGCCGGGATTGATGGCCAGCTCGCGGTCGGGATGGATTTCGCCTTCGCCGCAGGTCACGCCCATGATGGCGATGCGATACCCGTTGGGGCGCAGGTCCAGGTTGTCGCGGATGTGCACCGACGGCACCAGGAAACCGATCTCCTGCGACAGGCGCTTGCGAATGCCCTTGATGCGCCCGAGCAGCTCGCCGCCCTGCGACTTGTCGACCAGCGGAATCAGGCGGTAGCCCACCTCCAGGCCGACCGTATCCACCGGCTGCACGTCGTCCCAGCCCAACTCCGGCATTTCGGCCACGGCCACCGCTTTCTGCTGAGCCTGTTGCTGCTGTTGCTGGACGTTGACGTGCTGCGCCTGCTCGACCTGTTTTTTCTGGCGCACGATCAGGTAGGCGCCGCCGCCGGCCGCCAGCGCCAGGCCGCCGAAGGCGACGTGCGGCATGCCGGGCACCGCGCCCATCGCGCCGAGGATCGCCGCGGTCACCGCCAGCGCCTTGGGCGATTCGAACATCTGGCTGCGCACCTGCTCGCCCATGTCCTTGGTGCTGTTGGCCCGCGTCACCATCAGCGCCGCGGCCACCGACAACAGCAGGCCCGGCAGCTGCGCCACCAGGCCGTCGCCGATGGTCAGCAGCGAGTACACCTGCATGGCGTGGCCGAAATCGAGGTCGTGCTGCAACATGCCGATCAGCAATCCGCCGAGCATGTTGATGAACAGGATCAGGATGCCGGCGACGGCGTCGCCGCGCACGAATTTGCTGGCGCCGTCCATCGAGCCGTAGAAATCGGCCTCGGCCGCCACTTCCTCGCGACGCTTGCGCGCCTGGTCCTGATCGATCAGGCCGGCGTTGAGATCGGCGTCGATCGCCATCTGCTTGCCGGGCATCGCGTCCAGGGTGAAGCGCGCGCTGACCTCGGAAATCCGGCCCGCGCCCTTGGTGACCACCACGAAGTTGATGATCATCAAGATCATGAACACCACCACGCCGACCGCGTAGTTGCCGCCGATCACCACCTCGCCGAAAGCCTGGATCACCTTGCCGGCGGCGTCGCCGCCGCTGTGGCCGTGCAGCAGCACGACGCGGGTCGACGCGATGTTCAGCGCCAGGCGCAGCAGCGTCGCGACCAGCAGGATGGTGGGAAACACGGCGAAATCGAGCGGGCGCAGCGCGTACACCGCGACCAGCAGCACCACGATGGACAAGGCGATATTGAAGGAGAACAACACATCGAGCAGAAACGCCGGCAGCGGCAGCGTCATCATGCCGAGCATGGCGAGCAGCAACAGCGGAATGCCGAGATTGCCCCGGCTCAGCCCGCGCGCCTGAGTCATCCAGCCGGACAGGGAATTCGGAAAATTACTGGTCGCTCGTGCCATCGCTCACCTTGGCTGGGGAAAGCGCCGCGAGATTCGCGGCCTCCTTGTTTCAGGCTTCCGGTTAAAAACGGATCTTCCGGTTAAAAACGGGTGTCAGGTTTCCGGTTATAACGAAGCCTTCGCCATATCAAAAATTTGACGCTTTAATGACGTCCTCCGCAGTCATAGCAATTAGCTCTCCAATCTTCACATCCGATCGCGCCAGGCGCGTTTTTTCGCGATGTCTCAGGCGTCCTCGCCTTCGTCCCGCGCCGCCGCTTTCGCGTCGCCGCGCTGGCCGCGCTGGTCGAAAGTCATATCCTCGGGCACCGGGAAATCCGCCGGCGGCTTCGGCTTGCGGGCCTGGCCGGCGCGGTGCGCCTTCAGCTGGAACACGTAGGCCAGCACCTGCGCCACCGCCAGATACAGCGATGCCGGAATCTCGCGCTCCAGCTCGGTGGTGAAATAAATCGCGCGCGCCAGGGTCGGCGCGGGCACCAGCTGCACATCGTGGGCCCTGGCGATTTCGCGGATCTTCATCGCCAGATGATCGACGCCCTTGGCCACCACGATGGGCGCGCCGCCGGGGCGCTCCGGGTCGTAGCGCAAAGCCACGGAAAAGTGCTCGGGGTTGGTGATGACCACGTCGGCGCCGGGCACCGCCTCCATCATGCGTTTGCGCGCCATCTCGCGCTGCAACTGGCGGATGCGGCCCTTGACCTCGGGCTTGCCCTCGGAATCCTTCATCTCCTCCTTGACTTCCTGCTTGGTCATCTTGAGCTTGCGGCCGTGATCGAACAGCTGGTACGGCACGTCGACCAGCGCGATCAGCAGCATGCCGCTGCTCACGCCCAGAACGGCCCAGATCGAAAGATGCAGCGCCTGCGCCAGCGCCGGCTGCAAATCCTGCGCGCCCAGGCCGAGCAGCGCCCCCCGCATGCTGCGGATGATGAGCACCGCGATGCCCGCCAGCACCACGAACTTGATCAGGGATTTCAGCAGCTCGACCAGCGCCTGCGTGGAAAACATGCGTTTCAGGCCGGACAGCGGATTGATGCGGCTGGCCTTGGGCATCAGCGCGTTGGGACTGAACAGCCAGCCGCCGAGAGCGATCGGCCCCGCCACCGCCGCCACCAGCATCATGATCAGCAGGGGCATCATCGCGTGGCCGATGGCCAGCGTGCTGTGCAGCAAATGCTGCCCCGCCACCTGCGCATCGAAGGCCGCCTCGCGCGGCAGCGCCAGGTTGAAACGCATCTGGTCGCCGAGCGCGCGCCCGAGCGACGGCCCGAAAATCATCAGGCCGCCGATGCCGGCAAACAGAATGAACAGGGTATTGAGTTCGCGCGAACGCGCCACCTGCCCTTCTTCGCGGGCTTTTTCCTGGCGCCTGGAAGTCGCCTCTTCACTGCGTTCCTGGCCGTTTTCGTTTTCTGCCACGGCAACTCCGCTGCTGAATTCATAAACCGCCGGGCGTCACATTACTGACACCCGGCGCATGAATATCGAGCCAGAGCAATCCGTGTGCCGACCGGCGTCTGCGATTCGAATTTAAACAGCGAGAAAAAAACGGACGCCGCGATTCCGGCGCATGTGTGTTTTGAAATGGCTTCAGGCGGCGCTTTTAATCGCGCACCACCACCGTGCCCGCGAGCTTGTCGTGCCAGCCCTGCTTGCGCCGGTCGACGGCGATCCAGAAAAATCCCAGCCCCATCGGTATCAGGGCAACGAAATACGCGAGGTAGCGCCCGATGAGCTGGCCCTTGCCGGGCGCAAGTCCGGTTTTCGCGTCGACGATTTTCATCGACAGCAGCATTTTTCCCGGCGTGGCCTGCCAGAGCACCCAGCAGGCAATGATCAGCAACGCCGACAGCAATTGGGACCAGGTGCTGTCGGCGCTGACCGTGAGCAGGCCATCGATATTTCTGATCGAATAACTCCCGCCGAACATCAGCATCAATGGAGAAAGCAGCAACAGCGAAAGGAGGGTATCGATCGCGGCCGCCAAGGTGCGAATCCAGAAACCGGCGTACACCGGGCCCTGCGTTTCCTGCATGCTCAAAACTCACTCCGGGAAATCGATGTTTGAAAAAATGGCGACACGCAACGATCAAAAAACCGGCGTCATTCACAACCGGGGTGCCCTTTATTCTGGTTATTTTTATTTGGGCAAGCAAATACAAATTCGCTTGCGAATTTGAACGCCCGAACGGGCGGTCCGCAGGATGCAGCCCTGGGCTGCATAAAGAAAAGTGACGCCCACCGCAGCGGCAACGCGGCCTTCCGGTATGGCGGATCATCGGCGGTATCTATTTTACACGCCGATCATTTTCTCTGGATTCGGATTTCGAGTGTGAAAAATCAATGCGGGGATCGAATATTTGCGGGGATCGACTGTGTGCGGGCGCCGGGGCGGATTTTTTCTCCAGGGTGACCAAGTAGCATTTGCCCGCTGCCTCCACGCAAGAGTCCAAAGGGCATGCTTTCCTGGCTCGCGAATTCGCTCCTGTCCCTGGAGAAAAAATCCGCCCCGACACCTCAGG
>Ga0153956_1000937_pt1 | contig 29039 bp, 36 predicted proteins | sample TSFL040MetaG_FD_104704 | JGI IMG/M metagenome (GOLD analysis project Ga0153956, IMG submission 104704) | Attine ant fungus gardens microbial communities from Florida, USA - TSFL040 MetaG | ecosystem: Host-associated > Fungi > Mycelium > Unclassified | place: USA: Florida, Wekiwa Springs... | reverse complement strand
TCGAGCGCGATAAGCCGCACGTAAACGTCGGCACCATCGGTCACGTCGATCACGGCAAGACCACCCTGACCGCGGCCATCACCAACACTCTCTCCGAAGACAAGAAGAGCTTCGAGGAGATCGACAACGCCCCGGAAGAGAAGGAACGCGGAATCACCATCGCGACCTCTCACGTCGAGTACGAGACCCCGAACCGGCACTACGCCCACGTCGACTGCCCGGGCCACGCCGACTACGTCAAGAACATGATCACCGGTGCCGCCCAGATGGACGGCGCGATCCTGGTCGTCTCCGCCGCCGACGGCGTCATGCCCCAGACCCGTGAGCACATCCTGCTCGCCCGTCAGGTCAACGTCCCGCACGTCGTCGTGTTCCTCAACAAGGTGGACCAGGTCGACGACGAGGAGCTCCTCGAGCTGGTCGAAGAAGAGGTCCGTGACCTCCTCAACGAGTACGAGTTCGATGGCGACAACACCCCGATCATCAAGGGCTCGGCCACCATGGCCCTCGACGGCGACGCCGACATGCAGCAGCGCATCGTCGAGCTCGGCGAGGCCCTCGACTCCTACATCCCGGAGCCGGAGCGCGACCTCGACAAGCCGTTCCTGATGCCGGTCGAAGACATCTTCTCGATCACCGGTCGTGGCACCGTCGCCACCGGCCGTATCGAGCAGGGCATCATCAACACGGGTGACGAGGTCGAGATCGTCGGTATTCACGAGAAGACCGAGACGACCACCATCACCGGTGTCGAGATGTTCCGCAAGATCCTCGACGAGGGTCGCGCCGGCGACAACGTCGGTTGCCTCCTCCGTGGCACCAAGCGCGAGGAGATCGAGCGTGGCCAGGTTCTCTGCAAGCCCGGTTCGATCACCCCGCACACCAAGTTCAAGGCCGAGGTCTACTGCCTCAAGAAGGAAGAAGGCGGACGTCACACCCCGTTCTTCTCCGGCTACCGGCCGCAGTTCTACTTCCGGACCACTGACGTGACCGGCGTCGCCAACCTGCCCGAGGGCACGGAGATGGTCATGCCGGGTGACAACGTCGAGATGACGATCGAGCTGATCCAGCCGATCGCCATGGACCAGGGCCTCCGCTTCGCTATTCGCGAGGGTGGCCGCACGGTCGGCTCCGGCGTCGTCTCGGAGATCATCGAGTAACGACCGATTTGCCCGGGGCGGGTCCCGAAGACAAGGTTTTCGGACCCGCCCCGTTTTTGCGCCTCCGGGCCGCGAAGCAAGAGTTTTTGAGTAGTACCCAGCAGTGACAGCAGCACCAGGAATAACCAGCAGTTCGCAGCACCAGTAACAGATACGACCTTTGAAGTACCCCGGATTGTCGAACCACGGCACTGGACGGGCCCCACGGGACCGGACTGAGCCGCAGGCGGCGGGGGACCTTGACATCAGCGCCTCAGCCCTGGGTGGTTGTTCAGCGCCAGCAGAAGAAAGTAAGTAGAGAAGCCAAAGTGGCCGCTATTGCCGCACAGAAAATCAGGATCAGGCTCAAGGCCTACGATCACGACGCCATCGATCGCGCTGCCCGCGAGATCGTGGATACCGCAGAACGCACCGGCGCGACCGTTTCCGGTCCCGTGCCGCTGCCGACGGAAAAGAACGTCTACTGCGTGATCCGTTCACCCTTCAAGGACAAGGACTCTCGGGAGCATTTCGAGATCCGGACCCACAAGCGTCTGATCGACATCAAACAGCCCACCCCCAAGACTGTCGATTCGCTGCAGCGCCTGGACTCGCTCCCGGCCGGCGTCGACATCGAGATCCGACTGTAGGAATCATGTCGGCGATTCTCGGAAAAAAGCTTGGCATGACCCAGATCTTCAGGGAAGACGGAGAGGTCGTGCCGGTTACTGTCATTGAGGCTGGTCCCTGCCCGGTCACCGCGATCCGCCGCGAGGACCGCGACGGCTACTCGGCGATTCAGCTCGCTTTCGACGAAGTCAAGGAGTCGAAGCTGAGCAAGGCCGAGCTCGGCCACCTGGCCAAGGCCGACGCCGCCCCTTCGCGGGTGCTGGTCGAGTTCCGCGATGTCGAACTCGCCGCCGGAGGCGAAGGCGAAGAGGGTGACTCCGAGGTCAAGCTCGGTCACAAGGTCACCGTCGATTCCTTCGAGGAAGGCGAGAAGGTCAAGGTCGCCGGCATCACCATCGGCAAGGGCTTCCAGGGCACCGTCAAGCGCCACAACTTCGGCCGCGGTCCCGTCTCGCACGGTTCGCACAACGTCCGGGCCCCGGGCTCGATCGGCGCTTCGGCGTGGCCGGCCCGCGTTTTCAAGGGCATGCGCCTGCCGGGCCAGATGGGCGGCAAGCGCCGTTCCCAGCTCGGCCTGACCATCGCCGGCATCGACGCCGACAAGAACCTGCTGCTCATCAAGGGCTCCGTCCCCGGCGCCAAGAACTCGATCGTGGAGATCCGTACCGATGCCTAGCGCCAAGGCGCCCGTTCTGGGCAAGACAACCAAGGCCGATCTGCCGGCCGGCCTCTTCGACGAGGCTTTCCATCAGTCGCTGGTCCACGAGGCCGCCCGCGCCGACGCCAACTCGCGTCGCCAGGGCACGGCTTCTTCCCTGACCCGTGGCGAGGTTTCGATGACCACCGCAAAGGCATGGCGCCAGAAGGGCACCGGCCGTGCCCGCGTCGGCGCCCTCAGCGTGCCGAACCGCTACGGCGGCGGTGCCGCCTTCGGCCCGAAGCCGCGTCACTACACGGTCAAGGTCAATCGCAAGGCGCGCCGCAAGGCGATGCGCTCCGCCCTCTCGGTTCACGCCGAGCGTGGCAGCGTCGCCGTGGTCAAGGCCAAGGACTTCGAGACCCCCTCGACCAAGGACGCCGCGGCGGCCCTGGAGAAGTGGGGCGCGAAGCGCTCGACCCTGGTGATCATCCAGGGCGAGGAGACCGGCATCCTCAAGAGCTTCCGCAACATACCCCGGGTGAGCGTGCTCGAAGTCGGCGCCACCGGCGTCGTCGATGTGATCGGTGCCGCGTCGATCGTGATTTCCGAAAGCGCCCTCGAGGTGCTGGCAAAGCAGTCCGCCGAGCCGGCCCGTGGCGCGGACGACACCGAAAAGGACGGTGAGTGATGGATCCCCGCAGCGTGATCATCCGTCCGGTCATCTCCGAGAAGGCGTACGCCCTGATCACGGCCAACAAGTACACCTTCCGGGTGGACGACCGGGCCCACAAGTTTGAGATCAAGGACGCGGTCGAGAAGGCGTTCGACGTCGAAGTGATCAAGGTCCGGACTTCCACCGTGAAGTCCAAGCCGAAGCGGCGTGGCATGCATCAGGGTCGCAGCCGCTCTTGGAAGAAGGCAATCGTCGAACTCGCTCCTGGCGACAGCATCGAGCTGTTCGAAGGCGCGGCGGTCGAGTAAGGGCTCAGAGGAATCAAGTAATGGCTATTCGCAAGACAAAACCGACGAGCCCCGGGCGCCGCTTCGCGACGTACCAGCTGCGTGAGCAGATCACGGCCACCGAGCCGGAGAAGAGCCTCGTCGATGGCATCAAGAAGTCCGGTGGACGCAACGCCAACGGCCGCATCACCTCCCGCCATCGCGGCGGCGGGGCCAAGCGCCGCTACCGGAAGATCGATTTCAAGCGGACCAAGGACGGCGTGCCCGCCAAGGTCGCGACCATCGAGTACGACCCCAACCGGTCCGCTTACATCGCCCTGCTGCACTACTCAGACGGTTTCAAGAGCTACATCCTGGCGCCCTCGCAGATCGAGGTCGGCAACGTGGTCAACTCCGGTCCCGGTTCGGACATCCGCCCCGGCAACTGCCTCGCCCTCGGCGAGATGCCGGTCGGTACCACGGTCCACAACGTGGAGCTGAAGCCCGGCCAGGGCGGCAAGCTCGGCCGTAGCGCCGGTACCGCGATCCAGTTGGTCGCGAAGGAGGGTGACATGGTCACCCTGCGTCTTCCGTCCTCGGAAATGCGGATGGTCCGCGCGGAATGCCGCGCCACCATCGGCACGATCTCCAACGCCGAGCATCAGAACGTCAAGATCGGCAAGGCCGGCCGCAGTCGTCACAAGGGCAAGCGCCCCCAGACCCGCGGTATCGCCATGAACCCGGTCGACCACCCGCACGGCGGTGGCGAGGCCCACAAGACCCCCGGTGGCCACCCGGTCACTCCTTGGGGCAAGCCCACGCTCGGGTACCGCACCCGCAAGAAGGGCAAGCAGTCCGATCGTTACATCGTGCGCGGCCGTCGTCGCGGAAAGAAGAAGGGTAGGTAGACCGTGGGTAGGTCAACCAAGAAGGGCCCGTACGTGGAAGAGCGGCTGATGGGCCGGATCGAAGCCATGAACGAGGCCGGCAACAAGACCATGGTCAAGACCTGGTCGCGTCGTTCGACGATCTTCCCGGAGATGGTCGGACACACGATCGCCGTCCACGACGGTCGCAAGCACGTCCCGGTTTTCGTCTCCGAGTCGATGGTCGGTCACAAGCTGGGCGAGTTCGCCCCGACCCGCACCTTCAAGTCCCATACCGGTGGTAAGGACTGATGGCCGCGAAGACCAAGAAGAAGGAAGAGGCGGCCGAGCCGGTGCTGGTCCGTGCCACCTCGAAGTACGTTCGCGTCTCGCCCCGCAAGGCCCGCCTGGTCGCCGACCAGGTCCGTGGCAAGCACATCGACGAAGCGCGTTCGCTGCTGCAGTTCTCGCCCCGGTCGGTTGCCGACGACATCGCCAAGGTGATCGAGTCCGCCGCCGCCAACGCCGAGGCCAACCATGACCTGATCGGTGACGAGATGATCGTCGCCGAGATCCGGGTTGACGAAGGACCCACCCTGAAGCGGTTCCGGCCGCGGGCGATGGGCCGGGCCACCCCGATCCACAAGCGCACTTGCCACATCTCCGTGGCGCTGACACCGGAAGACGAGGAATAGAAGACCTATGGGACAGAAGATCCATCCCGAAGGCTTCCGAGTCGGCTACATCCACGACTGGAAGTCCAACTGGTTCGCCGACAAGGAGTTTTCGGACCTGCTGATGCAGGACCTGGCGATCCGTGACCACATCGAGAACAAGCTCGCTCACGCCGGCCTGTCCGACATCACGATCGAACGTCGCGGCGAGGTGGCCGTGGACATCCACACTGCCCGTCCGGGCATCGTGATCGGCAAGTCGGGCAGCGAGGTCGACGCGCTCCGCAAGGACCTTCACAAGATCACCGGCTCGCCGGTGAAGGTGAACATCCGCGAGGTCAAGCGCCCCGAGCTCGACGCCAAGCTGGTCGCCCAGTCGATCGCCGAGCAGCTCCAGAACCGCGTTGCCTTCCGGCGCGCGATGAAGCGGGCCCTGACCTCCGCCATGCGCTCCGGCGCCAAGGGCGTGAAGGTCCAGATCTCTGGTCGCCTGGGTGGTGCCGAGATGGCTCGCACCGAGGGCTACTCGGACGGCCGCGTGCCGCTCCACACCCTCCGCGCCGACATCGACTACGGATTCGTCGAAGCCAAGACCGGCACCGGGCGCATCGGCGTCAAGTGCTGGATCAACAAGGGCGAGGTCATGCCCGAGGGCTTCGAGTCCTCGCGGACCTCGGAGGAGCCGCCGGCTGACAACGATCGTCGCAACGACCGCCGCCCCGGCCGGAATGACCGAGGAGGTCGTCGCTGATGTTGATGCCGAAGCGGGTCAAGCACCGCAAGGTCATGCGTGGCCGCCGCAAGGGCAACTCGAAGGGCGGCACCAACGTCACCTTCGGCGAGTACGGGCTCAAGTCCCTCGAGCGCGGTTGGATCACCAACCGTCAGATCGAGGCGGCTCGTGTCGCGATGACCCGAAAGATGAAGCGTGGCGGCAAGGTCTGGATCAACGTGTTCCCGGACAAGCCCGTAACCAAGAAGCCGGCCGAGACCCGGATGGGCAAGGGCAAGGGCAACCCCGAAGGTTGGGTCGCCGTGGTCAAGCCCGGTCGCATCATGTTCGAGGTCTCCGGCGTTCCGGAGGAGCTCGCCCGTGAGGCGATGCGCGTCGCCGGTCACAAGCTTCCGCTCAAGACCAAGTTCGTTCAGCGGGAAGGAGTGGGCGAATGAAGGCCGCTGACATCCACAGCATGCAGGACGTTGAGCTCGTCGAAAAGCTCAAGGAAGCCCGCGAGGAAGCGTTCAGCCTCCGCCTCCGTCACGCCACCGGCGAACTCGAGGATTCGGCCTCTCTCGGCCGTGCCAAGAAGGACGTCGCCCGGCTGCTGACGGTCGCCAGGCAGCGCAACATCGATCTCGAGCGCGAGACGAGCAAGTAGGAACCATGTCTGAAGAAGAAAACGTAGAAGAAGAGAACACCGCAGAAGCGGCGGCCGAAGAAGCAACCGAAGCCCCCGCCGAAGCCCCGGTAGAGGAAGCTCCGGCCGCCGAAGCTGCGCCCGAGCCAGCCGAGGAGCCGGAAGAGGATCCGCTGGCCGACCTTCCCTGGAAGGAACGTCGCCGCGTGCTCAAGTCCCGCGAGTCCGGTGCCGCCGGCCCCGAGCGTTCGGGCGAGCAGCGCCAGGCCGACCGTGACGCCGCGCGCGCCAAGAAGGCGGCCGTCCGCCGCAATCGCCGCGCCGAGATCAAGTCGGCCCGCAAGGGCGACGGCGTCGGGACCCCACGGGCCGAGAAGACCCGTACCGGCAAGCCGAAGGAGCGTCAGGGCACCGTCGTCTCCGACAAGACCGACAAGACCATCACGGTCCAGATCGACACCGCCCGCCGCCACCCGGTCTACGAGAAGATCGTCCGTCAGTCGCACAAGATCCACGCGCATGACGAGCAGAACGAGGCCCATGAGGGCGATGTCGTCCGCGTGATCGAGACCCGCAAGCTTTCCAAGACCAAGCACTGGCGCCTGGTCGAGGTCGTCGAGAAGGCGAGGTAGAAGGTGATCCAGCAGGAATCCAGACTCCGCGTCGCCGACAACTCCGGCGCCCGCGAGCTCCTCTGCATCCGCGTCAAGGGCGGTTCGCACCGCAAGTACGGTTCGATCGGCGACATCATCACCGCGACCGTCAAGCAGGCGAGCCCGCAGGGCAACGTCAAGAAGGGCGAGGTCGTCCAGGCCGTCATCGTGCGGACCAAGAAGGAGATCGGTCGCCAGGACGGGACCTACATCGCCTTTGACGAGAACGCCGCCGTTCTCATCGACGCCCAGAACAACCCGCGTGGCACCCGCATCTTCGGACCGGTCGCCCGCGAGCTGCGCGACCGCGACTTCATGAAGATCATCTCGCTGGCCCCGGAGGTGCTGTGATGCGTATCCGCACCGACGATCAGGTACAGGTCATCAGCGGCAAGGACAAGGGCAAGCAGGGCAAGGTCATCCGGACCAACCCCGAGAGCCAGACCGTGTACGTTGAAGCCGTCAACATGATCAAGCGCCATCAGCGCGCCCAGCCTTCGCCCGACGGGCGCGGCCAGGGCAAAGAAGGCGGAATCATCGAGATGGAGGGTCCGATCCACGTCTCCAACGTGGCCTTGGTCGACCCGACCGACAACAAGCCGACTCGCATCGGCGTCCGCACCACCGACGACGGCAAGCGCCAGCGCTACTCGAAGCGCACCGGCGAGGCCATTTAGAGAAGACCATGGAAGCAGCTACGACAACCCAGCAGGCAGTTCCGCCGCCCCGGCTCCGAGACACCTACAACAACGAGGTGCTCCCGCAGCTGATCGAGAAGTTCGGTTACACGACTCCGATGCGGGCGCCGCGACTCCAGAAGATCACGCTGAACATGGGTCTCGGCTCGTCCTACGACACCAAGCAGCGCGAGAAGGCGATCGAAGAGCTCGCCACGATCGCGGGCCAGCAGCCGAACATCCGGATCGCGAAGAAGTCGATCGCGTCCTTCAAGCTTCGCGAAGGCATGCCGGTCGGCGCTTCGGTCACTCTGCGCGGCGCCCGGATGTGGGAGTTCCTCGATCGACTCTGCTCGATCGCGATCCCGCGCATCCGCGACTTCCGCGGTCTCAAGGCGACCAGCTTCGACGGCCGCGGCAACTACTCGATGGGTGTCCGCGAGCAGCTGATCTTCCCCGAGATCGATTACGACTCGGTTGACCAGACCCACGGTCTCGACATCACCATGACCACGTCCGCCCCGACGGACTACGAAGCTTTCGAGCTGCTGCTCGGCCTGGGCATGCCTTTCGCGAAGGAAGGCCGCCCGGTCCCCGAGGGTGCTGAGGAAAGCACCGAAGAAGCCAACGAAACGCAGGAGGACCAGGCCTAATGGCCAAGACGTCACAGAAGGTGCGCCAGCAGCGCAAGGCGAAGTTTTCGACCCGCGAGTACAACCGGTGCCGCCGGTGTGGACGCCCCCGTGCGTACTACCGGAAGTTCGGCATCTGCCGGATCTGCCTGCGCGAGGCCGCCCATGAGGGCTACATCCCCGGCATGACGAAGTCGAGTTGGTGATCTGATGCTTACCGATCCCATTTCCGACTACCTGACCCGGATCCGCAACGGCCTCAGCTCCGGCCTGGCCTCGGTCGAGGTCCCGAGCTCGAAGCTGAAGCTCGAGGTCTCGCGCATCCTCACCGAGCAGGGCTACATCTCGGGCTACGAGAAGAGCGCTGCCGACGTGGGCGAGAAGATCACGGTCGAGCTCAAGTACACGAAGGACCACCAGCCGGTGATCACCGGCATCGAGCGGGTCTCCCGTCCCGGCCGCCGGCGTTACGTCGGCCACGGCGAGGTCCCCCGGGTCCACGGTGGCACCGGCACCGCGATCATCACCACCTCGCATGGTGTGATGACCGGTCACGAAGCCAAGAAGGAAGGCGTCGGCGGAGAAGTGCTCGCCTACGTCTGGTAACGAGGAATCAATGAGTCGAATTGGAAAAAAGCCGATCGATCTCCCCGATGGGGTCGAGATCGACATCAAGCCCGGCCTGATCACGGTCAAGGGCCCGAAGGGTGAGCTTTCTCAGGAAGTCTCGACCGACATGACCGTGAAGACGGAGGACGGTGTGATCACCATCAGCCGGCCGACGGACCGGCCCAACCACCGTGCTCTCCACGGCCTGACCCGCAGCCTGGTCGCCAACATGATCGTTGGCGTGACCGACGGTTACACGAAGGTGCTCGAGATCCAGGGCGTCGGCTATCGTGCCGCCGCCAAGGGCAAGGGCCTGGAGCTGTCCCTTGGTTACTCCCATCCGGTGAGCATCGAGGCGCCCGAGGGCATCGAATTTGAACTTCCCCAGCCGACGGAGATCATCGTCAAGGGGATCGACAAGCAGAAGGTCGGTCAGGTCGCGGCGAACATCCGCGAGAGCCGTCCGCCGGAGCCTTACAAAGGCAAGGGCATCCGTTACCGCGGCGAACACGTCGCCAGGAAGGTCGGTAAGCGAGTATGACCGTCATTACCAGTCGTCAGCGACGGCAGCGTCGCCGCTACCGGGTCCGGGCCAAGGTGTCCGGCACCGCTCAGCGGCCCCGTCTGTCCGTGTATCGGTCCAACCGCGGCGTCTTCGCGCAGCTCATCGACGATGTCGATGGCAAGACGCTGGCCGCGGCCAACTGGACCGAGCCCGAGCTCAGCAAGCTCAAGGGCACGGAGCAGGCGAAGAAGGCCGGCGAGCTGCTGGCCGAACGTGCAAAGAAGGCAGGCGTCGAGACTTGTGTCTTCGACCGAAGCGGTTACCGCTACCACGGCAGGGTCAAAGCCCTCGCCGAAGGTGCGAGAGAGGGTGGACTGGAGTTCTAGGAACTCCAGTACGGTGAAGAGCTCATGAAGGGAATGGATACAGCCCGCATCGAGATGGTCAGTCCGAAGGGACTCGACCTTCAAGAGCGTGTGATCGAGATCAACCGCGTGGCCAAGGTGGTCAAGGGCGGTCGTCGCTTCTCGTTCACTGCCCTCGTTGCTGTCGGTGATGAAGAGTCGGTCGTCGGGATCGGTTACGGCAAGGCTCGCGAGGTTCCGCTCGCGATCCAGAAGGCCGTCGAGAACGCCCGCAAGAACCTGGTTCGGATCCCCAAGTACGGGGACACGATCACCCACAAGATCATCGGACGCTTCGGCGCCGGTCACGTGGTCCTGCGCCCGGCCAGCCCGGGAACCGGCGTCATCGCCGGTGGCGGCGTCCGCGCCGTCCTCGAACTCGGCGGTGTGCGTGACATCCTGACCAAGTCGGTCGGCACGCAGAACCCGATCAACCTGGTCAAGGCGACCATGGACGGCATCGTCCGTCTGCGCCGGCCGGAAGAAGTCGCCGAGCTGCGTGGCCTGACGATCACCGAGGTGCTCGGGATCGACAAGGAAGCGGAAGCCAAGGCCGCGGCTGAAGCCGCGGCCGCGGAAAACGGCAACGGCGACACCACCGAGGCGGCCGGCGACCAGGAAGCGGCAGCCGAAGCGGTTGCCGCCGAGGCTCCGGCAACCGACGCTCCGGCCGAAGAGACTCCGGCTGACGTGGCCGCGGTCGAAGAGAAGGCCGCAGCTGACGTCGCGGCCGAGGACGGCCCCGTCGCCGACCACGGTTCCGAGCCGTCGAGCTCCGAGGTCGAGGCCGAGGTTCAGGCCGAAGCCGATCTCGGTGAGGCCGCGACCGAAGCCGCCGAGGAGACTCAGGCCGCGGAAGAAGTCGCCGAGGACGCCGAGAAGGTCGAAGGAACGGATTCCTGATGGCCAAGCTCGCGATCACCCAGATTCGTTCTGACATCAATACGAACCCGAGCCAGCGGGGCACCCTTGCCGCTCTGGGCCTGGGCAAGCGCGGCCGTACGGTCGAGCGCGAGGATTCTCCTCAGCTCCAGGGTCAGCTCAAGGTGATTTCCCACCTGGTCGAGGTCGAGGAGGCCTGATGGCTGACAAGCAGGAAAGCCGCGAAGAAGAGATCGGTCTTCACAACCTGAGCCCCAAGCCGGGTTCGCGCCGCCCGAAGAAGCGGATCGGTCGCGGTCCGGGCTCGGGTACGGGCAAGACTTCCGGTCGCGGACACGGCGGCCAGGGCCAGCGTTCGGGTAACAAGCGCAAGGTCAATCTCGAAGGCGGCCAGACGCCGATTCACATGCGGATGCGCAAGCTGCGCGGCCCGCACATGAAGAAGTCGATGCCGTTCGAGAACTTCCGGACCGCAACCCAGCCGGTCAATCTGAGCGATCTCGAAGATCGCTTCGAGGCCGGCGCGGAAGTCAACCCGGAGACCTTGAAGGCAGCCGGCCTGGCGTCCCGCAAGGACCCGGTCAAGATCCTCGCCAAGGGTGAGATCTCCAAGACCCTGACCGTGAAAGCCCATGGCTTCTCGGCCACGGCCAAGGAGAAGATCGAAGCCGCCGGCGGAAGCTGCGAGCTGATCGACTGATGATCGCAACAGTCGCGAAAGCATTCTCCGTACCGGAGATCCGCAGGAAGCTCCTGTTCGTGGCGGCCATGTTGGCCCTGTACCGGCTGGGTGCCTACATCCCGGTCCCCGGGGTCAACATCGGTGCCGTCAAGGATCTAGAGGACTCGCTCACCGGATCGAACATCCTTGGCTTCCTGAACCTGTTCTCGGGCGGTTCGCTTTCGCGATTGTCGCTTTTCGCCTTGGGCATCATGCCCTACATCACGGCCTCGATCATCTTGCAGCTCTTGACCGTGGTCGTGCCCTCTCTGGAGCGTCTCCAGAAGGAGGGTGAGGTCGGCCAGCAGAAGATCACCCAGTACACCCGTTACCTGACGGTCGGCCTGGCGGCGGTTCAGTCCTTCGCCTACGTGTTCCTCTTCAACTCGCTGGGCACCAGCTCCGGCGAGAAGGTCGCCGACACGAACCTGGCCAACGTGCTGCTGATCGTGATCTGCCTTACCGCCGGCACCACGCTGCTCATGTGGATCGGCGAGCTGATCACCCAGCGCGGCATCGGCAACGGCATCTCGCTGCTGATCTTCGCTTCTATCGTCTCCCGCGTCCTGCCCGGAGTCCAGAGCTGGTGGAACAATCCGGACCAGGTCTTCGTGGTCATGCTGCCGTTCATCGTCCTCGGCGTGATCGTCGCGGTGGTGTTCGTCCAGGAAGGACAGCGGCGGATCCCGGTGCAGTACGCCAAGCGGGTGGTCGGACGCAAGATGACCTCGGGCGGGTCCACCTACCTGCCGCTCCGCGTCAACATGGCCGGCGTCATCCCGGTCATCTTCGCCGCCTCGATCATGGCGCTGCCGCCGACCATCGGTCAGCTGATCAACACCCCGGCAGCGGTCGACTTCGCCAACTTCTTCAGCCCCTCCAGCTGGGCCTATGTGGTCGGCGAAGTGTTCTTCATCATCATCTTCACCTACTTCTACACGGCGGTCACCTTCAACCCGGTGGACCAGGCCGACAACCTGAAGAAGTACGGTGGATTCATCCCGGGCGTCCGCCCGGGCCGGCCCACGGCTGAGTACCTGGACCGCGTGCTGTCCCGCCTCACCTTCCCCGGCGCCCTCTACCTGGGTGCGATCGCGGCCCTGCCGACGATCTTCTTCAACAACGTCGCCGCCGGAGGCATCTTCTTCGGCGGTACGTCGATCCTGATCGTCGTCGGCGTCGCCCTGGATACGGTGAAGCAGCTCGAGGCACAGCTGATGATGCGGAACTACGAAGGCTTCCTGAAGTAGGACCTGGCCGTGGCCGAACTCAATCTGATCCTGCTCGGACCCCCCGGGAGCGGCAAAGGCACCCAGGGCGAGCGGCTGCAGGAGGATCTTGAGTACCCGTACTACGCGACCGGTGACATCCTCCGGGCCGCGGTGAAGGAAGGGACCGAGGTCGGCAAAGCCGCCAAGGAGTACATGGACCGGGGTGATCTGGTCCCGGACGAGGTGATCATCGGCATCATCGCCGAGCGTCTCGAGTCCGGCGAAGCCGACCACGGCTTCATCCTCGACGGCTTCCCCCGCACGGTGGTCCAGGCCGAGGCGCTCGACACCGAGCTGGGAAGCCTCGGCCGGCAGCTCACCGCGGTGATCCTGATCGACGTCGACGACGACGAGATCATCAACCGTCTCTCCGGCCGTCGCGTCTGTCAGGAAAAGGGCCACGTCTACCACGTCGAGTACAACCCGCCGGCCGCCGAAGGCGTCTGCGACGTCGATGGTTCCGGGCTCTACGTCCGTGACGACGACAAGCCCGAGGTGATCCGCCACCGGCTCGACCAGTACCACGACAAGACCGCGCCGCTGGTCGACTACTACAAGAAACAGGGCCTGCTGAACTCGATCGAGGGCGCCGACGATCCCGACCGGGTCGGCGAGAAGATCCGCACGCTGGTTTCTACCCTCAGCCTTGAAGAGGGCTGAGCGCATTTCATGATCATCCGCAAGACGGACGATCAGATCGAGAAGATGGCGGCCGCCGGCGCCGTCCATGCCCGGTGCATGAAGATGCTGACCTCGAAGGTGCGGCCCGGAGTGACCACCGCCGAGCTAGACGAGGTCGCCGAGAAGTTCATCCGGTCCCAGGGCGGAGTGCCCACCTTCAAGGGCTTCCGGGGATTTCCCGGGTCGATCTGCGCCTCACCGAACTCGATGGTGGTCCACGGGATCCCCGGCCCTTACGAGTTGGAGAAGGGCGACATCATCTCGATTGACATCGGGGTCACCCTCGACGGCTGGGTCGCCGACGGTGCGAGCACCATCGCGGTCGGCCAGGTCGACGAGACCACGCAGAAGCTGCTCGAGGTGACCAAGGAGTCGCTCGACCTCGGTGCTGCGCAGATGGTCCCGGGCAACCGGATCGGTGACATCGGGCACGCGGTCCAGAGCCACGTCGAGGCGGCCGGCTTCTCGATCATCCGCACCCTGGTCGGCCACGGGGTGGGGCAGAGCATGCACGAGGACCCGCAGGTGCCGAACTACGGAACCCCCGGACGCGGTCCTGAGATCGAGGAAGGCATGGTCATCGCGATCGAACCGATGGTCAACGTCGGCGGCCCCCACGTCTACATGGACGACGACGGCTGGTCGGTCTATTCCGAGGACGACTCGATGGCCGCCCATTTCGAGTTCACCGTGGCCGCCACGGCGGATGGCCCCCGAATACTTACTCCCTGGGACAAGGCATGATAAAGCCTGCTATTGTTCACATCCGGCCAAAATTGGCCGATTTTTCACGCCCGGAGTCCGTTTACTGGGACTCACGGGAGATCTCTTCCAAAGGAACTGAAGGACGATGAAGGTCCGAGCCTCGGTAAAACCGATGTGTGAGAAGTGCAAGATTATTCGCCGGCGCGGACGCGTCCTGGTGATCTGTGAGAACCCGCGACACAAGCAGAGGCAGGGTTAGTACATGGCGCGTATCGCCGGGATCAACATCCCCCTGAACAAGCGGGCCGTTATCGGCCTCACCTACATCTACGGCATCGGTGAGTCGACCGCCCAGGAAATCCTCGACGAGGTCGGCATCGACCCGAACACTCAGGTCAAGGACCTGACCGAGGATGAAGTAATCAAGCTGCGCGACGCGATCGAGACGCGCGAGGTCGAGGGTGACCTCCGCCGCGAGCGTTCGCAGAACGTCAAGCGCCTGATGGAGATCGGCTCCTACCGGGGCCTGCGCCACCGCCGCGGACTTCCGGTTCGGGGTCAGCGCACCAAGACCAACGCCCGGGGCCGCAAGGGTCCGCGCCGCATGAGTGTGGCGGGCAAGAAGAAGCCCGCAAAGTAAGGAGCTAGAGACCTTTCATGGCAGCCAAGAAACCGGCAAAGACCCGTACCCGTCGTCGCGTCCGCAAGAACATCGCGGTCGGCCAGGCGCACATCAAGACCTCCTTCAACAACACGATCGTCACCCTGACCGACCCCGAGGGCAACGTCATCGCCTGGGAATCGGCCGGCAGCGCCGGGTTCAAGGGTTCGCGCAAGTCAACCCCCTTCGCCGCGCAGGTCACCGCTGACGCCGCCGCGAAGAAGGGCATGGAGCACGGTCTCCAGAAGGTCGAAGTCTTCGCCAAGGGTGCCGGTTCCGGCAAGGACACCGCGGTCCGCTCGCTGCAGGCCGCCGGGCTCGAAGTGACCAGCGTCAAGGACGTGACGCCGCAGGCCCACAACGGCTGCCGCCCCCGCAAGCGCCGCCGCGTCTGATCTCGCAGGTCGCGCCGCAAGCCTTCCCCTCTCCCGCAACGCAAAGGATCAAATGAGCACAGATTTCCAGGTACCGACCATCTCGTCCGAGCAGGTTGACGAAAACAAGGGTGTTTTCACCATCGAGCCCCTCGACAAGGGCTTCGGCTACACCTTCGGTTCGAGCCTGCGTCGCGTGCTGCTCTCCTCGCTCGGTGGTGCCGCCATCACCAGCGTCCGGATCGAGGGCGTCTCCCATGAGTTCTCGAACATCGAGGGCGTGAAGGAAGACGTCACCGACATCGTCCTGAACATGAAGGACCTCGTCGTCCGCATGCACACCGATGCCGACGCCGTCGAGGCTCCGATCGTCGCGACCGGCCCCGGCAACGTCACCGCCGCCGACATCGACCTTCCGGCCGGCGTCGAGATCCTCAACCCAGATGCCCCGATCGCCACGCTCGAGAAGAAGACCCGCCTCGAGATGTACGTGACCATCGGCCGCGGCCGTGGCTACCGTCCGGCGGAGGAGAACAAGGACGCCGACCAGCCGATCGGCGTGATCCCGATCGACTCGATCTTCTCGCCGATCCGCCGTGCTTCCTACACGGTCGAAGCCGCCCGAGTCGGTCAGCGCACCGACTTCGACAAGCTCACCCTCGAGCTCGAGACCGACGGTTCGATCGAGCCGAACACCGCGCTCCGTGAGGCCTCGGAGATCCTGATCAAGAGCCTCGCCATCTTCAGCGACCCGGACCGGGTCGAGGAACTCACCGCCCGTGAGCCCGTCGTCGCCGAAGGCGTCGTCGAGGTCGAAGGCGTCGCGCCGGCCACCGGCGGCGAGAACGACATCCTGATCGACGAGCTCGAGCTCAGCGTGCGTTCGTACAACTGCCTCAAGCGGGCGGGCATCGAGACGATCGGCCAGCTGCTGGTCAAGTCCGAGTCCGAGCTCGCCGCGATTCCGAACTTCGGTTCGAAGTCGATCGAAGAGGTCATCGAGAACCTGCAGGGCCGCGGCCATCAGCTGCGCCAGGACTAGCCTTACCGAGTAACCCAAGGAGAAACGATGCGCCACGCAAAAAAGAGGAACAAGCTCGGTCGGGATTCCGCTCACCGGAAGGCGCTGCTCAGCAATCTCTCCAAGGAGATCATCGAGCACGAGCGCATCAAGACCAGCCAGGCCAAGGCCAAGGCTGCCAAGCCGGAGATCGAGAAGCTGATCACCCTCGGCAAGCGCGGTGACCTGCACGCCCGTCGCCAGGCCCTTTCGGTCCTGCGGCAGGACAAGTTCGCCGTCCACAAGCTGTTCGAGGAGATCGCTCCGCGGTATGCCGAGCGTCCGGGCGGATACACCCGGATCGTCAAGATCGGCCCTCGCAAGTCCGACTCGACCGAGATGGTCTTCCTCGAGCTCGTCTAGACGGACTCGAACCAGCGTCAGACGAAAGGGCCCTTCGGGGCCTCTCGTCGTTAAAGGGACCGGATCATGGAGAGTGAATCTTTTCGGGTTTCCCCGTGTTCCCAGTGTGGTCCTATACTGGGCCACTAGCGAACGTTCATCAGATGGGACCAGGCAGTTGTCGTTCTTCAGGGGGCATCACACAAATCGGGCGAGGCTTCTCGCCGTCGCACTGGCCGCCTTCATGGCCTCTCTCGGGTTGCTCGTTTCGGCTTCCGGGGCTCAGGCGGACTGGGGAGAGCCGATCCTCGGCAATGCTCCGACTGGAGTCGCGACCGACTCGTCGGGCAACCTCTACGTAGCCGAGTCCTACGGGAACCGGTTCGTCAAGTACAGCTCGACCGGCACCCAGCTCATGGCGGTCGGAACCCCGGGAACCGGCCAGAGCCAGTTCAACTCTCCCAGCGGCATCGCGGTCGAGTCGGGTGGGGCGATCTTCGTCGCTGACACCGGCAACAACCGGATCCAGCGCTTCTACCCCAACGGCAGCTACCAGACCGAGTGGGGCAATTTCGGCACCGCGCTCGGTCAGTTCAAGCAGCCTTCGGCCGTGGCGGTCGACGGCGGTGGCAACGTCTATATCGCCGATACCGACAACGACCGTGTCGCCAAGTGCAACGCCTGGGGCTGGTGCGGTTCGGCCTTCGACTACAGCAGCATCGGCGGCATCTCCGCTCCGCTCGGCGTCGCCGCCGACGGCAACGGCAACGTGTACGTCTCCGACACCGGGAACGACCGGATCGTCAAGTCGGATTCGGAAGGCAATGTCCTCAACGTCTGGAGCACCTACGGTTCCGGGCAGGGTCAGGTCAACGACCCCGCCGGGCTCGCGATCGGCGCCGGCAACACGCTCTTCGTCGCTGACCGGGGCAACTCCCGGGTTGAGCGGCTTTCCACCGGGGGCGCCTTCCTGAGCCAATGGATCGTGCCCTCTCCATACGTGACTTCCCAGCCGACCTCGGTGGCGATCGGTCCCGGCACGACGATCAACGTCGCCAATCCGTGGAACAACCGGGTCGAGCGTTGGGATGCGCCGGTGGGACCCACCGGTCCCACCGGTCCGACCGGACCCACTGGGGCGACCCAGCCGACCGGACCGACCGGTTCCACTCAGCCGACCGGACCGACCGGACCGACTCAGCCCACCGGACCGACCGGATCCACCAACCCGACCGGACCGACGGGCCCGACCGGTGATACGACCGGACCCGTCATCAATCCCGGTGGTGGCGGGAACAACAATGGCGGTGGCAACGGTGGCGGAAAGAACCGGGGCGGCAAGAACGGCGGCAAGAGCGGTGGCAAGGGCAAGACGAAGCAGGCCATCATCAAGCCGGTCAAGGTGTGGAAGGAAGGCGGCGGCAGCGTCGTCAAGGCCGGCAGCTCGGTCAACATCAAGGTTTCGGTCAAGAACAGCGGCACCCTGACTGCCCACAACGTCTATCTCTACATGGGCAAGAAGGCTCTCGCGGGTCGTCCCAGCGTCGAGGTCAAGCGCGGATTCAACATCCGGGCTCTGACCCCGGGCTGGACGGTCACCGGTACGGTCACGATCTTCTTCGGGCGGCGCGCCCACGGCAGGGTGGCCATCACCGGCCAGGCCTGGGGCAACGTCGGAAAAAAGATTCTGATCATCAAACGTCACTAGACTTCGGCAACAAGCTGGACGCGACAAGGGGGAACGAATGGATGGGAACGTGGCCGGGGAGACCCGGAAGGTAGCTGTCAGGACGAGCAAGGGGATGGTCGCCGTCGGATTGCCGGTCGGAATCGCGCTGTTCGGGATCGGAATCGCCGGCAGCGCCGACGCCGCCGACTTCACGGTGACCAGCCTCGACGATTCAGGCGCCGGGACGCTCCGAAGCGCGCTGGAATCGGCCAGCGTCAATCCAGGCGATGACCGGATCCTCTTCCAGTCCGGTCTCAGCGGCACGATCCACGTCGCGACATCTTTGCCCGAGGTGAACGGTTCGGTGGAGATTCTCGGTCCCGGCCCGGAGAACCTGAAGATCGACGGTGGCGGCACCAACCACCTGCTCGACGTGGAGGGGGTGTCGACGGTCTCGGGCCTGACTCTCTCCAACGCCAGGAACGACATCGAGTGCTACACCTACGAGGACTATTACTACGGAGACGACTACGAGTATTGCTACGCCGCGTCGGGCGCCGCCCTGGCAGTCACCAACAGCGGCCAGGTGACGGTTCGCGACGTCGACTTCACCGGCAACCACGGAGACGAGACCGGCGGGCCCGCCATCTTAGGGGTGGGCCAGTCCACGAACCTGACCGTCGAGGACTCCAATTTCAGCGGCAACCAATCCGACGCGGTCGGTGCCGCCATCCTGACCCAGGGCGGCCTGAAGGTGACCGGTTCAACCTTCACCGGCAATTCGGCCACCTACGGTGGGGCGATCCAGACCATCAGCTACGGGGAGCACGCAGGCGCGGTGACGATCTCCGGCTCGACCTTCACCGACAACGAGTCCCATGGCCCCGGCGGTGCGGTGAGCCACTGGTCGCGTGGATCATTGACCATCGAGGACTCGACATTCACCTCCAACCGGGCCTTCTGGGCCGGCGGGGCCGTCATGGTCCCGTGGGGACGTGACGTGAAGATTTCGGGGTCCACTTTCAACGGCAACTCGGTAGGGCGCCCGACCGGGTCCTCTTCGTCCGAGAGCCGGGGTGGCGCGGTTTCGGTCACCGCCGACCGGTTCGTCGACATCGAGAACTCGACCTTCGTGGGCAATCAGGTCACCGACGGCCGCGGCGGCGCGATCCATCTCGGCGACGGCGAGGCGACACTCGACTCGCTGACCGTCGTCGACAACTCCGCTTCCGGTGACGTCGACCGGTCGGGAACCGGAGGGATCTTCGAGGAGAACTGGACCAGCAGCCTCAAGAACTCGATCGTCAGCGGTAACACGGGAGGATCGGCGCCGGACATCGGGGGTGGCAAGGCCTACACGGACTACTACGACAATTCGATTCCGGCCGGCGCCCTCACGACCACTTTCAGCCTGATCGGCGATACGTCGGGCGATGCGTTCAAGGATGGGCAGCTGGAGCAGACGAACCTGATCGGCGTGGATCCCCAGCTTTCGGCCCTGGGCGACAACGGCGGTCTGACCCAGACGATGCTGCCCGCTCCGACCAGCCCGGTTGTAGACCAGGGATCGACCCTTCTGGCCGTGGACCAGCGCGGCCAGGCCCGCCCGGTCGATTACCAGAAGATCGACAGCCCCGCGGTGCCCAACGCCAACGGCGCCGACATGGGAGCGGTCGAACTGACCAATCCGCCGCCTCGATATGACGTGAAGGTCAACAAGGTCACCTTCAACAAGAAGAAGGGCACCGCGTCCGCCCTCGTCACCTTCAGCCAGGACGGCAAGCTGGTGGTCTCGGGCAAGTTCGTCCAGCGCGTCAAGAAGCAGGTGCTGGCCGACAAGGGAGTCAGGGTCACGATCCGCCCGAAGGGCAAAGCTCTGAAGCAGCTGAAGAAGAAGGGCAAGGCCTCGGTCCTGGCCAAGTTCTCACTCCAGAGCGGGAAGGTCACGAAGTCCGTCAAGAAGACCTTCAAGCTGGTCAAGAAGAAGAAGGCCGGTAAGCGTCACCCCAAGAAGCGGTGAGGCTACTCGGGTAGCTGGATCGAGCCGAGCGCGGCCGGACTGTCGCGCTCGGCTATCTCCGGGAACCTGCGGTCCGGGACCAGGGCCACGTCGAAGATCTCCTGGACCCGGCCCTCGAAGCGGAGGAACCCGGACACTTCGCCCCGGTCAAGGTCAACCGCCCAGACGCCGGATTCGAGGCGCCGCTTCGATTCCGCGATCGGCAGCCCGCCGAAGGTGGCGGTCTCCCGGATCTGCGAGAGACCGATGAAGGCCGTCCGGCCGACGATCGTGAGCCCGCGGGTGAAGCCGGGCAGGTCCGCCAGGGTCTCACGGGCTCCGGTGACGGGATCGATCGAGCAGAGCAGGCCGTGGCCGGACTCGAGGAAGTAGAGCCGGTCGCCGGACCATCGCGGCGAGTGGGGCATCGACAGCCCCTCGGCGATCGCCTCGCCGCTCACCACGTCGAGAATCAGTCCGCCGGTGGCCTTGCCCTCGCGCCAGCCACCCGGCTCGTCGGAGCGTCCCAGCATCGTCACGTACCGGGGCAGGCCTTCGACCATCGCCATACCGTTCAGATGGCAGCGATCGCCGCCGGCGATCCGGCTGATGAAAGGCGGTGACCATCGCGGCACGAGGCTGTGGACGCCGTCCAGCGTGGCGAGGCAGGAGAGTTTGGTCGCGACCAGCCAGATCTCGCCCTGCTTGCCCAGGCCGACGTCGTGGATCGCCACGTCGCCCGTGAACTGGCTGAGCCTCGGCAGGAAGCAGGCATCATGGGTCCCGGCCGGTTCGAGCTCGGCCGCAGCCTCCGGCATGTTCCGGTACTCATGGACTTCGGTCCGGGTGCCGATCACCAGCCGATCGCCGTCGCAGGCAATGCCCATAGGCCGGTCGAAGCCGCGGAAGTGCGTGTTCAGGCCCGCGCCTTCTCGTCGGATGAGGATCAGCCGGCCGGACTGGTAGGTCGATACCAGGAGCGAGCCTCCCGTTCCGGCGACCAGGTCGGGGAACGAGCCGGTGTGGACGCTCCGCAGCGGCTCCTCCGGGGCCGCTGCCCCGATGGTGCGGGCCGAGGGAGATGTGTCGGCCAGATAGTCGACCGCCCGTCTGGACAGCGAGTCGATGCGGTCCGCGAACGAGGCCGGCGGTGAAACTGGCTCGATCTCGCCCTCGACGGCCAGCGAGCGGCGGAATGTGGTGGCGATGCCGGCGAACCATCCCAGGTCGAGGAACCGGCAGACCCGCTGGGTCTCCTCTTCGCTTCGTTCGCGGAGCTGCCGGAAATCGGCCACGCACCAGCGGTCGCCCGGCAAGGATTCAAGCGCGTCGAGGCCCATTTCAGTGCATTCGCACCACTGCCCGGCCACCACATCATCCAGGGGCAGGCCGTTCAGGGCCTGCCAGCCGGGGATCAGGGGAAGAGACCAGGGAAGGCCATCCCAGCCTTCCAGCCGGGGATGGGTGACCGCGGCGCCCGAAGACCAGAGCTCCGCCATCCGAGCCAGCGCCTCGCCGGGATCCCGAAAGCAGAAAACGAACTTGGAGTCCGGGAAGAGATCGGCAAGCCGGGGAATCCGGAGCACGTCGGCGGCGCCTCCCGCGAGCAGCCGCAGCTCCCGGTCCGGCTGTTGCGAACTCCGCGCGCCGGCGATCTCCGCGAGATCCACATCGGGCGCGACGACGACGTCAGGCGCCCGGCTGAGCGCGCGCCTGACATGCTCCGTGCCGGACCCGGGAGGTCCCAGCACGAAGATCGGTGCAACGATGTCGATCTCCCCGTCGGCTGGACTGATGGGCTGATTCTCCCAGCAAAGTGAACTGGCGTCTTGACATCGAGTACGACGGCTCGGCCTTTCGCGGCTGGGCCAGGCAGGACGGTGGCGTCGACACGGTCCAGGCACGGCTCGAGGAGGCACTGAGGATCGCCCTGCGGGCCGACGGGCCGGTCGAGCTGACCGTCGCCGGCCGCACCGACGCCGGGGTCCACGCGCTGGGCCAGGTGGCGAGCTTCCGGTTCGACGGCGAGATGCCGCCGATGATCGTGCGCAGCCTGAACGGGCTCACCCCGCGGGGCATCGCAGTCCGGGCCGTCACCCCGGTCTCGGGCTTCGACGCCCGACGGGACGCCGTTTCCCGCACCTACTGCTACCGGATCCTGACCCGGCGGCCGGACCAGCCCTTTGCCGTGAACCGGGCCTGGTGGGTCTCCCGCCCGATCGACCGGGAGCTCCTCGATGCCTGCGCCGGCCTGGTGGCCGGGCGACATGACTTCACCGCCTTCACTCCGACCGAGACTTACCACAAGCGATTCGAGCGGGTCATCCATTCGGCCGAGTGGAGGGAGGAGGGAGGGCTGCTCGGCGCGGACATCCTCCAGTTCTGGATCACCGGCGACTCGTTCATGCGGAACATGGTCCGCATCCTGGTCGGCACCATGCTCGAAGTCGGCGATGGCTCTCGCAGCCTCGACGACTTCGATCGTCTGCTCCGCGGTGCAGAGCGGCCCGAGGCAGGGATGACGGCACCTCCCCAGGGCCTCTACTTCGTGAACGTGGACTACTGAGGAGTCGGGCGGGGTCCGACCCGCCCTCCCAGGCCAACCCGCCAGTTCATGGAGATAAATGATGGATGGACTGGCTCCGCTTGGCGGTCCATCGGCCTGGGCGTGTCAGGGGTTTCATATCCTTGGGGCAGATGAAGATCCTTCTCACCAATGACGACGGGATCGGGGCTCAGGGCCTGCAGACGCTGAGGCGTGAGCTCCGTCAGATCGAAGGCGTGATCGTTGAGGTCATCGCGCCGGACTCGAATCGCAGCGCCTCCGCCCGCAGCATCACGACCCGCTCGCCGCTGTCGGTCGCCGAGGTCCGCTTCGAGGACGGTGACCTCGGCCATGCGACCGACGGCACCCCGGTCGATTGCGTCCGCTTCGCGGATGTCGGACTGGTCGGCGAGCGGCCGGACCTGATCGTCTCCGGCATCAACCACGGACTCAATCTCGGCGATGACGTCACCTACTCCGGCACTGTCGCCGCCGCCCTCGAGGGCGTCCTGCTCGGGATACCGGCGGTCGCGGTCTCTCAGCAGTCGACCAGGGGCGAGCTCGGGTACATGCCCCAGAAGAGCTACGACTTCACGGTCGGGGCCAGGTTCACCGCCGGGATCGTGCGTGAACTGGCCGACCACCCGATGGCGCCGGGCTCTTTGATCAACGTCAACGTGCCCGGCGGCGAGATCGAGGGGGTGGACGTGACCAAGCTCGGCAAGCGCCTTTACCGGGACGAGCTGAAGAAGGTCGAACGTGACGTCGAGGACGGCCGCACCAGCTACCGGATCTACGGCTACGAGCCCGGGCTCGACGACGAGCCCGGCACCGACATCGGCGCGATCGCCAGGAACCGTGTCGCGGTGACCCCCCTTCGGCTGGACTGGACTCACCACGACGAGATCGAGGGCCTTCGCGGCCGTGACTTCGAACGTCTGCTGGGGGCGGCCGCCTCTTGACCGGCGAGGGATCCGACAGCACTGAAGCGAGGCGGATCGCCGAGCTCCGTGAGGAGCTGAACCATCACATCGTCCTCTACTACGAGAAGGACGATGCCGAGATCTCCGACGAGGAGTACGACCGGCTCTTTGCCGAGCTCCAGGCCCTGGAAGGCAGGCATCCGGAACTGGTGACCGGTGACTCCCCGACCCAGCGGGTCGGGGCGCCCGCCTCGGCCAGCTTCGCTCCGGTCGAGCACGCGGTGCCGATGCTCTCCCTCGCCAACGCCCGGACCGAAGAGGAACTGACCGCCTGGGAGACCAGGATCAGAAACCACCTCGCCCGGCGCGACGTCGATCCCGGCGAGATCGACTTCGTCACCGAACCCAAGATCGACGGTCTGGCGATCTCGCTCACCTATGAGGATGGGAAGCTGGTCCGCGGCGCGACCCGAGGCGATGGACGGGTCGGGGAGGACGTGACCCCGAACATCGAGACGATCGCCACGGTGCCGAAGGAGCTCGAGGGGGCGCCGCCGCTGATCGAGGTGCGTGGCGAGGTCTACCTGCCGCTGCCCGACTTCGCGGAGTTGAACCAGAAACGGGTCGATGCCGGACTCCCGGCATTCGCCAACCCGCGCAACTCGGCGGCCGGCTCGATCCGCCAGAACGATCCCAAGGCGGCGGCCGAACGGCCGCTGGCGGTCTGGTCCTACGGCATCGGCGCCCTCGAGGGGATCAGCTTCGCCAGCCACTCGGAGGAGATCGAGTGGCTGCGGAAGAACGGGTTCCACGTCAATCCGGACATCGCCGTCCAGCACTCGATCGGCGAGGTGCTCGATCGCTGCCGCTGGTGGCTCGACCGGCGGGAAAAGCTCGATTTCGAGATCGACGGGGTCGTGGTCAAGGTCGATGACATCGGCCTCTGGAACGAGCTCGGCAACGCCGGCCGCGAACCGCGCTGGGCGATCGCCTGGAAGTTCCCGCCGACCACGGCGACCACGAGGCTCCTCGACGTCGTCTGGAACGTCGGACGCACCGGCCACATGGTTCCGTTCGCGATGCTGGACCCGGTCAGGGTCGGCGGTGTGACGGTCTCGACGGCGACCCTCCACAACGAGGAGGACCTGGCGCGCAAGGACGTCCGGCCGGGCGACGAGGTGGTGGTCCTCCGGGCCGGTGACGTGATCCCGCAGGTGGTTTCGGCGCTGCCCCAGAAACGGCCGCCGGACGCGGTCAAGCCAGAGGTGCCGAAAGTCTGTCCGGCCTGCGGCACGGAGGTCGTCAAGCCCGAGGATTCGGTCTTCTCGATCTGCCCGAACCGTTCCGGCTGCCCCGGCCAGATCTTCCAGCACATCAAGCACTTCGTCTCTCGCGGCGCGATGGACATCGAGGGGATCGGAGAGAAGCAGGTGCTCCGCTTCCTCGACGAAGGGTTGATCGGCGACGTCGCCGACATCTACGAGTTGAAGCAGGAACAGCTCGAAGCTCTCGACCGGATGGGCAAGGTCTCCTCCGGCAACCTGATCGCCGAGATCGAGAAGTCCCGTGAAGTGCCGTTCCCGCGGGTGCTGTTCGCCCTCGGCCTGATCGGGGTCGGCCCGGCCACCGCCGAGATCCTCGCCGACGAGTTCGGCTCGATCGACAAGCTGCGCGAAGCGGACCCGGAAAGGATCGAGCAGGCCGAGGGGATCGGTCCGATCATGGCCCGGCAGGTCGCCGAGTCCCTGGCCGACGGGCGCACCTGGGAGATCATCCAGCGGCTGCGTGAAGCAGGGCTCAGGATGGAGCTGTCCGAGGACGAGCGGCGCCCCGAAGGCGGCCCGCTGGAAGGCAAGACGGTGGTCCTCACCGGCACGCTGCCCGACCTGACCCGCGACGAGGCGGGAGCGATGGTCAAACGCGCCGGCGGCAAGGTCACCGGATCGGTCTCGAAGAAGACCGACTACGTGATCGCCGGCGAGTCGGCCGGTTCAAAGCTGGAGAAAGCCGAGAAGCTCGGGATCCCGGTCCTCGACCGCGAGGGCCTCGACCGGCTGCTTGCCGGTGAAGAATGAGTAAGTCGCGGTGAGGTTGAAGTTACCGTCAAATAGCGCACATAACTTCAACCTCACCGCCGCCGAACCACCACCTCACGGAGCCGGCCCAACCATTCCCTGTTTCTGTGGGCCGGCGGGTTTCACTGGGAGGGCGGGTCGGACCCCGCCCGGCTCCTCATAGCCGCGCGATCAGCGCGGCGATCCGGTCCTGGGCGTTGTGGGCGACGGTCAGGTTGGTGACTCTGTTCATCAGGATGGAGAAGGCGAACTGACGGCCGGAGGCGTTGAAGCAGTATCCGGACAGAGCCGAGACCCCGGTCAGGGTGCCGGTCTTGGCATGGCAGTGCCGCTGGGCCGCTGAGCCGCGGGTCCGGTCGGCGAGAGTGCCGTCGACCCCGGCGGTGGGCAGGGAGTCGAACAAGGCGCCGCCCCAGGGCTCGCTCCGCGCTTTGAAGAGCAGCCGGACCACGTCATGGGCGGTCGAACGGTTGCCGAAGGTGAGTCCCGATCCGTCGATCGGCCACACGTTCGCGTCGAGACCGGCCATCGTCCGGCGCACGACCTTCACTCCCTCGGCCGTGGTTCCCGAGCCGCGGACATAGGCGCCCAGGTCCTTCAAGAGCGTCTCGGCCCAGAAGTTGACCGAGTTCAGGTTGGTGATCCGCACCATCCAGGCCATGTCGGGCGAGACCTGGCGGGCGACCACGTGCCGCAGCGCCTTGGCCGGAGCCTTGCGCAGCCCGACCGTCGGCTTCACGTTGACGCCGCGGGCTCTCAGCACCCGGGCCAGGGTGCGGGCGGCCAGCCGGGCCGGGTCGGTGCTGAAACGGTCCAGGCGGGACGAGGTGAACCCGGCGTTGAAGGAGAGCCCCGAGAGCGGGCCGATCCAGGGGCTGGTCGTGTAACCCGAATCGGCGACTCCGCGCAGACGGTCGAAGATCGTGTCGTCGGCGAAGATCGCACCGGTCACCCGCTTGATGCCGGCACGCTTGACCTGGGCCGCGAGCTTCTCGACTTCCGTGCCCTGCCCGGCCAGATAGGCATCCACGAAAGCCCCGGTCCCGAAGCTGGGATCGCCGCCGCCCCTCAGGTACAGGTTGCCGGTGAGGGTTCCGCCCTTCACCTTGCCATCCGCCAGGACCAAGGTCCTGAAGGTCTTGGCCGAGCCGAGCCGGTCGAGCACCGTCCCCGTGGTGAAGAGCTTGTTGTTGGAGGCCAGGGAACGGCGGGCCCCCGGGTTGAGGGTGCATACGTTTTTGCCGTTGCTCAGGTTCATGACCCGCAGGCTGGTCGCGCCGTTGCCGCGCCGGGCGAGGTTGCGCATCGTCGCGCATACCCGGTTGGCGCTCACGGTCGCTTCCGCGCCCGACCCGTCGTGATTGACGATCTGGGTCCGGAAGGCACGATCCGGGTTGGGAAGCGGCTTGGGAGGGGCCGCCTGGGCGGTTGCGACCCCGAGAAAAAGGCTGACCGCAGCCAGGGCGAGGGGTGAGTGTTTCATCGCATGTAGCAACAAATCCAAGGGCGAAGGTAGCGGAACGTGCCTGTAATTGCTGACATAATCGGATCCCGATGGGCAAAGTCGTAAACATCGAGGAATCCCAGAAACGGCGTAGCAGCGCCAAAAACAAAGAGCGTTCTCGCTCCGCCCTGGTTCTGGGCGGCGGTGGCTTCACCGGGGGCGTCTATGAGATCGGCACCCTTCGGGCCCTCGATCTCCTGGCCGTGAATTCGACCGTCAATGACTTCGATATGTACGTGGGTACCAGCGCCGGGTCGTTCATCGGCAGCATGCTGGCCGCCGGAATCACCCCCGAGGAGATGATGCGGGTCCTGACCGACGATGAAAACTCGCCGATCGACCGGATCAGCCAGGACACCGTCCTGCGTCCCAACTTCTCCGAGTACGCCAGCCGGATCGCCACCCTGCCCTTCCATGTCGCCGGCATGGTCAAGAGCATGGTCCCGCGCCTGCGGGAGCTCTCGGTCATCGACATCGCCTACGGTCTGGCCGAGCACCTGCCGAGCGGCATGTACTCGAACGCCGGCATCGGCGCCTACGTCCGCGAGGTGCTGGCCACCAAGGGCATCGTCGACTCCTTCGACGCTCTCTCTCGTGAGCTCTACCTGACCGGAACCGACCTCGACTCCGGTGAACGTGTCGTCTTCGGTGACAAGGACGGCGACTGGGCCGGCATCCCGGTCTCGAAGGCGGTCGAGTGCTCGACCGCGCTGCCGCTGGTCTACGAACCGGTCGAGGTCAACGGCCGCACTCTGGTCGACGGCGGCATCTACTCGACCACCAACGTGGACGTCGCGGTCGAGCGCGGGGCCGAGTTCATCGTCGTGATCAACCCTCTGGTGCCTTACGTCAACGACCGCAACGTCGGGCTGCCGACCGTTTCCGGCAGCCGGGTCCGCCGGCTCGCTGACATGGGCCTCCCGGCCATAGCCAACCAAGCTTTCCGCCTGCTGCTCCATCAACGGCTCTCGATCGCGGTCGAATCGTGGAAGGAGCGCTATCCCGGGGTGGACATCCTGCTCTTCGAGCCCGACCCCGATGACGAGCTGATGTTCGGCACCTCGATCATGGACTACTCACGCCGGCTCGACATCGCCACTCATGGCTTCGAGACCGTGACCGCCCATCTCGCCGAGGACTACGCCCACTACACCGAGATGGCCGAGAAGCACGGCATCGAGATCTCCGCCACCCGCCTCCGCCGAGTGGTCCGCAAGGTCAGAGAGCAAGAAGGCTCCGACGCCTCAGTCTGGCGCCGAATCTTCGAACAGACGACCGGAGCGCTCCTAAGGCAGACCGGCACGTCTTAACTGCAGTCGGCGAGCTGCGCTCCGCCTCCCAGAAAAACCCGTCCGATCACGACAGCCATGAATTTTGGGTTTCGTGAGATCTGAGTTGGTGGCGATTATCGCCGTCAACTCAGATCTCACGAAAGTTAATTCGGCTCGGCCTCTCGCTTACGACGCGTAAAGCTCTTCGATCTCTTTTTCGTACTTGGTCGCGACGACCGGGCGCTTGATCTTGAGGGTGGGGGTCAGCTCCCCGCCTTCCTGGCTCAGGTCATTGGGCAGGATGTGGAAGCGCTTGATCTGCTCGACCCGGGCGAAGTGCCTGTTGATTTCCTCGATGTGCTTCTCGATCGTCTCGCGGACCAGCGGGCTGCTGACCATCGCGGCAGGCTCGTCCAGCATGCCCTGCTCGGCGGCGAACCTGGTCAGTGCCTCCTGGTCGAGGGTGATCAGGGCGATCAGGTACGGCCGGCGGTCGCCGATCACCACGCACTGGGAGATCAGAGGATGCCGCTTGACTTCCTGCTCGATGTTGACCGGGGTGATGTTCTTGCCGCCGGCGGTGATGATGATCTCCTTCTTGCGGCCGATGATCGAGACGTAACCGTCGTC
>Ga0153956_1000935_pt1 | contig 29051 bp, 26 predicted proteins | sample TSFL040MetaG_FD_104704 | JGI IMG/M metagenome (GOLD analysis project Ga0153956, IMG submission 104704) | Attine ant fungus gardens microbial communities from Florida, USA - TSFL040 MetaG | ecosystem: Host-associated > Fungi > Mycelium > Unclassified | place: USA: Florida, Wekiwa Springs... | reverse complement strand
CGCACCCTCCACCCCTCCCCACGAGACCCGGCCCTCTCGTGGCGGCCACAGCCTGCCCGGGCCGCCACGAGAGGGCCGGGTCCCTTTCCCCGTCCCTTTGTCGTCCCTTCCCCCGTCCCTTCCAGGCCTCCCCGGCCCCCCGGCGTCGCCCTCAGGCCCCCCGTCCCTCCGGCTGGGCGGGTCAGGCCTCTACGTCTTCGTAGTGAGCGAAGGCGGGGGGTTCGGCGAAGAAGTTGCCGATCGGGGCGCGGTAGGCGCTGAAGTCTTCGCCCTCGCGGAAGTCGACGTGGGCCTCGACCGTGTCCCACTCGACCGTGACCACGAAGCGGTCGGGCTCCTCGATGCAACGGCGGACGCTGGCGCTGCGGCAACCGGACGCGGCGCGCAGCACGGCAAGCGCCTCGGGCAAGGCGGCGAGCATCGCGTCGCCGTCGTTGGCGCGGAACTGGGCCAGCTCGAAGATCGCCATCCTTCCTCCCGTCTCAGCGGCTCATCTGGCCGCCGTCGACCAACAGGGTCACACCGGAGATCAGGGCGGCGCCGTCGCCGGCGAGGAACAGGGCGGCGCGGGCGATGTCGTCGGGCTGCGCCGAGCGTCCCATCGGGATCCCGGCGATGAGCTGCTCGACCGCGTCGTCGTACTCCGCCCGGGTGGCGGCCATGCCCGGCGTCTCGGTGATCGTCGGGCCGATCGCGACGACGCGGACCCCGTGCGGGCCGAGCTCCCGCGCCATCCCGCTGGTGATGCCGCGCACCCCCCACTTGCTGGCGCTGTAGGCACCGGAGCCGAAGTGGGCGGCGGTCGAGGCCATGTTGATGATCACGCCGCCGCCCGCCGCGATCATCCGCCGGGCCGCCGACTGGACGCCGAGGTTGGTGCCGAGGAGGTTGATCTCGAGGATCCGCCGGTACTCCTCGGCGGCGGTCTCGAGCAGCGACTCGGGCGGATAGATCCCGGCGTTGTTGACCCAGACGTCGATGCCGCCGAGCCCCGCCACCGCGGCCTCCGCCGCCGCCTCCACCTGGTCGGCGTCGGTGACGTCGAGGGCGACCGAGCGCACCTCGGCGCCGGGGTAGGAATCACCCAGCGCCGCTGCCGTCGCGGCGGCCGCGGCGGCGTCGACGTCGGCCAGCAGGCAGTTCGCGCCGGCCTCGCAGAAGCGCTCGGCGATCGCTCTGCCGATGCCCCGGGCACCGCCCGTGATCACCGCGTTGCGGCCGTCCAGGCTCAGGAGCTCGCGGTGGCTCGTCAACTCTCCCATCGCCGGCACCCTAGATGAACGCCACCGCCTCGTCAACCGGGCGCCCGGTTGATTCCTACAAGGGGATCCGGACCCTGACCCGGCCGCCGAACGGACCGGAACTCGGCCTGGCGTTACCCCGGCGGCTCTATAAGCTGATCATCCAGAGGAACTTCGAGGCGCCGCGATGGTCCGGCGACGCGCGGTCGGCGCGGGTCAGGATCGGACGAGGGCAGAAGGGGAAGCCGCGTGGCAGAGGTGACGTCAAGTCCGGGGGAGCGTGCCGTGCGGGTCGGCGCCGACCTGTTCGCGGAGCAGTCGTACGGGGCCACCACGACCCGCGAACTGGCGCGCGCGCTCGGCATCACCAACGGCACCTTCTACCACCATTACCCCAACAAGGAAGACCTCCTGATCGAGATCTGCCTCGAGGCCACCGACGGTCTGCTCGCCGCAGGCGAGGAGGCGGTCGCGACGACCGCGCCGGGCGAGCCGCGACTGCGGGCACTGATCGCGGCGCACGTCGCGGCGACCGTCCGGGACCTGAACCTGCACCGCACGATGCTGACCGAGCTGCGCTCGCTGAGCCGCGCCAACGCCCGGCGGGTGACCGAGCGCCGCGACGCCTACGGCGACCTGGTCGGCGCCGCGGTGCGGGACGCCCGCCAGGCCGGCTTCCTGCGCGACGACATCGCCGACGACGTCCTCACCGCGCTCCTGCTGAACCTGCTCAACTGGACCGTGTTCTGGCTCGGCGACGGCTCCCGCCCGGAGCCGGAGATCGTCACGACGATCGCCGCGGTGTTCTTCGAGGGAAGCCGTAGAAAGATCTAAAGTTCAACCGGGCGCCCGGTTGACTTCTGGGGTGCGCGGTGTACCGTGGGCCGGGCAAGGGGTTGCTGCCCACCAAACAGGCGATCAAAGGGGAGGCATGGGATGCCGAACTCCGACACTGCAAACGGCGAGGTGCCGATCGTCGTCCGACTGGATGACCTGAAGCCCTTCTGGGGAACCGCGCACGCCACCGAGCCCGGCTTCCTGCGCTGGCTCATCACCTACGTCGGCCCGCCGGAGGGGAATCCGAATCCGGAAAGCGGGGCGGTCAGCGACCGCGCCATCCTCGGCCTGATGCGCCTCTACGCCGGCAACCGCCAGTTCGGCGTACACACCCACACCGTGACCGAGATCTACATCATCGTCCACGGTCAGGTCGAGTCGATCGAGCCCGGCGGGATCCGCCACGTGGCCGGCCCGATGGACTGCCTCTACATCCCCCCGGGCGCCCCGCACGGGGTCCGCGCGGTCGGCGACGAAGACGTCGACCTGGTCTGGATGTGGGACGGGATCGAGCCCGCGGGCGGCTCCACCTACTACGAGGACGACGAGCTCGAGGGCGACTTCCCGCGCGTCTCGCTGGTGCGCTGGAACGATCTCGAACCCCAGTGGGTGACCGAGAAGGCCAAAGAGGGCGGCCACATGCGCTGGAACGTGAGCTGGGTCGGCGGCGACGAGGGCCTCGCCCACCTCAACCGCGAGGCGGGCGTGCTGAACGAGAAGATCGCGGTCGGCGCGATGGTGTTGTTGCGTAACAACACGCAGATCTCACACTCACACCCGATCACCGAGATGTACGTGATCGCCGAGGGTGAATGCGTGCTCAACGAGCACCCGGAGATCCCGCCCCTGGGACCGCTCGACGCGCTGATCCTGCCGCCCGGCGTCGACCACGGCGTGCGCGCGGTCGGCGACCAGGACCTACGCCTGATCTGGATGCACGACCAGCTGTTGCGGATGGACGGAACGCTGCCCGCCTGAGCGGCGGCGCGAGGAAAAGGAGAAGAGATGGGACGTACCAAGGAAGGTGTCTACGCGAACGAATGGAGCGCGCCGGGCTACACCGTCGACGCCGCCGGCAAGGTGGTCGACGGCTACCGCCCCGGTGAGCCGAGCAACTGGGGACGCTGGGGCGACGACGATCGCCGCGGCACCGCCAACCTGATCACCCCGGAGAAGGTCGCCGCCGCGGCGGGCCTGGTGAAGACCGGCAAGGTGTTCTCGCTGGCCCTGCCGATCGACGCGTCGGTCCCCACCTATCCCGGCCGCAGCGCCCCCAACCATTACTTCAAGCACAGCGGCGCCGACGTGGTCACCGGCAACCCCCTGCAAGCGACCAGGCCGGACGCGGTGATCGCCAGCGACGACGGCATCGACATGAACCTCCAGGGCTCGACCCAGTGGGACGGCCTCGGCCACTGTCAGTACCGGGACACCCGCTACAACGGCTTCTGGTCGGGCAACGTCACCGCTTACGGTGGTGACACCTCACTGGGGATCGAGAACATGCGCGAGAGCTTCGTCGGCCGCGGCGTGCTCCTCGACTTCCCCCGCTTCGCCGGCGTCGAGAACCTCGAGCCGGGCACCTCGATCAACACCCGGATGCTGGAGGAGATCTGCGCGAAGCAGGGTGTCACGGTAGGTGCCGGGGACATCGTCCTGATCCGCACCGGGCACCTCCGTCTCTGGGACCCGACCGCCGAGCAGGCGGCGAAATGGGAGTACTTCCTGAACTCCCCCGGGGTCGGCGCCTCCGGGATCTCCTGGTTCGCCGACAACGACATCGCCGCCACCGCCTCCGACACCGCCTCGTTCGAGGTGTCGCCCTACGAGAACGACGACGCGCTCGCCGTCCACCGCGCCTTCCTGATCGACCTCGGGCTGACGATCGGTGAGCTCTGGGACCTGGAAGCGCTGGCCGAGGCCTGCGCCGAGGACGGGAGCTACGAGTTCCTGCTGGTCGCGCCGCCGCTCTACATCCCCGCCGCGGTCGGCTCGCCGCTCAACCCGATCGCGATCAAGTAGCCGGGGCCGATGTCCTCGTCCGCGCCGGCGGCCGGCGGCTTCACCGACCTCTCGCCGCTCAGCTTCCTGCTGCGCAGCGCCGCCGTCTTCCCCGACCGCCCGGCGACGAGCCTCGACGGCCGCGTCCACACCTACGCCGAGCTGCTGGCGCGGGTGCGGGCGCTGGCCGGGGTGCTGCGGGCGCGCGGGGTCGAGCAGGGCGATCGCGTGGCGGCGCTGCTGCCGAACCTGCCGGCGATGCTCGAGGCCCACTACGCGGTGCCCGGCATCGGCGCGGTCCTGGTGCCGATCAACTCGCGGCTGGCGCCGGCGGAGGTGGCCTGGATCCTCGACCACTCCGGCGCCAAGGCGCTGCTGGTCGACGGCCCCGGGCGGCAGGCGCTCGAGGCCGGCGTCGATCCCGGCGCGCTGCCGCCGCTGATCGACGTCGACGACCCCGGGGACGAGGGCTACGAGGCGCTGCTCGCGCGGGCGGACCCGGCGCCGGTCGGGGTCCAGGCGGAGACCGCCGTCCTCTCGATCAATTACACGAGCGGTACCACCGGGCGGCCGAAGGGCGTCATGTACACCCACCGCGGCGCCTACCTGCAAGGGCTGGGGATCCTCGCCCAGTGCGAGTTGACCGCCGCCACGCGTTACCTCTGGACGCTGCCGATGTTCCACTGCCACGGCTGGGCCTTCACCTGGGCGGTGACGGCTGCGGGCGGCGAGCACATCTGCCTCCGCCAGCTGCGCCCGGCGCGCGGCTGGGACCTCCTCCGCGAGGCCGCGATCACCCACTTCTGCGGCGCGCCGACCGTTCTCTCGATGCTGCTCGGCGCCCCCGAGGCTGCCCCGCTCGCGGCCCCGGTGCGGGTCTTCACCGGCGGCGCCCCGCCCTCGCCCGACGTGATCCGCGCGTCCGAGCGGCTGGGCTGGGACGTCACCCACCTCTACGGGCTGACCGAGACCTACGGGCCGGCGGCGATCTCCGTCTGGCGCCCGGAGTGGGACGCGCTCCCCCTCGCCGAGCGCGCCCGGCTGAAGGCCCGGCAAGGAGTCGGGACCCTGGTCTCCCAGCCGGTGCGGGTGGTCGACGCCGAGCTTCGCGACGTCGCCCGCGACGGCGAGCAGCTGGGCGAGATCGTGGTCCACGGCAACACCGTCACGATCGGCTACTACCGCGCGCCCGCGGAGACCGACGCCGCCTTCGCCGGCGGGGTCTTCCACACCGGCGACCTCGCGGTCATGCACCCCGACGGGTACGTCGAGATCAAGGACCGCGCCAAGGACGTGATCATCTCCGGCGGCGAGAACATCTCCAGCATCGAGGTGGAGCAGGCGCTCTGCGACCACCCGGACGTCGCCCAGGCCGCGGTGATCGGCGTGCCGGACGAGAAATGGGGCGAGACGCCGCGGGCGTTCGTCGTCCTCACCCCGGGCGCCGCGCTGACCGCCGAGGAGCTGCGCGACTTCGCCCGCGGCACCCTCGCCGGCTACAAGCTGCCGAGCCGGATCGTCGTCCTCGACGAGCTGCCGACGACCTCGACCGGCAAGGTCCAGAAGTTCCGCCTGCGCGAGATCGTCGACTAGCGCGCCGCGCGTCCTGAGGACGCGGCCGCCGTCCAAAATTCAACCGGGCGCCCGGTTGACATTTGAGGTGACCTGAAGTACTTTGCGCCCCGGGTCGGAGCTCTTTCCGGCCCGGGGAGAGTCCGCTGACGCCGGCCGCCGGCGGCAGCAAGTCACCGAGGAGGGAATGAGAGATGAGTAGGAAAGTGCTGACGCTGGCGGCGCTGTTGTGTGCGCTCGCCGCCTTGCTGGGGATGGTCGCGGGATGCGGTGGCTCGAGCTCGAGCGATTCCGCCTCTACCACCGCCGACACGACCGCCGCGGAAGCGACCGAAACGGGCGCCACGCCCGCCGAAGAAGGTGGCGGCTCGAGCCAGGTGCAGGAACAGCTGGCGGCCGACTACGAAGGCGTCTTCGGCGAACTTCCCAAATCGGGGCCGAAAGCGGTGCCCGGCAAATCGATCTGGATCATCTCGCTCTCGCAGGCGGCCGCCGGCGCCAAGCTGCCGAGCGAAGCGGCTGTCGAAGCCGCCGAGAAGATCGGCTGGAAGGCGAAAATCTTCGACGGCAAGGGCGACTACGGGCGGATGTCGGAAGGCATCGACGCGGCCGTCTCGGCCGGGACCGACGGGATCATCGTCGTCGCCGCCGATTGCGGTCAGCTGAAGAGCGCGCTGGAACGGGCGAAGACGGCGGGCGTCCCCACCTACGGCCTGATCTCGCTCGACTGCGATGCCAAATACGGCGGCTCAGGCGAATCGGAGTACTCGGCCACCACCCAGTCGGGCGCCGGCGGCGGCAGCTACGGAAACCTGCTGGAAGAAGTGATCCTGCCGATGCAGGTCGCCTGGTCGGTCGCCAAAGCCGAAGAAGCCGGCGGCAGCATCGTCGCCTTCACCGAGACCGACAACGCGATCATGAAATACAGCAAGAACGGCGTCGTCAACGCACTGGAAGAACTGTGCACCGACAGCTGCGAATCGGCGGAATACTCGATGACCTTCCAGGACGTCCTGCAAGGTCGGCTGGCGGCCAAGATCTCGGCGGCGCTGGCCCAGAACCCGACCGCCTCGGTGGTGATGCTGCCCTACGACGCGGCGGTCACCGCGGGCGGCCTCGAGGCCGTCGCCTCCTCCGGCCGGGCGAGCGAAATCTCGCTGATCGCCGCCGGCGGCTCGCCGGAAAACTACGACCTGATCCGCTCCGGCAAGCAGGCGGCGACGGTCGCGGTCTCGCCGCGCTGGGAGGGCTGGTCGGCGGTCGACGGCCTGAACCGGGTCTTCGCCGAAGCCGAACAGGTCGACCCCGGGATCGGCGGCCAGCTCGTCGACAAGGAAAACAACCTGCCGGCGGAAGGCGAAGAATACGAAGTGCCGGTCGAATTCGCCGCCAACTACGAACGGATCTGGGGCGCCAAGTAGCGCCTCGTCGGTCGCCGCGATGTCCACCCCAGGCGATCCCGCGGGCCGCAGCCCGACCGCACCGGTCGGGCTGCGGCTGCGGCACCTGTCGAAGTCCTTCCCGGGCATGCAGGCGCTGCGCGACGTCAGCGTCGAGCTGCCGGCGGGCGCGGTGCACGCCCTGGTCGGCGGCAACGGCTCCGGCAAGTCGACGCTTATCAAGATCCTCGCCGGCGTCTACACCGGCGACCCGGGCGGCGAGATCCAGGTCGGCGAGCACGTCGTCGCCAGCGACAAGGTGACGCCGGGCTGGGCGGCGCGGGCCCACCTCAGCTTCGTCCACCAGGACCTCGGCCTGGTCGAAGAGGTCTCGGTCGCCGAGAACCTCTATGCCGCCGGCCGTTACCCGCGCCGCGGCGGGCGGATCGACTGGGCTCGCCTCTACGCCGACGCCCAGCGGGAGGTCGACGCGCTCGGGCTCCCGGTCTCGGCCCGCTCGGTGGTCGGCGACCTGCGCCCCGGCGAGCAGACGATGGTGGCGATCTCGCGCGCCATCCGCGGCCGCGACGAGACCCACTCGGGCCTCCTCATCCTCGACGAGCCGACCACCCGGCTGGCCGCCTCGGAGGTGGACGAGCTGCTGGTCACCCTGCGCCGCTTTGCCGCGGCCGGCCAGACGATCATCTACGTCTCCCACCTGCTGGAAGAGCTCTTCAACGTCGCCGACAGCGTCTTCGTCCTCCGCGACGGCGTGCTCGTCGGCCGGCGCCCGGTGGAGGGGCTGACCGAGCCCGAGCTGGTGCGGCTGATCGTCGGCTCGGCGCTGCCGGAGATGACCCGCGACGAGCGCCAGGTCCAGGGCGCGGCGACCGCCGAGCGCAAGCAGGTCCTGCGCGTGCGCGGGCTGGTCGGCGGCCCGGTCGACGGCCTCGACCTCGACGTCCACGAAGGGGAGATCGTCGGCCTCGCCGGGCTCGGCGGCTCGGGGCGGACCAGCACCCTGGAGATGGTCTTCGGCGCCCTCGCGCCGGGCGCGGGCGAGATCGCGATCGACGGCACCGCGCTGCCGCCCGGGGACGTGCAGGCGGCGATGCGCGCCGGGATCGCCTACCTGCCCGCCGACCGCGCCCGCCAGGCCGCCTTCCTCGAGCTGCCGATCCCCGACAACCTCGCCGCGAGCGATCCTGGCCGCTTCTTCCACGGCGGCTTCTACCGTTACCGCCAGGAGCGCCGCACCGCCGCCGAGGCGGTCGCGCGGTACCGGGTGCGGGCAGCGTCGCTGGACTCGGTCCTGCTCAGCCTCTCCGGCGGCAACCAGCAGAAGGTGGTCGTCGCGCGGATCATCAACCTCGACCCGCGCCTCGCCCTCTTCGACGAGCCGACCCACGGCGTCGACGTCGGCGCGCGGGCGGAGATCTATCGCCAGATTCGTCTGGCGGCGGACAAGGGGATGTCGGTGTTGGTCGCCAGCTCGGACACGGACGAGCTGCTCACCCTCTGCGACCGCATCGTGGTGCTTTCCGGCGGCCGGGTGGTCGGCGACGCGGAGGCCGGGAGGGTGGACCGTCATTGGTTGGGAGATCGAATCTTCGGAGGTGAATTGCACGATGCCACGAGTAGATGAGGCAGCGGCCGCCGTTCCTGGCGACGCGAAAAGCAGTCCCGGGACGCCGCGACCCCGCCGCGGCAGCAGCGGCACCGCGGCGACCATGTTCGGCTGGGCCGAGCGTTACGCGCTGGTCGCGATGCTGGCGATCATCATCCTCGTCTTCGCCCTGCTGCCGGCCAGCTCGGGGACCTTCCTCTCCTCCGCCAACCTGCGCAACCTGGTCGCCAACCAGGCGGTGGTCCTGATCGCCGCCCTCGCCGCGCTGATCCCGATCGTCGCCGGCGAGTTCGACATCTCGGTCGGGGCGCTGCTCGGCGCGGTCGCCTACGTCGCCGGCATCTTCATGGCCAAAACCGGGATGCCGGTGGTCCCGGCGATCCTGCTCGCCCTGCTGGCGGGGATGGTGATCGGCATCGTCAACGGCTATCTCGTCGCCTACGTCGGGGCGAGCTCGCTGATCATCACGCTGGGGATGACGACGCTGCTGGGCGGCATCGTCTCCTTGATCTCGGGCGGCATCCTGGTCGCCGAAATCCCCGGCAGCCTGACCCGGTACGGCTCCGAGAACCTGCTCGGCATCCCGGTGATCGGCTGGTTCATGCTGCTGATGGCGGCGATCGTCGCCTACCTCCTGCGTTACTCGGTGTTCGGCCGGCGGCTGCTGTTCATCGGCTCCAACGTCGAGGCGGCGCGGCTGGTCGGGATCCGGACGAAGCGGCTCAAATTCCTCAGCTTCGTGCTCGCCTCGCTGCTGGCCGGGATCGCCGGGATGGTCCTGCTGGCCCGCTCCGGCACCGCCTCGCCGGAAGTCGGCCTCGGCTACACGCTGAACGCGCTCGCCGCGGTCTTCCTCGGCGCGACCACGATCCAGCCCGGCCGCTACAACGTGCCGGGGACGATCGTCGGCGTCTTCTTCGTCGCGGTCAGCGTCAACGGACTGACCTTGGTCGGCGCCGCGGACTGGGTCGACCCGGTCTTCAACGGCGCCGCCGTGATCGTCGCGGTGACGCTCTCGACCGTGCTGCGGGGACGCGCCGCGGGCGCCCGCCAGTCCTGACTCGGAGCCCCTCGTCGTCTTCGACAACTGAACGCGCCCGGGCCGTTTGTGGTCCGGGCACAAAGCGGCTACGTTCGATCGATGGTCCGAGGCTCGGTGATCTCCGCGCCGCCCGCCGCCAGTCGCGGCGAGGTCGAGACGATCGTCGAGATCCTCGGGGCGGAGGTCGACCAGATCGCCGCGGTGCTCACCGACACGATCCACGAGCACCTCGAGGAGCTCGACCACGACATGCGCAGCTGGACGCTGCAGAGCACGCGGGCCAACCTCGGGGTGATCGTCTCGATGATGCGCGACGGGGCCGACCCGACCGCGGCGGAGCCGCCGCCCGAGGCGATCGGCTACGCCAAGGAGTACGTCGTCCGCGGGCTCGACCTGGTCCTCCTGCAGCGCGCCTACCGCACCGCCCAGGGGGCCTTCGCCGAGATCATCGTGGCGCGGCTGCGGGGGACGACCGACGACCCCGACCACCTGACCGGCGCGATGACCTTCTTCAACGCCTGGGTGTTCGCCTGGATCGAGGCGATCGAGCGGCGGCTCACCGACATCTACATGGCCGAGCGCGAGCAGTGGGTGCGTGGGGCCGCCGCGCTGCGCGCCGCCGAGGTGCGGGCGCTCTTGTCGGGACGGGCGGCCGACGCCACCGCGGTCAGCCTGCGGCTCGGCTATGAGCTGGGGCGCTACCACGTCGGCTACGTGGTCTGGTGCGAAGGCGCGGGGGAGCGGCCGGGCGACGCCGGGGCGCTGTTCGCGGCGATGGAGCGGGCGGCGGTGGCGATCGCCGAGTCGCTCGACGCCGGGCCGCCGCTGACCGTCGCCGAGGGCCGCCACCTCGCCTGCTGGGCGGGGCGGCGCGAGCGGCCCGACCTGGCGCGGCTGCGGCTGCCGAAGTCGCAGGCGGGCGGGCTCTCGGTGGCGGCCGGGACGCCCGCGCACGGGGTCGAGGGCTTCGTCCTCAGCCACCGCGAGGCGCTGGCGGCGCGGCGGGTGGCGCAGCTGCGCGGGGACGGCGACGGGGCGCGGGCGGCCTACCCCGACCTGGCGCTGGAGGCGCTGCTGGTCGAGGACCCGGCGGCCGCCCACCGCTTCGCCGCCCGCGAGCTGGGACCGCTGGCGGCGCGCGACGACGCCACCGTCCGCGTCACCGCCACCCTGGCGATCTTCCTCGAGGAGGGCGGCAGCTTCGTCCGCGCCGCCCGCCGCCTCGGCGTCCACTCCAACACCGTCGCCTACCGGGTGCGCCGCGCCGAAGCCGAGCTCGGCTGGCCGGTCACCGAGCGCCAGCTGGAGCTGGCGGTCGCCCTGCGGATCGCGCGGCTGGTCGACTGATGGGGGGCGAGGGTGTGACGAGCGGGTCCGGGGGCGAGCGGGGCGGCGGCGGGCGCCTCGCCGGGCGCGCGGCGCTGGTCACCGGCGGCGGGCGGGGGATCGGCCGGGCGATCGCGCTCGGCCTGGCGGCGGCGGGGGCGAAGGTGACGGTCCTCGCGCGGAGCGCGGGCGAGCTGGAGGCGGTTGTCGCCGAGGTGCGGGAGCTGGGCGGCGCGGGCACGGCGATGGTGGTCGACTGCATGGACGGCGCCGCCCTCAAAGCCGCGGTCACCGCGGCCGGCGACGCGGACCGGCTCGACATCCTCGTCAACAACGTCGGCGGTCTGATCGGCGCGCCGGAGCAGCTGACCGCGCTCGAGCACGACGACGCCCTGTTCGAGCAGAACCTCCACCTGAACCTCACCACCGCCTACTACGCGACCCGCGCGGCGCTGCCCCTGATGGTCGCCGGCGGTTACGGCCGGGTGATCAACATCGGCTCCGGCTACGCCCACCACGGCGGCGGCGGGATCGCCTACAGCGCCGCCAAGCACGGCCTCGTCGGCCTCACCCGCTCCCTCGCCTGGCAGGTCCCGGCCGAGGTCACCGTCAACTGCCTCTGCCCCGGCTGGACCAACACCGCGGTCCTCAGCTGGAACGGCCCCGAGGGCGCGACCGCCGCCGCCGCGAAGGCCCGCATCCACTCCGTCCAAGGTCGCGTCCTCGAGCCCGAGGAGCTCGCCCCGATGGCCGTCCTCCTCGCCGGCCCCGACGGCGCCGGAATCACCGGCCAGGTGATCAACGTCGACGGCGGCTACAAAGTCTGAGCCCGCAAGTCACGCGTCAGAGCGTGCCGCGCGGCATCAGCCACTCGCTGTGGAAGTCGAGGTCGGTCTTTTCGAGGATGACGTCGAAGTCCTTGTCGTAGTGGAGGACGCCGATGCCGTGCCGCTCGGCGAGCGCCGCGATCAGCAGGTCAGCCGGTGGCATGCGGTGGTGACCAACCCGAGCGAGCTGCGCCTGGGCTTCGACAGTCCGGGTTTCGACCTTCTCGTCGATCCGCAGGAAGGGCAGAGCAAGCAGGTCCTCGACCACTTCCGCGTGCTCACGCCCGCCTCGGGCTGAATACCCCGCCTCGAGCAGGAACGGGGCGCACGCCGCCAAGCGCCCCATTTCCCAATCCTCGGCAACCTCGTTCGCTCGAGAATCTGGCAGCGCCGGATCGTTCGTGCGCGCCCAGGCGGAGGTATCGAGGAGGAGCCACACGCTCAAAGCGGCCGCGTCCATCCGGTACGGCGTACCTCTTCCAGTGCCTCGATGTCGATCGGCAGCGGCCGACGCTCCCGAATCCTGTCCGCCATCCGCTTGCGCCGCGCGACCTTCTCGTCAGTTCCCGCGCGCAGCTCCGCCACCTTCGCCCTCGCGCCCAACACAACGATCTCCCCCATCGGCACGCGATCGCTCCCAAGCTCCGCCCGCAGCTCATCGAGCGCCTCCTGCACCGGAGGCGTCTCGGTGATCGCATGGCGGCGTCTCGTGGTCGTCATTGCACGAGAGTAGCACCGGTGCGACACCTGATTAAAGCGGCGGGGACGGGCAGGTCCGTGGCCCGGCGCCCGTTCGAGCCGCGCCCCGGACATCTCGTCGCAGCCCGTCACGCCTATTCGACCCGCGAAAGATGCGACGCACGAGGACCAGCCTCGCGCGTCCATACTGACTAGGAGTCTCGGTGAATCGGACTATTCGGCTGATCTGCCCGAAATGAGCGCGTGCGACTAGGTGAACGGATTCTCTGCGTAGCGATCTTCGGCTCGCGCCATCCTACGCGGGCCGTACAGGTGGCGGGGCCCACCAAGACTCGGGCCGAGCGAGCCGGACCGCCCCGATCCACCAAGTGATTCCAAACGTGAACCAGCCGGAGCCCACAAGGAAATCATGTCCCTTCAATTCCCGCGACCGTGACGGGCCCAAGGAACGGCACGACCACCAGTGCGACGACGTACGCGATCTGAATCGGGGTCGAGACCGCAACGGGTGCCATGCCCAGCATTATCTACCGTAGGGCGTCGAGCACCGGGTCGGTTCGAATTTGGGAGACGAGCTGCCAGCCGCCGACCCGCCGCGAGAAGGCGTCGATCAACCGGGTCTGGCGGACCAGATCACAGCTCGAGCTCTCGGTGGTGGAGTACGTCTCGTGGTTCAACCACGAGCGCCTGCATGAATCGCTGGGTGACCGATCTCCCGTGGAGTTCGAGTCCCTATGCGTTCGACGGGAGGCTCAACTGAGCAATCTCTCTTAAATTGGACATCAACAAAAACGGTCTCCGTCAAACCTGGTCCGGCTCAGCCGTGCACTTCCGTGACTTCACCACCGGGGCCGACATGTGGTGTTGTCTTGCTGCGCGTCGAGTTGCCCGCCGAATCGAAGCCGGGGTCGGAGGACCATCGCACTTGCCGTGCCCAGGACGCTGGCCGTTGGAGCACTTTTCCCCACCGAGATCAAAATTATTGATCGGGTCCTGATCTGCGTAGTCATAAGGGTTGGCCGAGACGCCCGGCACCGGATCAGGCGTCAGGAACCGGCCTAGCTGCGGGATGTAGCTGCGCGCGCCCATCTGGATCACGCCCGATGGTAGTTCGGTACGGCGTGATTTGCCACCGAGCCATCCGAATCTGCCCGGACTGCCAGGTCCCTCCGGTTCCCCGAATTCGTCGGATCGATAGGTGGCGAGGAGCGACATCGCCGTCGGGCTCGAGCTCGCCGACGCGACGACGTCCCCATGGAGGTCGGTCAGCTTGAACGTCGTCGTGCCGCTGCTTTCCTGCACCGCCGCGAGTTCGCCGCCGATTCCGGTGATGTTCCTGGTCCAGGTCGAGCCCAGGGCCGTCCAGGACGGCGAATCGCCCGGCCGTCGTAGTGGAAGACTTCGACCCCGGCGACACCGCCTTCCTGTTCGCGCTGGCGCTGGCGTCCCGTCGCGTCGAGCTGAAAGGTGTTCGTCGTGCCGCCCTGGGACTGCGTCGCGACCATGTTGTTCGCGAAGTAGCTCGTTTTGAGTTCTTTGCCGCCAGCGAAGACTTCGGGGAGGTTGGTGATCCGTCCCCACGCGTCGTAGGTCGGCCCGATCAGCCGGTCCGCTTCGTCGTAGTCGTAGCTCTGGGTGGTGCCGCCCGAGGTCGCGCATGCGCCACCGACCCCGGTCCGCGTCGTCTTCGTCAGGCGGTTCGAGTCGGCGTCGAAAGTGTAGGCGCGACTGGTGCATTCGCCGCCCGTGGGGGTTCCGTGGCTTAGGTCAACCGGGCCCGCGTGATCGTACTTGTAGCGGTTGGCAACCAAGGTGCCGCTGTCGGCGAGGATCTCTCCTTCCGCCGAGCGTTCGAGCGATTCTTCGTACCAGGTGCAGCTTTCGCCGCAGGAGCTCGACTTGGTGTAGGCGAGCCCCGTCGGTTCGTCCGCCTGGTTGTAGGTGGTCTTCGCGGTGAGGCCGTTCGGCAGCCCGCGTTCGATCAGGTCCCCGTCGGCGTCGTAGGTCGCGGTGAAGGTGCCGACCCCGGAGACTTCCATGCTCGTCAACGCGCCGGAGGCTTCGTCGTAGTGCATCGTCTCCGTGCCCCGCGGATCTTTGATCGTCACGGGCCTGCCGTAGGCATCATAGGTCGTTTCCGTCACAGCGCCGTCGGCGTCTTCGTATTTGGTCACCTGGCCGAGGGTGTTGTAGGTCGTCGTCGCCCAGGCGCCGGAGCCGCGCGGCCCTTCTTCGCAGACAAATCCTGGCCGGTCAGACGCACATATGCAGCGCCGTATTGGACTTCGCTACTCGTGCACGTCGGTGTCTCGCGTCCCCTTACCCGTCCCCAGATGCCTTCGCCACAAAACCAGCGCGATGGTAAACCCGTTCTGGATAAACACCACCCCAGATCCTAACAACATCAGTGAAGTACAAAACAGCAAGGGTGATAGTGATGATTCCAATTGAGGCGACTATCGCCGTTTCGAGGGGCGTCCAGCGTCGCCGGCATGGGTAATCGGGCCTCATCATTCGACGCCGTTTAGCATGAGCCCGTCAAATCGCTGGCGCCAGCTATAGCGCTGAGGACTATTGACACGCCGCCGGTCTCGGGCGCCAGCGCAAAGGCGAACCCCGCAACGCCTGCGCCCTCCGCCACGAACCCACAGGCACCGGAATTACCGTCCGATGCATTAGGATTTGGCGGCGGTCCGAACACGGTCGCCAGATGTGTCGCCTTCACCTGTACCGCACGTACTTCCCTCACCTTCCATTTTACCGCTTTGCCCGACCACGCTGCTCAAGACGTTTTCGGCTTCGTGAGTGCGTTCGGAGATCGCCTGCACTCCACTTCTGACCGGTTCGATGACCTCTTTGCTGGTCGGCCTGAAAATGCCGACGGCCACTAAGCAACTCCCATCGATGAACAGTCCCTTTGCGATCCCAGATTCGAGCCCCAACTTGGCCGCCGCCGCGTTAGACGTAAACGCAAAGGCGACCGCCGTCGGGACACCCGGCACTTTGACGTGCCTCAGCGTGAGAAATCTCAGGATCCCTTCCTTTCGCATTGCTCGCGGATCGAGCTCTTCCTTCAACTCGACCTGCATCTCCGCCTTCGCGCCAGCCACCGTTTCGAACTCGAAGACACTCGAGAGCCCCTTGGCCGCCCCTTCGGCCGGGTCGTGGAGCCGCACGATGGCGGCTTCGACAAAGCCCTCGGCTTCGTAGCGCTCGATCTCGGACTTGGCAGGTCTTTCTCCTGCCGCGTTCCTCACGGCCGAGGCCGTCCGGAAAACCTGCGCCATGCCGGGCGCGATCCCAGCCACGTCTCCGGGCTTCAAGAGAAAAGAAACGACCGCGGCGCCAGCGTCGGCGGTCGGTACTACGACCGTTGCCGTGGCCGCCAACAACGTCGCGACTGCGAGGATCATGATCTTCGGTCGATGCAGGTCTGAGATCCGCTCCATCAATCGCTTCCACCTTTCCTCGACCGCCACCTTCTTTGCGCGCCGTGAAGCAGAATGCCTCCCATGAGGATGCTCAATAACCCGCTGCGGACTTCTCCCTCAAGCACGGACCAGACACCCACCGCCAGACCAACCAAAGCCAGCAGAATAACAGCGATGAATAATACCTTCACAGTCCCTCATCCCGGTCCACGATGAACTCTATTTATCCAAGTGCTTTGTTCGCTTAGCAGACTCCGGTCGCACCAGCAATCCCAAATCCAAGACCCAGTAGAGCGCCTCCATCTGCGATGTCCGAGAGCCAACCCGCGATATGGCGTGCCGCCAGGGTGCCCACCTTCTTCGCCGTTATCCTTCCGGCGGTCGCCGTACCTGATATCCAACCGAAACTTTCAGCCTTTTCGGTGCACGACTTACCAAGCAGACCGTTTACAGCGTTTTCAATTCCGCCTACTACGTGTTCGATCTGATGTTCCCACGGCAGCGTGATTGAAATGCCTCCGTAGTTTCCGCGGGTAGTCGGGGTCCTTGCCTGCCGTGCTTGTCGCGCTTCCCGCATGGTGCTTCTGATCTGATTCACGCGGTGTTCGATCTTCTTCTTTGCCTTCTTTGCCTTGGCTGCACACTTCTTCTTGCTCGAGCAGTTTCCATCCAAGTCAAAGCCGTTGACGGGATCTTGATCCGCATAGTCATACGGATTGGCAGACCCGCCCAGGATCGGATCAGGGGTCAAAAACCGACCCAGTGACGGAATGTAGCTTCGGGCACCCATCTGGATCACGCCGGAGGCAAGTTCCGTCCTTCGCGACTTCCCACCCAGCCAACCGAACCGTCCCGAAGTGCCCGACAGCGGTTCGCCGAATTCGGAGGACCTGAACGTAGCGAGTAGTTTGGTCGCGGTCGGGCTCGAGCTGGCCGAGGCCACGACATCGCCGTGCAGATCGGTGAGCTTGAAGGTCGTGGTCCCGGTGCTTTCCTGCACCGCGGCCAGTTCGCCGCCGATCCCCGGGATGTTCCGGCTCCAGGTCGATCCGAGGGCCGTCCATGAGGGCGCATCTCCCGGCCCATTGTAGTGGAAGATTTCCGTCCCGGCGACGCCTCCCGTCTGTTCGCGCTGGCGCTGGCGGCCGGTCGCGTCGAGCTGGAAGGTGTTGGTCACCGCGTTCTGTTCCTGGGTGGCCACCATGTTGTTGGCGAAGTAGCTCGTCTTGAGTTCTTTGCCGCCGGCGAATTCGCCGGGAAGGGTGGTGATCCGGCCCCAGGCGTCATAGGTCGGGCCTTCCAGACGATCGGCTTCGTCGTATTTGTAGCTCTGCGTGGTGCCGCCCGAGGTCGGGCACGCGCCGCCGACCCCAGGGCCCCGGGTCGTCTTCGCCAGGCGATTGGAGTCCGCGTCATAGGTGTAGGCGCGGCTCGTGCATTCTCCGCCGGCGGGGGCTTCCTGGGCTTCGGTCAGACGGCCGGCCTTGTCGTAGCTGTAGCGGTCATTCACCAAGGAGCTCGTGCCGGTGAGGATCCGGCCTTCGACCGACCGTTCGAGCGATTCTTCGTACCAGGTGCAGCTTTCCCCGCAGGAGCTCGCCTTGGTGTAGGCGAGCGCCGTCGGTTCTCCTGCCAGGTTGTAGGAGGTCTTCGCAGTCAGGCCGTTCGGCAGGCCACGTTCGATCAGGTCGCCGTCGGCGTCGTAGGTCGCCGTGAAGGTGCCGACCCCGGAGACTTCCTCGCTGGTGAGGACGCCGGATTCTACGTCGTAGTGGAGGGTCTGCGTGCCCCTGCCGTCGGTGACCGTCGTCGGGCGACCGTAGGCGTCGTAGGTCGTTTCGGCTGCACCCCCGTCGGCGTCTTCGTATTTCGTCACTAATGCTTTCGCAGGCGCGATTCGTACCCTCACGCCGCGCGATACCCACTGTGAAGAGGAATCAAGATGCTGTCGCCCCTGGTCGCGCGACGAGGCAGAGTGAAAAAGTCCCGGCGCGATCCTCGGCCTTCAAGACGACGGAGATCAGCCGACAACGACACGCCGTCGCTCTGGGCATTTTCTTCGGTCCCGGCGAATGGTGCGACCTTACCGGCGTCGCTCGGCACCGGATGTGTGCGTGCCGCGCCAAAGTGTGGACGGCGGCGGATGCGAAGGCTTGCGCGGCGCCCCGCACACGGCGCGCCGGCGGATCATCGATCCGGTGACCGGGAGTCCGGCCGCTCCTCAGCCTGCTTCGGGAGGCTTGCCCGGCTGCTCGGCGTCGGCCTCCGTCCCGGTCCTCTCCTCCGCGGCGCGACGGACGCTCGGGGGATTGTTCGCGGCGCCGGGGTGCGTGGCGGAGTGGACGGACTCCAGCGAGCGCAGCGAGACCCGCGTGTAGATCTGCGTGCTCACGATGTTGACGTGGCCGAGCATCTGCTGGACGTGGCGGATGTCGGCGCCACCTTCCAGCATCAAGGTCGCCATCGTGTGGCGGAAGAGGTGACAGGAGCCGGGCTTGCCGACACCCGAGCGCTCCACGTAGGAGCGGATCAGCCGGCTCAGGGCTTCGATGTGGATCTTGAGGCCGGTGGTGCTGAGGAAGAGGACGCCGTGGTCGGGCTCGGTCGCGAGCCGGGGGCGCGCCTCTGCGAGGTAGCGCTCACACCACATGACCGCGCGCTCGCCGGTCGGGACCATCCGGTCCTTGCGGCCCTTGCCCTCGCGCACCATCAGCGCCCGCCGCTCGATGTCGAGGTCGAACACCGCCAGGCCGGCGAGCTCCGCGCGGCGCACGCCGGTCGCATAGAACAGCTCCAGCATCGCGCGATCGCGCAGGCCGAGCGCGGTCCCTATGTCGGGCATCGCCAGCACCCGCTCGGCCTCCGCGGCGCTCAACACCGCTCTCGGGAGGCGCCTCTCCACGCGCGGCAGCTCGAGCCCCGCGGCCGGGTCGTGGAGGATGCGGTGGTTGCGTGCCAGCCAATCGAAGAAGCCACGCACCGCGTTCAGCCCGAGCGCCTGCGTACTGAAGGAGAGCGGCTTGCCGTTCCTCTTGCGCCTGTGGTGGAGCGAGCGCTGGTAGGCGTCGATCATCGCCTTGTCGACCTCGGCCGGGCGTGTGACGCTGCGCTCGGCGAGCCAACCCGCGAGCAAGGAGAGAGCCGAGCGCTTCATCTTGATCGTGTTGTGACTGTATGCCCGTACCTCCATCCACTCGCAGTACTCCGCGATCAGCGTCGGGAAGCCGCGGGGATCGTCCGGATCGCCAGGAATCGGCCTGCGAGGCCGCCCCGTCATCGACCGTCCCCCTCAGGCGTGCGCCGACCCTGCGCCGACCGCGGCCCGGCCATCGGGCGACCGCGCCCCGTCCGTCCGCCTGCCTCCCCCGACCGGCCTTGCTCGTCGGCGCCCGGGCCTTCACCGCCGAGCCGGTCGGGGTCGATCAGGCCCGGCAGGTGCGGCCCCTCCTCGGAGCCGCCGTCCCAGGCCAGCTCGTAGAGGTGGGAGCGATGCGGGCCGCGGTGCGCCCAGACCAGCTCCAGGGCGACGAGGCGGGCGAGGTGGACCTTCAACTGCGTATCGCCCCAGCCGAGCGCCTCGCGCAGCTCGGCGGGTGAAGCGGACCTGATCGCGCGCCGTGCCCTGCCCGGCCGCCCTCGCCTCGACGTGGGCGCAGATCAGGTCGAGCAGGCGCCGGGTGCCCGGCGGCAGCTCGTCCAGGGAGCGGCCGAGCACGGCGTGGGCGAGGTGGTTGGCGAGCACGATGTCGGAGCGGGTGACCTCGATATAGGGAAGCTCCTCACCGCCCTCGGTGGTGGCCACCTTCTGCGGGCGCTGGTGCTGGTGTGCCAGCGCGATCGCACGGATCAGCGTCAGGTACTTCATGTGGTCGCGGCGGGTACGGGTGCGCGCGTCGGCGAAGGTGAGGCGCGGCGCATAGGGGTTGACCACCGCGAGCGGCTCCAGCAGGCGATGCGCGTCGCGGTGGAGCGCCAGGACGCTCGCGCGTTCGCGCTGGGCGAGGACGCCCGCCAAGGTCTCGCGCTCGCGCTGGCGCTCGTGGATCGCGCGGGTTTGCTCGCGCTCCTCGTCCACGCTCAGGACGACGCAGCGGTTGAGCAACTCCTCGTCGACGTCGATCGTGGTCGTCGTCAGGAAGATCGCGATCGGCCCGCGGACGGTGTAGGTGTGGGCGACGAGGCGGCCGGTCTGCCCCTCCTTGCCGGTCGAGGCGATCCGCAGCTCGCCCTCCGAGTGGAGGAGCTTCAGGGCGTAGGCAGCGCGCTTGGCCCCTTCCTCCTCGGCGATCGCCAGGACCTTGTGGCTCAGGTCCGACTCGCCCATGTAGAAGAGGCTCTGGCCGGTCGTCGCCGAGAAGGAGACGCGATCCTCGGAGGGGACCATCGCCAGTACCGCCTCCTGCAGGGCGGACTTGCCGGCCGCCGAAGTGCTCTGCACGAGCACCGCCAACGGGCGGTCGAGCTTTCGGGAGACCGCCGCCAGGTAGCCGATCAGGCAGTTGTCGCGCTCGCCGACCACGCCGACGCGGGCGAAGTCGGCGGCGATGCGCTCGATCAGCTCCGGGTCTCTGAGCAGGGGGAGCGCCCGCTCGCGCTCCTCCTCGCCCAGCTCGACCTCGGGCCCTGCGGGTGCCTGGGCCTCTCGCACCGCCTGTTCGGCGTGCTCCTCGCAGGCCAGGAGCACGCGGCCCATGTCGTGCGCCAGCGCGTCCTCCGAGAGCCCCAGCTCCTTGCTCGCCTGGCGGGTGAAGGCGCCGCGCGCCCGGGCGGAGTAGAGGTCCAGGGAGTCGACGTGGAAGACCTCGCCCCGGCGCGGGTGGGGACGGGCGACCAGGAGGTTGACCCGCAGCGCCTCGAAGCTCGTCGCGCCGGCGACACCGCGGACGCGCCAGCGGCGCTCACCGATCCGGATGCGCAGCTCCTCGCCGGCCGCCTCGACCACCGGGGCCTCTTCAGGCGACCGCGACAGAGGCTCCGTCGGCGCCGAGGAGACGCCGACGGAACCCGGTGGCGACTCCTCTTCCTCCACAGGGGCGCGCATAGACCTGGGCGGCGCCGGGGCCTTGGCGGCGCCGATCGGGGCGGCCTCGTGCGCGAGCTCGGCAAGAGATGCGCGCGGATCGGCCACGGCGCAGGCGAACGAGTTGGCGTCCTCGCCGGGCGGGAAGAGTATCCGCGAGCACTCGATCCCCTCCTCGCCCAGGCGATCCGCCAGGCCCTCGGCGCCGCGCCTGCCTTCCTCGTCCCGGTCGAAGGCGATCAGCACCCGCCGGATGCCGGCGTCGGCGAGCACGGTGCGTAGCTCCTCACCTTCAGCCCCCGGACCAGGCGCGGCGATGACCTGGCGAAGCCCGTGTACCCAGAAGGTGAGCGCGTCGATCGGAGACTCACAGACGATCGCCTCGCCGCCGGCGCTGAGCGCCGCCGCGCTGAAGATGCCCCGATTCGGGCCGGGCAGGTACAGGTGGAGCGGCGTTCCGACCCGCAGCCTTCTTTGGACCTTTCGCCCGTAGAGCTGCACGATCTTCCCGTCCTTGTCGCAGACGGGGATCACCAACGACCCCGACAGGTGCTCGTGCCCGGAGGTCCTCAAGATGCCGAGCGCCGTCATCTTGCCGCGCAGCTCCGCACCGGCCTTGCGGTTCCTCGCCGGCAGCCGGTAGCCGAGCGTGCGGTTCGCGTAGCCGAGGCGGAAGCGCTCGATCAGCCCCGCATCGCCCAGGCCGCGGCTCTTCAGGTAGGCCAGCGCCTCCGGGCTCTCCTTGAGCGTCTCGGCGTAGAAGTCGACCACCCGCCCAAGCAGCTCGCGCTCCTCGACGGCTTCGGAGAAGAGCGGTGGGAGCTTTGGTGCCGTCGAGCGCGCCGTCCCGCCCGGGCGGGACGAGGGAAGGCCGCCGTCGCGCAGGAACTCGGCCGCGTGGCGGAAGGACACCCCCTCGGCGCGCATCGTCCACTCGATCGCCTGCCCGCCAGCCCCACAGGCTCCCGCGCAGCGCCATGCGTTCTCCTTCGGGGAGACGACGAGCGAGGAATCCTCATCGGCGTGAAACGGGCAGGTCCCGATCAGCTCCGTGCCTCGGGCGCGGAGCTCGACGCCCGCCAGTTCGGCGAGCTGCATGATCGAGACCTCCTTGTTGATCTGCTCGATCACCTGATCGGGGATGCGCGCCAAGCCGACCTACCTCCTCCGGGGAGCTCTTCCCGCGAACACCATCGGTCGGAAGATAGCAAGGTTGGAGGGGGAGCCCCTCCAACCTTTGCGGCCAGCCTCGTTACTCGCCGCGGAGGATTTCGCCGACGCGGGTGTGGTGAAGGCCGACGACCTCGCCGATCTCCCGCAAGGTGAGGCCGGCGAGCTGCGCCCGCTCGAAGCTCTCGCGTCGCGCGCTGATGGCCTGCTCGCGCCGCGCCTCGGCCCGCTCGAAGGCGACCTGCGCCCGGCGCAACTCCGCACGAGCCTTCCGCTGATCGGCAGCCGCCATTGCGGGCAGCCTAGAACCTCGCCAGGGCAAGGCGCTGCCGCGACCTCCCGACGCACCCCGCCCCTCACCGCAGCCCCCCTTCCGCCGGCACGACCGGCCGGGCCGTCCACACGTGGACGATCTCGGCCCTGCGCGAGGCCTTCGGGTCGATGACGATCGCCTCGCCGGTGCCAAGGCGCTTGAACTCGTCGGGGCCGACGACGAAGTCGCGCTGGCGGGTCCGGGTCCCCTCGCGCCGTGAGCCCGCGAGGAGGCCGCCCCCGACCTTCTCGGTCACGGTCCAGGCGGGCTCGGTACCTGCGATGCGGGCGAGGCGCTCGGCGGAGTCGGGGTCGGCGATCCTGTGGGCGACCGTGTAGGAGACGTTCGAGAGGACCTGCTCGGTCAGGGTGTCCGAGGCATCCTCGGGACGGGCCGCGCGTAGGTCGGCCAGCGACTGCGTCCCCAGCAGGAGGCTGATCCCGGCGCCACGGGCGCGGGCGAAGAGGCGCGAGACGTGGTCGGCCGCCAGGGCGCCGAACTCATCGATCGCGACAGCGGCGGCGGCCGGGCCGCCCTGGCGCTCGGCTGCGAGCGCCGCCAGGTCGATCACGAGGGCCGCCGCCAGCAGCCTCGACGCCTCCGGGTAGCGGTCGGCGTCGAGGCGCAGGTGCGCGACCGCGCCCTGGTCGAGGCAGGCCGCCAGGTCGATCTCCTCGCCCTCCTCCTCACCGAGCGCCGGGTCGAGCCGCGGGCCGAGCTCGGACTCGACCAGTACCGCGAGACGGTCGCGCCCGCCGCCGAGCTCGGCGGTCCGACGAGAGTCGAGCCCGTCGACGTAGTCGTGGGTACGCTCGGCGAGCGGGCCGTCGACGGTGGAGGCGAGCGCGTCGAGCCGCTCGGGCTCCATGTGGGCGACGAGGGTCGAGAGGGTCGGCGGCCAGAGGCCGGCCGCCCGCATCGTCGCCAGGGCGTGGCCGAGCAGCCGCTGCGTCGCGGTGCGGTAGTGGGGCTCGGTCCAGACGTGCGCGGCCAGGCACTTGTCGGCGATCTCGGTCGGGTTGCCGCGGGCGATCGGGTTGTAGACGGCGGGGCCGTGCGGGCTCCAGGTGAAGAGGCGCGCACCCGCCGCCGCGGCGGCGTCGGCGAGGGTGCGGCTCAGGGCCTCGTCGCCCTTCGGGTCGAGGACGATCGCGCCCTGCCCGGCGGCGATGTGAGCCTCCAGCAGCGCCGCCGTCGTCACCGTCTTGCCGGCGCCGGTCGCGCCGAGGATCAGCGCGTGTACGCCATTACCGGGCGAACCGAGCGGCACCCGACAGACGGTCCCGCGGCGGGTGCGACCGAGGGCGAATCCGCCACGGTCGAGGCGCCGCCGACCGGCCCGCAGCTCCGACAGGTTGGCGCGGAGGAGGCCGAGCGGGCCGATCGCGTCGCGGCTCCTGTGCGCCTCCTCGCCGCCCCGCTCGAGCGCCTCCCGGTGGGCGTAGGCGCCGGCGTAGAGGGCGAGCGCCCCGGCGATCCAGAGCGCGAGACCGGCCCGCCACTGCACGAGCCAGGCGAGGAGGCCAGCCGGGGCGACAAGGGAGGCCCAGGTCCACCGCAGGCCCCGGAGCCGCAGCCAGAGCGCGGCGAGGAGACCGAGCACGATCCCGGCCACGAGCGGCCAGAGGAGGCGCCCGAGGGCGGCCCCAATCCCCGGCGGGAGGTGCCGGTGGTGCGGCGTCACCGCGGCAACTCCTCGATACGGACCTTCTCCCCCGCGTGGGTCCGCTCGATCGCCCGCTCGACGCCGCGGCGTACCACGCCCGGCGGGCAGTAGTAGCGGACCTCCTCGACGTGCCTGGCGCGGCGCCAGGCGCGGACGATCGAGTCGAGGCGCCGGGGACCTTGGCCGACAGCTCGACCTCGACCGGGATCACCCCGGCGTCGGCGAGGATCGCTAGGTCGGGGCGGTGGAGGCCCTCGCGGCCGTGGGAGACGAGCCGGGCGCTCGCCAGCGGCCGACCCTCGATCCGCTCGGCCAGGATCAGCTCGCGCTCGGCGAGGAGAGTGGCGCCGGCCTCGCTGGGCTCCGCCTCCAGGTGGAGGGCGACGGTGGCGCAGCGCAACCAGTGCTCGGCGCCCGACGCCGTCACCCGCGCGACGGGCAGCGCGTCGAGGCCGAAGTAGCGGAGGCCCCGGCGGGTGGCGCGGATCAGGGCGGGCTCGTCGCGGAGGGGCGCCAGGCGCTCCAGCAGGTCGGCGTCGGCCAGCGACGCGACGCGGCGATAGGCGGCGGTGCGCCCCACTCCCATCGCCGCCATGACGTGGCCGATCGAGACGGCGCCGAGGCGGGCGACGAAGACGACGAGCTCGCGGTCGCGATCGGCCACGGTATGGCCCGCGGATGCCAGGCCGTCGTGCCGAGTCCACACCGCATCGCCGAGATCGAGCTGGCCACCGACGATCGGCCCACGCGCCGCCGTCGAGGGTGTCTTGTCCAGATGCCCCGTTGTCCTCACCGCGACCTCCTGCGCCGGATTCCTCTCGTCCCCTACACGCAGATGGCCGCCGTCGCGCCTCCCCCCGCCACCAAAACTTCACCCAGGTCCACCGCCGGCCGCACCCGCTTCGTCTTCCGCCCCTGTCCGCATCACCGCCACCACCGATGCCTTGCCTGCGCCCAGCCCGATCCACCGCCCCGCCGCCTGCCTTGACCCTGCCCACCCAGCCGCCGACCCCGGTCGGTTCTCATGCAATGAGGGGCGGGCGGGGTCGGCGGCGCCAGGTGGGCTCAAACCCTGACCGCAGGCGACGGGGCGGTGGATCGGGCATCCACGGTTGCGTCCACACCTCAAGCGAGGTCCGACCTGGGAGGCGAAGGGCTCGCGCCGGCCTGGCGGCGCCGGACTCAGTTATCCACGAACTCGCCGCTCGGCGTCGGCGCCTCGGTCGGCGGGCGCCAACGAACCGCCGGGAGCAGCTCGGCCGGGTCCTTGTCGAGCGCCCCCGCGATGCGGATCACCGACTCCAGCTTGGGGGAGGCGGCGGCACGCTCCAGGGCGCTGATCGTCGTCCGGTCGAGGCCGCTGCGGAGACCGAGCTCTTCCTGGCTCAGCCCCGCCCGCCGACGCTCGGCGACGAGGATCTCCGCGAAGGCGTCGGGGACGGTCGGCATCCAGGGCATCGTTTCCACCCTGCGGAGCCGAGTCTACGGAGTGCATTCGCGCGAATGCATTCGCGTAGCTGCTAGCCTCCACCGCCGGAAATGGCCCTGAGCAATGACGGGAAGGAACTGGTCCTAGGCACAGCCACGCCGGTCACCCGGATGGCGCGGCCGCCCTGCCCCGATCAGAACGGCCAGGGCGACACGGGCGGCGGGTCGCTGTCCGTCGACTGGGAGCGCCTGTCGCGGATCTGCATCCACCCGCTGCGGATCTCGATCCTCGAAGTCCTCGGCATCGACGGGGGACGGGTCCTCTCCCCCACCGATCTGAGCCGGGAGTTGCAGCACGATCTCGGCAGCGTCAACTATCACGTCCGGGAGCTCAACAAGGCCGGGCTGGTCGCGCTCGCCTACCGGCGGCCGGTCCGCGGCACCAACGAGAACTTCTATCGCCTCAGCTAAGGACGGAGGAGGGATCGTCCCGCTGGCGCGAAGGAGCCACCGACGGCCGTGGACCTGTGTCCCTGCTCGACGAGCACTCGTCGCCAGCGCCCTCTTCAGCCCGATTCTTCGTCCCCCCAGCGAGCTTCGGCCCGGGCAAGTTTCTGCGGGCCATAGAAGTGACGGGCCCACCAGGAATCAGGTAGGGCCAACCTGAACGCCGCGATCCACCAGGCGATCCCTAGCGTGTACCAACCGGCAGCCACAAGCACCGTATGGCCCTTCATTTCGGCGATGGTGACCGGGCCCAGGAACAGCACGACCACAAGACCGACCACATACGCGATCTGGATTCCGGTCCGCTGCGCGGGCAGCCGAGAAGTCCCCGCTCAGGCGGCGGAAACAGCCTCCGGGGAGCCGGAGCGCAGCTTCTTCATGAAGGATCCGGGCCGGACACTGAAAAGAACCGTCGCGTGCTCGGCCACAGCAGCAGCGCCAAGCCGACGATTCCCGTTGCAAAGCCGAGAACCGTAAACGAATAGAAGGCCAAATCGATTAGCAACCCCAACACGGAGATGCCGACAGAAACCATCCATATGGGTCGGCTTCCCCGAAGAAGGAAATAGAGCCACACAAGGATTACGACTACGAAAATCACCAGTCCGCCCGCGCGATGCGCCTGACTGATGACAACGATTGCACCGATCCCGATGAGCAGGGCGTAGGCCCGCAGAGACCACGGAAGGCGGTCCCAATCAATCATCTTTGATACCTCTGGTCAGGACGAAGCATGAGATCGTTAGGTTCCGGTCTGCGCAGTCACGGAAAATGGGCTCGGTCTGCATGATCGAAGATCATTTCGGACTGCCTTCATGGTCCCCTCGACCCTGGCGTGGGTGCCAGCAGGGACCATAGAGCGAATTCGCTCAGCGAGAGCGTCGCCGCTGACCTCATCGGTCACGCCGATGAGAACATATCTCCAGCGGCGCACCGGGGAAAGCCCCTCGCCTTCGAGGCGCCCGCAGAGAGCCTTCGCGTCGTGGTGGGACGGAAGATCAACGCAGACCTCGAATTCTGGGTAGCCTCTCGCCGCCGTTTCTTCCTGCTCGCGTCGCAATGAGAACGGCCCGCTCCGCATTCGTTCCGACGGCGTCGTCGGGGAGTGGCACCCCAGGGTCCTCCCACTCCTCCGCAAGCGGGTGCCATTGCCTCAGGTCGGTGGTTACCGTCCAGCCCTGTTCACCCACCTCGGCCTCGACTGCCGTCATAGTCGACTCGCATTGGTCTCGGCTCGCCGCGTAAAAGAAAATCCGAGATCCTTCTTGGCTGGCGACGATTCGGTCTTGAAAGGCAAGGCTCAGGTCGTGCTCGAGCTTCTGTGCCGCGAGAACCGCGGCCAGCCAATCTGCCGAGTCTTTTCCCCCCACATCGACCTCAAGTCGCCAGTCATCGTCAAGTCGGGCATGAGAATCGGAAGCCGTTTTCATTCGAGCGCGCCTCCCATACATGCTGCCCCCGCATGCAGCCCAGACGCAATTCCAAGCAGGGCCGTCATTTCCGGCTCCCCACCCGCAGCATTCCGCAGCTCCGTGTCTTCCGTCCATGCTTCCGACGCCGCTTGACCACAGGCGGCTCCCACTTCACCAAATATGGCGCCAAAATGAGCGGCTGCGCTCGGGGCGCCCGCGGCGGCGTGCGCAACGTAGTGCGCAGCCTGACTGGCGAGACGTTCGAGAAAGCCGCTGTTCCCGGCGCCGCCGTGCGGCCAGCCTTCACGACAGGCAATCGCAGTGCATTTGTTGTTCGGCACCACGGGGAGGTGGTGTTCCCGAACTACACGCGCAGTCCGCGCATGTATCCGCGCCAACGCGCGGCGGACCTTTTTCGGGGTCGGAGGACCATCGCACTTGCCGTGCCCGGGACGCTGGCCGTTGGAGCACTTTTCACCGCCCAGGTCGAAGTTGTTGACCGGATCTTGATCAGCGTAATCGTAGGCGTTTGCGGACCCGCCCGGCACAGGATCAGGGGTCAGAAAGCGACCTAGGGAGGGGATGTAGCTGCGTGCGCCCATCTGGATCAAGCCGGAGGATAGTTCGGTACGGCGCGCCTTTCCACCCAGCCAGCCGAACCTCCCTGCGCTCCCCGACTCGGGTTCACCGAATTCGTCGAACCGGTAGGTCGCCAGCAGTTTCGTCGCCGTCGGGCTCGAGCTGGCCGAGGCGACGACATCACCGTGCAGGTCGGTCAGCTTGAACGTCGTCGTCCCGCTGCTTTCCTGCACCGCGGCGAGTTCTCCGCCGACGCCGGGGATGTTGCGGCTCCAGGTCGAGCCCAGAGCCGTCCAGGAGGGCGAGTCGCCGGGACTGTCGTAATGGAAGACTTCCGTCCCGGCGACGCCTCCGGTCTGTTCGCGCTGGCGCTGGCGACGAGTCGCGTCGAGCTGAAACGTGTTCGTCACGCCGTTCTGCGACTGCGTGGCGACCATGTTGTTCGCGAAGTATCCCGTCGTGAGTGCTTTGCCGCCGGCGAATTCCGCCGGGAGGCTGGTGATGCGCCCCCATGCGTCGTAGGTCGGCCCGGTCAGCCGGTCGGCTTCGTCATAGCTGTAGCTCTGCGTGGTCCCGCCCGAGGTCGCGCAGGCGCCACCGATGCCGGGGCTCCGCGTCGTCTTGGTCAGGCGGTTGGAATCCGCGTCGTAGGTGTAGGCGCAACTCGTGCATTCACCTCCCGTGGGCGTTTCCTGCGCTTCGGTGAGGCGGCCGTCCTTGTCGTAGCTGTACCGATCCTTCACCAGTGAGCTCGTGCCGTTCAGGATGCGGCCTTCGATCGACCGTTCCAGGGATTCTTCATACCAGGTGCAGCTTTCTCCGCATGCGCTCGTCTTCGTGTAGGCGACCTTCGTCGGTTCGTCCGCCTGGTTGAAGGTGGTCTTGGCCGTGAGGCCGTTCGGCAGCCCGCGTTCGATCAGGTTCCCGTCGGCGTCGTAGGTCGCGGTGAAGGTGCCGACCCCGGAGACTTCCAT
>Ga0153956_1000933_pt1 | contig 29109 bp, 24 predicted proteins | sample TSFL040MetaG_FD_104704 | JGI IMG/M metagenome (GOLD analysis project Ga0153956, IMG submission 104704) | Attine ant fungus gardens microbial communities from Florida, USA - TSFL040 MetaG | ecosystem: Host-associated > Fungi > Mycelium > Unclassified | place: USA: Florida, Wekiwa Springs... | reverse complement strand
CTTCTGGCAAAGTGCGCTTGAGCACGAGCGCGAATTCTTCTCCACCCATGCGGGCGGCGATGTCGGTCGGTCGCAAGTTTTGCCCGAGTTCCTGGGCGAATATCCTCAGCACGTCGTCTCCCGCGGCATGGCCGAACTGGTCGTTGACCATTTTGAAGTCGTCGAGGTCGAACATCACGACGGCGGTGAACGCGCCGACCGGAGACTTGCGATGCAGATCGAAGAGCGCACGGCGATTGAGCAGGCCGGTAAGCGCGTCGGTTTGCGCCTCACGCTTGTGTTGGCGCGCGAGCCGCCCCTGGTTGAGCGCCAGCGACAGCGCGCCGATGCCCGTCATGCAGGCGATGACAATGACGAGGCTCAGATCCTCCGCAGGGCCGTCCGGTGCGTGGCCGAGCACCAGCTTGCCGTTCCAGGCGAGTGCGGCGGCGCACAGCACGAAGGTTGCAGCGGTCAACGAATAGAGCAGCGTCATGCCAACGAGTTGAGCTGGCGCTTCCCGGCGGCCTTTCCAGTATTCGTGCGCTGTGCCGAACAGCAGCAGCGCGGCAATGGCGTTCTCCAGCATGAAGCCCAGCCCGTCATAGCCGAGCGCCATGGGCGGCAGCGCGGCGGCAAACGAGAAACCCGTGCCGAGCATGATGCGCGGCAACGGGAAACGGCCGGTCCTGAATTGATGCGCGGCGCCCAGCATCATCGAAAAGGCGAGCAAGAGCAGCATGATCGACAGGACGCCGAGGACAGGCTCCGGCCTTGCCATGTAGGCGTTGAAGACGAAGACCTCCGCGACGATCACCACGACGCTGACGGACCAGGTAAGCAGGAACCTTTCCGTACGGGCCGTGAGCCACGTCCCGAACAATGTCAGACTCAGACAGGCGGCGGAAAAGCCGACGGCCAGCAGCAATGATTTATAGTCGAGCAGCATTTAACGGTCCTTGTCGAAGGCCGTTTTCATGCGGCCAGACGCAGTTATTAAGTGCGGCAAAGAGGTATCGATTAGGTTACAATCGTCGAGAATAATACTTGCCGGCGTCCAGCCATTCGGCTTCACCGAAACGCGCGCCGGGCCATAGCCTCCCCTTCGGATCGCGGAGCTTCGACATGTTTGCCGGCGTCGTTGGCCTGCGCGCAGAATATGCGATGGCTATGGTGCTTGCCTTCGTTCTTCCTCTCAGATGTTTTGAGCGACCTCGCAGCCGCCGAGGGCGCAAGCGGTTCCCGAGCGAATGAGATTGTGCTGAAGCTATTCCTGATAAATAAGATATTTCAACATTGACGGTGATCGCGGCGCGTCGCCGCGATAGCGCAGGGCATCAACGATGCATGCGATGCTTGATTTGATACTATTCGCGTCATCCATACGCTCCCCGTACTTTAGCCTCCGCCTGGGCGAGGCTGGTTTTCAGCCAATCTCTGAACACCGGTAGAACCGGATGATCGGATTTAACGAGATCGACGACGAGGTAGTAGGAGCGCGGAGAGCGGATTGCGATATTGAAAGGACGAACCAGTCTGCCGTCGGCTAAGGGAACATGGCTGGTCAGTTCATCGCCCATAGCGATACCTTGCCCAGCGGTTACTGCGGAAAAAAGCAAGTTCATATCCGAGAAAATGATGCCTCTGGTCGGGTCGGGATTTTCCACCTTGGTTCGCGACAGCCAACGTATCCAATCCTCGAAATCACCGAGGTGCAATAGATTGGTCTTCAATACATCGGCGGGCTTGGCGAGACCGCCGATCTTGTTAAGCAAGCTCGGACTGCATAGCGGCGTAAAGCGGACGTCGAATAGCAATTCCGTGAGCCGATTTGGCCAATTCCCATCACCGAAAGCAATGAAAACGTCGGCATCCGAGTTGCTCACATCGTCCAGACGGCGAGGTGTCACAATGGACAACGAGACGTTCGGATGCATTTCCTGAAACGCAGCTATGTGGATACACAACCAAAGTGAAGCAAAGCCCGGCGTACAGCTTATCCGGAAGGAGCCACCTATGCCGCCGTCGTGCTGCTCCCCCGCATCTCCGAGCATGGTCAGGGCTTTGTGCACGTCATGTGCATAGCGCTGACCGCGCGCGGTCAGCGCGACACCCTTGCCGACACGATCCAGCAGATCGAAGCCCAGATCCCGCTCCAAAAGCCGTAGCTGATGGCTGACCGCGCTGCGCGTCAGGTGCAGTTCTTCGGCTGCTCTCCAGACGCTGCCGTGGCGGGCGAAGCTGTCCAGCGCACGCAACGCCTGCGTCGACGGAATCCGCAATTTTTCACGCATTTTCGACAACCGCTTTGGTGAATAGAATTTGTCACAAAGGGTAAAACAAATCACTTTTAGTGCAAGCAATTTACTGCTTCTCTATCGCTGCGGCACAATTGATACGGATTGAGCAGGTCATGAGACGGGGTTCCGCTCATATGGCTGCACAGCGCCGGTCGACCCCTGCCGACCGCGGCATGCCGTCATCATGTTGGGCAAGCGAGGATCAGTCCGAGCGCGACCAAAGATCCGCGTTCACACTCTGAGACTGATATATGGGCAGCATTCATGCGCGTACTCTATGATCATCGTTCGAGCCATGCGAGCCAAAGCGGCTTTGCCGATCTCGTGCTGATCAATGGCAGGATCTACACCGGCGACCCTGGGATGCCCTGGTGTCAGGCGCTTGCGGTGGCGCGTGGACGGATTGTCGCGCGTGGTGAACGGGCGGATATCGAGCATCTTGTTGGCGTGGAGACCAAGGTGATGGACCTTGGCGGGCGCTTCGCCATGCCGGGTCTCTATGACATGCATACCCATCCCGATCTTGCGCTGGCCCCGCGCTATGCCGAGGATCTCGACATCGGCATCGTCGATCCGACACCCGACCAGGTGCGCGATGCGGTGCAGGCCTACGCCGCAAAATACCCCGACCGGGAATGGATTTATGGGCAATATTTTGTCCGCTATACGTTCCGGCAGGTGGGTCTGGTCCCCGGCCGGGAATGGCTGGACACGGTGATGCCCGATCGTCCAGTCGCCCTGCTCGACCGCATGTGGGGCACGATGATGGTCAATAGCGAGGCTCTTCGCCGTGCCGGTATCGGCGCGGACACGCCCGATCCTGCCAACGGCTATCTCGAACGCGATCCGGTCAGCGGCGAGCCGACGGGCCTGCTCATCGACGGAGCCTATGCTCTGATCCACGCGGCGATGCCGCAGACACCTGTTGCGGTGTTGCGGGCTGCCTATCGTGACGGGGTCCGCTATCAGTCGGCGCGCGGTGTCGTTGCCACCAAATATGTGCATGTCTGCGAAAACCGGCTGGGTGCCTTGCAGTCGCTGGACCAGGCAGGCGAACTCACGTTGCGCGTCGAGGCCGCCATCAGCTGGCAGGACGATATTTTTCCGGTGCGCCGGCGCTGGGAGCTGCTGGCAGGCGAACGCCATTACTATCGCTCCGCCCGGCTGAACGCCAATGCGGTGAAATTCCATTTCGACGGCACGGTCGAGCCGCGTTCGTCCTATCTGATCACGCCCTGGGATGGTGCCAATGCCGGGTGGAGCGGCAAGCTGAACCTGACGCCCGAGCATCTGGCCGACATGATCTGGGATATGGACCGGCAGGGTATCCGCGTAATCGCCCATTGCACGGGCGATGCGGCATCGGACACGTTCCTCGACGCGGTGGAGGCGGTCCGGCGCCGGCCCGGCGGATTGAATATCCGCCATCAATGCGCGCACAGCACCATCCTGCATGGCGGCAACCTCAGGCGTTTCCGCGATCTCAACGTTACGGCCGAATTCTCGCCGGTCTCGTGGTATCCGTCGAAATTCGTTTCCGGCGCCCGCTCCGGCTACGGCCCGGAGCGCCTGTCGCGCGCCTATAATATCAAGGGTGTTCTGGAAGCCGGCGGCGTCGCCGTCATCGGCACGGACTGGCCGGTCAGCCCGCTCGATCCATGGATCGCCCTCGAAACCCTGGTCACCCGCGCAAATCCCTGGGGGGAAGGAGAAGGCCGTTTCGGCGAGCCGATCCCGCTGCCGCTGGCAATCGACGTGATGACCCGCAACGGCGCCTGGTCGATGGGCATCGAGCACGATGCAGGCTCGCTCGAAGTCGGCAAGTCGGCCGATATCATCGTGCTCGACCGCAACCTGTTCGAGGTGGAGCCACAGGGCAACATCCATTCCGCCAAGGTAGACCTGACCTTCCTGCAGGGGCAGCTCGTGCACGACCGGCTGAACGAAAATCCAGGCGCAGTCTGGTATGGGGAGCCGCCCCGGCTATGGTGACGAAGGGTTCCAACCCCATGCCGGTCCCGATACCGGTCACTGTCGTCGGCGGCTTTCTCGGCGCGGGCAAGACGACGCTCATCAATCATATCCTCAGTGGGGACCATGGGCTCAAGGTTGCGGTTCTGGTCAATGATTTCGGTGCGATCAACATCGATGCGGCGCTCATCGCTTCCACGGAAGGCGGTCTTTACAGCCTGTCCAATGGATGTGTCTGCTGTGGCCTCAACCAGGGTCTGGTCGAACAGGTCGAGGCCCTTCTGGCCACCCGTGCCGACGTGGATCATATCGTCATAGAGGCAAGCGGTGCGGCCGATCCGGCCCGCATCATGGATACGGTGCGTTATGCGCGTTTTTCCGGGCGGCTGCGTGCGGACGCGATTGTCGTGGTGGTGGACGCCGCAGGCTTCGACGATGCGATCGCGATGGCGCCCGGCCTTGCCGCGGCGCAGATCGGTTCGGCCGATCTTCTCGTCCTCAACAAGGCCGATCTGGTCGAGCGCCCGGAACTGGATGCCCTGCGCGCGCGGTGGGCGCTTCCCGGCACGCGTATCGTGGAAACCACAAGGGCGCGTCTGCCTTTCGCTATTCTCTTCGCCGGAGGTTCTTTTCACCACGGTCCCGCTTCATCGTTCACCGCCGCGCCCGTTCATGAAACGGCGACGAGCGTGACCTGGCGGCACGTCGGGGTGATCGACCTGAAGCGCCTGCAGGCGGTTCTCACGCGACTTCCCGCCACGGTCTATCGCGCCAAGGGTTTTTTGCGCGCGGACGATGGGAGGTGCATTGCCGTCCACCTTGCCGGGACGCGTCTGGCCTTCGAGGCGGTGGCAAACATGCCGGAGGGTATGGGGGCCGAAAACATTCTCGTGCTCATCGGATTTGGTGAGAGCCTGTCTTTCGAAACCGCGCTGAAGCAACTCGACGGCTGTGCCGGATCTGTTGCGTCGCCGGTCAAAGGAGCCGCCTGAAATGAAATACGGAAGCGCCATTGAAATCCGGCAGGTCAGCAAGATTTTCGGATCCGGGGATAACCCGTTCAAGGCCCTGGATCAGGTCGATGTCGACATCCGCGAGAACGAGTTCTTCACCCTGCTGGGTCCCTCCGGCTGCGGTAAGACGACGCTTTTGCGCATGATCGCCGGTTTCACCTATCCGACGGAGGGTGAAATCAGGCTCTATGGAGAAGATATCGCCGCGTTGCCGCCGTTCAGGCGGCCGATCAACACCGTTTTCCAGAATTACGCGCTGTTTCCGCATATGACCGTGGGTGAGAATATCGCCTTCGGTCTCAAGATGCTGAATCGTTCGAAATCCCAGATTTCCGCCCGTGTCGAGGAGATGCTGGCGCTCGTGAAGATGGGGCACCTCAAGGATCGTAAAACGGCGCAGATTTCCGGCGGCCAGCAGCAACGCGTGGCACTGGCCCGCGCGCTGGCGCCGCAGCCGAAGGTGCTGCTGCTCGACGAACCCCTTTCAGCTCTCGATTATAAGTTGCGCAAGGATATGCAAATCGAGCTGAAGCGCCTGCAAAGCCAGACCGGCATCACCTTTATCTTCGTGACGCACGATCAGGAGGAGGCGCTGACCATGTCGGACCGCATTGCGGTCATGTCGGCGGGAAAAATCCTCCAGATCGGTGGGCCGCGCGCGATTTACGATCGGCCGACCGAGCGTTTTGTCGCGGAATTCATCGGCGAAACAAACGTCCTGAAAGCTAAAGTTGCTGCAGTCGGGAAGGGTAGCGCGGATGTGCTGCTGCCCGGCGGCGGCCGCGTCGTGGCCCGTTTGCCGGAAGGTTATGCGCCGTCCGGCGAAGTCACTGTGGTCACACGACCGGAACATGCCGCGATCGTTGCCGATCCGCAAGACGCCCATCTGCGCGGCAGGGTGGCGAGCGTCGTCTATGTCGGAACGGATACGCATTTCCATGTCGCGCTGGAAAGCGGCGAGAGCTTCTGCGTCCGGCGCCAGAACAGCCTTGAGCAGGGCACAAGCTTTGCCGAAGGCGATCTGGTCGGCCTCGTGATCGAGGCGGGCGCGGCCCAGGTGTTGAAGGATTGACCTCATGAGCACCGCAAAAGAAGCCACCCGTCAGGCCAGGGCGAGGGATATTCGCAGCCGCTGGCTACTGTCCGCGCCGGCCCTTCTCATCGTCACTCTGGCGGCCGTTGGGCCGCTTGGCATCGTTTTGGTCTATTCGTTCCTGACGCCGGGGAGTTACGGCGATGTCGTCTGGGCTTTTTCGCCGGATGCATGGGTTTCGGTCCTTTTCCAGAAGGATATTTTCGATGGCAGCTGGTCGCTCGCCGACGCGCATTTCCTGATTTTCTGGCGCTCCGCCTGGCTGTCGATGCTGACCACGGTCACGACGCTCGTGCTTGGATTTCCGACCGCTTATTTCATTGCCACGCGCCCGGAGCGCACGCGCGAAATCTGGCTGTTCCTGATCACCATCCCGTTCTGGACAAATCTTCTCATTCGGACTTTCGCAATCCAGGAGCTTATCCGCAACGAAGGGATGATCAACACGCTGCTCATGAAGACCGGCCTGATCTCGACGCCGATCCAGATGATGTACACCGACTTCGCCATCCTGCTCGGGATGACCTACGTCTTCTTCCCGCTGATGGTGCTGCCGCTTTATGCCAGCATCGAGAAGGTCGATTTCCGTCTCGTCGAGGCCGGCTACGATCTCTATGCCAGCCGCTGGGACGTCTTGCGGCAGATCATCATTCCGCTCGTGAAGCCGGGCATCGTCGCCGGATCAATCCTCGTCTTCATTCCTTCGCTGGGTTCGTATGTCACGCCGCGCATTCTGGGCGGCGGCGGCAAGATGATGCTCGGCAATCTCATAGAGTTGCAATTCGGTCAGGGCCGCAACTGGCCGCTGGGCGCCTCGCTTTCGATGACGCTGCTCGCCATCGTCATGGCCGGACTCATGATCCAGGTACGATTTGCCGGCCGCCAGGGAGGGCATCGTCATGGCTGAGAACAAGGAAGCCTTCGATGTCCGTCGCCAGACCGGATTTCCGACGGTTGCGGTGATTTGTTTTCTCCTGCTCTATCTGCCGATTGCCGGGCTTATCGTGTTTGCTTTCAACGACGGCATGTCGATCGCGACGTGGGAAGGCGTGTCGTTGCGCTGGTTCGCGGCGGCGTGGAACGACGACAAGGTGATGGAGGTCTCGATCCGCTCCGCCCGGATCGCGTCGGTCGCCGCTGTCGTTGCGGCGATCGTGGCAACCATGGCGGCCATAGCCACAACCCGCACAGGGCCGTATCGGGGGCTCAACGCGAAATACGCCTTCATCAACATGCCGCTCATGGTGCCTGAAATCGTCATTGCGGTGGCGCTTTTGATCTTCTTTTCACGGATCAAGACGATGACCGGTTATTCCGGCCTTGGATACCTCATGGCTGCGCACACGGCTTTCTGCGTTCCCTTTGCCTATCTGCCGATCCGTGCGCGGCTGGAAACCATGGACCTGTCGCTTGAGACTGCCGCCTCCGATCTTTATGCGACGCCCTTCAAGGTATTCCGCCACGTGACGTTGCCGCTGCTCTGGCCGGGTATTCTCGCCGGCCTGATGCTTGCCTTCGTCGTTTCGCTCGACAACGTGGTGATCACCGAATTCGTCAAGTCCGGCGGTCAGGACACGCTGCCGACATACATGCTTGGGCAGTTCCGCCGCATCATCACACCTGAAATGAACGCGATCTCGACGGTCTTCCTTTTGCTTTCCGTCACGGTCGTCGCCGTCTTCTTCTTTGTCAGCCGGAAGAAAAACTAGAGCGGTTCCGGTTTGAACGGAATCGATGGAGTCGATCTATCACTTTGGTTTCACTGCATTATCCGGAAAGAAACCGCTTCGCGCTTTCGCTGGAAATGCTCTAATGGGAGAAAATGACATGAACAGAATTCTGGGTACGGTCGCATTCGGCCTGGTTCTTGCCAGTTCGACGGCCGCTCATGCCGGCGGGGAACTCAATATCTTCAACTGGGGCAACTACACGAACCCGGACCTGATCAAGAAATTCGAGAAGCAGTACGACGTGAAGGTTACCCTCACGGATTACGATTCCAACGACACCGCCCTTGCGAAAATTCGTCAGGGTGGCCATGGCTTCGACATGGTCGTTCCGACGTCCAACGTGATGAAGATCTGGATCGACGAGGGACTGCTGCTGGAGTCACGTCCCGACCAGATGGAGAACTTCAAGAACGTCGATGAGCATTGGGTGAACGTGCCTTACGATCCGGGCCGGCACTATTCCGTCCCGTGGCAGTGGGGCACGTCGGGCGTCTACGTCAACAAGTCGGTGTATTCCGGTGATCCGAACACCTCGGCCATTTTCCTCGATCCGCCGCCGGAGCTGGCGGGAAAGATCAATGTTCAACCCGAAATGGCCGACGCGCTATTCTTCGCCATCCGTTATGTCGGCGGAGAACAATGCACCGGTGATCTCGCGATCCTGAAAAAGGCACGCGACGTGCTTAAGGCGGCCAAGCCGAAATGGCTTTCCATGGACTACGGCACGATCGAAAGAATGGCGAAGGGCGATACCGCAGCCGGTACCAATACGAGCGGCGCCGTCTTCCGGGCGCGCCTGCAAAACCCGGATATCGTCTACGGCTATCCCAAGGAAGGCTATCACATCTGGATGGACAATCTGGCGATCCTGAAAGACGCCAAGAATGTCGAAAACGCCAAGCTCTTCATGAATTTCATGATGGATCCGGAAAATGCGGCGCTGCTTTCAAGCTTTGATCGCTACGCAAACGGCATCAAGGGCTCCGAAAAATTCATGCCGGCAGACATGAAGGACGCTCCGGAAGTCAATATTCCGGAACAGTTCAAGGCCGCCGGGGTCTTCGGCGATGCCTGCGCGCCCGAAGTGGAACAGCTCTACTCGAAGATCTGGACCGACCTGATGAAATGACGCGTTCAGGCGGGCGTCTTCAGGACGCCCGCCGTCCTGTCCGCATTCGGCCTCCGCAAGCCTCCCGCACTCTATTTCCAAGCAGGCATTCCCATGAACCTTTCCGAATATACCAGCCACGACGCTACCAGCCTTGCCCGTCTCGTCAAACAGGGAGAGGTGACGCCGGCGGAGCTTGCCGCTCTCGCTCGGCTGGCCTTTGAAAAGGTTGACCCGGCCATAAATGCCGTCATCGAATTCTATCCGGATGCGGAAAGCGTTTCCGGGCCGCTGGATGGCGCCTTTGCGGGAGTGCCTTTCTTGCGCAAGGATGTCGGTGCGACCGAGGCGGGCCGTCTGCAGGAATGCGGCAGCCGCCTTCTCAAGGGGAACGTTTCCGCGCATGACTCCTACTTTACCAGGCGCGCGAAAGCTGCGGGCCTGAGGATCGTCGGGCGTAGCGCGGTACCCGAATTTGCCTTTGCCGGGTTTACGGAAACCATTCTTGAAGGCATTACGCGCAATCCGTGGAATCTCGACGCTTCGGCCGGCGGCTCCTCCGGTGGTGCTGCTGCCGCGGTCGCAGCCGGCATCGTGCCCATTGCCCATGCTTCGGACGGCGGCGGCTCCATCCGAATTCCCGCCGGCTGGTGCGGCCTCATCGGTCTCAATCCCTCACGCGGCCGTATCTCGGGCGGCCCGGACAATCAGGATTCGCTGTTCGGCCTTGCGCGCGGATTCGTCGTTTGCAAAACCGTACGCGACATGGCCGTCGCGCTCGATGTCTTTTCCGGAGCGGAACCGGGGGACCCCTTCGTGATCCAGAGGCCGGAACGGCACTATGCCGAAGAACTGACGCGGCCAACTGGCAAGCTACGTGTCGGCCTGGCCCGGACGGCCTGGGGCCATATGCCGATTGCGGGGGATGTGCTGACGGTGTTGGACGAAACCGCCGCGTTGCTCACCGCCATGGGGCACTCGGTCGAGGAGATCGGTTCGCCCGTAAACCCGCACGACATCAGGACCGGCCTGATGGGGGGCTTTTGTCTGGGGCTCGCCACGCTGCCGGCGCTCGCCGCCACTCTTGGCCGTCCGCTGGACGATACGACGCTGGAACCGGTGTTGTTGAAGCTGATGCATCAGACCCTCGCCATGACGCCGGCCGAGATCGTCAACATATTCGAAACCTTGCGCAGAATCCGGCACGATGTTGCATTGGCAACCGCCGGCTATGATATTCTGCTGACGCCGACGACACCGGTGACGGCACCGGAGCACGGGCTACTTTCGACGACCCGCTCCGACCTTTCGGCCGCGGAATTTTCTGACGGCGACACGACGCTGTTCACGTTCCTCGGCACATTCAATGCGACCGGTCAGCCCTCCGTAAGCCTGCCGCTCGGCCTGGCCCGGAACCATATGCCGATCGGCATTCAGGTGGTCGGCCGCTTTGGCGATGAAGCAACGTTAGTGCGGATCGCCCGCGATCTGGAAGAGGCGCGGCCATGGAGCGGTATGCTGCCGCCGGTGCACGCCTCTCGATACGATCACGGCGGTTGAGCTCGGGAGGCCGGTCGAGGTCTCTCTATGCAGCACGTCTTGAGATATTATGGAAGGGTTGTGCACTTTCATGTCCACGGGGAACCGGCGCGGATAGCCAAGACCATGGACGAGAGACCGTTTCCGGAAGTCCGGGCCGCTCGCGGCATGGTTTCCTAGCGGACAGGGGCCGCGAAGGCCATCGCAAGCCTTCGCGATCCTTTCGAGAATAGCGCCATTGACAGCGCGCCATCTCTCTGCCAGTTTATTGAACAGGATTAAACAGGTTCATTATACAGGCATGAAATGGCTAGGCGCGTATCGCAGAAAACCGCTTTGAAGCCCGGTGCGCCCAAGCCGGAGCAGATTGCCTCGGTCCTCGAGCAGGAGATCCGCTCGGGCGTGCTTGCCTTCGGGGAGCGGCTGCAGAGCGAGAACGAGCTGGTCCAGCGCTTCTCCGTCAGCCGCAATACGCTGCGCAAGGGGCTTGAGGAGTTGAACAGCCGGGGCCTGATCACCACCAAGGTCGGCATCGGCTCTTTCGTCACCTTCAATGGCCGGACGATCTATGACGCCATGGGGTGGTCGAGGGCGCTGGCCGATGTCGGCGCCGACACGGAGACGCGCGTGCTGCGCATCGAAATGATGCGCGATGCCGCGCTGGCGGAGCAGCTCGAGATCGCGGATGACGCCTTTATCGCGGTCGATCGTCTCCGCCTGCTGGTGACGGACCAGAAGCCGATTTCGATCGAGCGCAGCCGCGTGCCCTTCCTTCCGGAACTGGAGGACGTGCCGCTCAAGGGGCTGCGTTCCGGATCGCTGACCCAGACGCTCCGCGCCGCCGGCCTCATGGCCGACCGTGGCGAGGAATGGGCGGATATCGAGATGCTCGGCGAGGCCGATGCCGCGTTGCTCGGCTGTGCGCCCGGCAGTGCTTTCCTCCGCACGCGGCGATTGACGCGTGAGGCCGACGGGCGGCCGATCGAATATGTCACCAGCCTGCTGAACCCCGCCTATTTTGCGCTTCACCTGGAGTTTTGAGATGGTTGTGGGCAAGGAATTTGCAATCAACCGGGCTTTGGGCGCACTCGTCGGCGGCGCGCTCGGCGATGCCATGGGCATGCCGACGCAGCTTCTGTCGCCGGCCGAGATCAGGGCCGATTACGGTTTCGTCGATCGCTTCATCGACCCCGCGCCGGAGCATCCGGTGTCGAAGGGATTGAAGGCCGGCACGATTACCGACGATACCGAGCAGACGCTGCTGCTTGCCTCGGTGCTGTTGAAGTCCGGCTGGGGCTTCGATCACCATGCCTGGGTCAATGCGCTGATCGACTGGGAGGAAGACATCAAGGCGCGTGGCGGCTACGACCTGCTCGGTCCTTCGACCAAGCGGGCGATCGATGCGATCAATGCCGGCGTGCCGCCCGAGGAGGCCGGCCGCAACGGCGAGACCAATGGCGCTGCGATGCGGATCGCGCCGGTCGGCATTCTCGTACCGCCGGGTGAGACGTTGATCGCGCGGGTCGCCGAGACCTGCCGCGCCACGCACAATACGACGATCGCGATTTCCTCCGCCGCCGCGGTTGCGACCGTGATCAGCCATGGCATCGACGGCGCCGATTGGCGAAGCGCGATCGGCCATGCGGTCGCCGCGGCGCGCGCCGGCGAAAGAGAGGGCCGCTGGGTGCCCGGCGGCACGATCGCCGCACGCATCACATGGGCGCTCGACATGGTCGAGGGCTGCTCGGTCGAGGAGGGTATTTCGCGGGTCTTCGACCGGCTCGGCACCGGCGTCATCTCGCAGGAATCCGTGCCGGCCGCCTTTGCGGTGCTCAAGCTCGCCGAGGGCGACGCCTGGAAGGCCGCGGTCATCGCGGCCAATCTCGGCGGCGACACCGATACGATCGGCGCCATCGCCGGATCGATGGCCGGCGCCTGCGGGGGGTACGACAGCCTGCCGGCCGAGCGGATCGAGGGGCTGGTCGGGATCGATCTCGATCAGGTCGCGGAACTGGCGCGTGCGCTCGTCGAGGCGCGACGCTCCGGCGGGGAGGCGGCTCATGCCTGAGCCCCGCCTCATCCACATCGGCAGTGCGGTGGTGGACTTCGTCTACCGCATCGACCGCCTGCCTGCTCCGGGCGACGATCTGACCGCCTCTTCCTTCTCCGCTCTCCCCGGCGGCGGCTTCAACATGATGGCGGCGGCGCGGCGCAGCCGCATGCGCACGGCCTATGCCGGCAAGATCGGTGACGGCCCTTTCGGTACGATGATATCGGCGGCACTGGCGGCCGAAGGTATCGAGCGGCTGCAGCCGGTCAGCCGCGGCATCGACAACGGCACCTGCGTCGTCTTCGTGACCGAGGGTGATGGCGAGCGGACCTTCGTCTCGCGGCCCGGCGCCGAGGGCGTGATCACGCCCGATGATTTTCCCCACATGGTGCCCGCGCCCGGCGACTGGGTGTTCACCACCGGCTACACACTCGCCTATCCCGGCAGCCGGGAGAGCCAGGCGCGGTTCATCGAGACGCTGCCCGATCACGCGACCTTCGTCTTCGACCCGACGGGGATCGTCGGCGAGATACCGGCCGACCTCCTCGGTCGCGTGCTCCGCCGCACCGACTGGCTCAGCCTCAATCTTGGCGAGGCCGCGGCCATCGTCGGCCGCGCCGACGATGCGGAAATGACGGCGCGCCTGTTCGACCGGCATTGCCGGCGCGCCAGCGGCATCGTGCTGCGGTCCGGTGCCGCTGGCGCGCTGCTTGCGCTGGCGGGCCAGGCGCCGGTCTTCGTGCCCGCCTTCAGCGTCAAGACCGTCGACACCAATGGCGCGGGCGATGCCCATAACGGCGCTTTCGTCGCCGCACTCAGCCGCGGCCTGACGCCCCTGGACGCGCTTCGCTACGCCAATGCGGCAGCGGCCATTTCGACGACCCGCCATGGCGGCCCGACGGCGCCCGATGCCGCCGAGATCGAGGAATTCCTGAAACGCTTCGGGGAAAATAATTCCGCGTGAGCGGAGACAGCAAGAAACGATCGTACTCTAGGAGGAGAGAGTCATGACCATGAAGAGCATGATTGCGAAGACACTGGCGGCCACCGCCATGACGGCCCTGCTGGCCGGATCGGCGCTCGCCGCCGACCTGCATGTGTTGAACTGGAAGGGCTATGGCGCCGATGAACCCTGGGCGGTCGCGGCCTTCGAGAAGGCGACCGGCAACAAGGTCATCAACGACTTCTTCAACTCCGAGCAGGAAATGCTCACCAAGCTCAGGACCAATCCCGGCCTCTACGACGTCGTGATGATCAACGCCGCCTTCAACGACCAGGCGTTCAATGAAAAGCTGATCCAGCCGATCGATACGTCCAAAATCGCCAACTATGCCGATATCGGCAAGGACAAGGCGACGTCGCCGATGCTCAACCATGGCGGCCAGACCTATGGCGTGCCGTGGGTCTGGGGCGCGACCGCGATCGCCATCAACGACAAGTCCTTCAAGACGCCGCCGACCTCGATCAACGTCATGTGGGACGAGGCGCATAAGGGCCGTGTCGTGCTGCGCGACGACGCGGTCGAGGCGATCCAGTTCGGCGCCATCGCCACGGGGCAGGATATCAACGACATCAAGGACATGGATGCGGTGAAGGCCAAGCTCACCTCGCTCATGCCGCAAATCCGCACCTTCTGGAGCGCCGAGAACGACTGGAACCAGATGGTCGCCGCCAACCAGATCGACGTCGGCACCTATTGGAGCGGTTCGGCCGACCGCGCCAGGAAGAACTTCAAGCTGCCCGTCAGCCTCGTCATCCCGGAGGAGGGCTGCGTCGGCTGGCTCGATGCCTTCTCGATCCCGGTCGGTTCGAAGAACGTGGAAGGCGCCCAGGCTTTCATCAACTACATGATCGATCCGTCTTTCTACACGCAGTGGGACGCCAAGGTCGGCGCACCGGTTTCGGCCAACACCAAGGCCGTCGAAGCCTTGCCGGCCGATGCCTTCAACCGGGTGGTGATGGGCGATCCCAGGGTGGCATCGCGCATCAAGTTCCAGGCGCCGATCACCGATGCCCAGCGCGAAAAATATCTGGCGCTCTGGCAGGAGATCAAGGTCAACGTGAAGTGATGTGACGGCGAAACTCATCGCGCCTGCCCCTCTCGCCTCGTGCGGGGGAGGGGCGGCAGGCGGATGAACGACCCGCGCAGGCGACAAGGGAGAGAGGCATGGCAGAGGTGATGGCCAATCCGGCGGGATCGGGACTGAGGCGGGCAATGCCGCTTCTTCTTCCCGCCTATGTGTGGCTGGTGCTTGCGATTTTCCTGCCGCTTTCGGCCATGGCTTTTTTCAGCCTCATGAGCGACATGCCGTTGACCGGTAAGGACTGGTCGTTCACGCTTCAGAACTACCAGGCCTTCTTCTCGAACGGCATCTATGTCACGCTCCTCGGCGCCTCGCTGCGGCTGGGGCTGGAGGTGACCTTCTGGTGCCTGCTGATCGGCTTTCCCGCAGCTTACGTGCTCGCCAAGGTGCTGAAGGGGCGAAGCCGCGAGGCGGTGTTCCTGCTGGTCATCCTGCCTTTCTGGAGCAACGGGCTGGTGCGCATCTTCTCCTGGGCGATGGTTCTGCGCGAAGGCGGCATTCTCGACACGATGCTCAACGCCGTCCTGCCCTTCAAGATCAATATCGATCTCCTGTATTCCTATCCGGCCGTCATCATCGGGCTCGTGCACTCTTACGTGCCCTATGTCGTGCTGACCTGCTATCTCAGCCTGCAGGCGATCGACGACAGCCTGATCGAGGCGGCGCGGTCGCTCGGCGCCTCGCGGTTCCGGGTGTTGCGGAAGGTCATCCTGCCGCTCTCGGTGCCGGGCATCGTCGCCGGCGCCGTGCTGATCTTCGTGCCCGTCGTCGGCTCCTTCATGGAGCCGCGCATTCTCGGCGGCCGCACCGGAACCTTCTATGGCACCGTCATCGAGGACCAGTTCGTGGCGGTGTTCAACTGGCCGCTGGGGGCCGCACTTTCCTTCATCCTGCTCGCTGTGGTGCTGGTCATTCTGGCCGCCGCCTCGCCCATCATGCGGAGGGCGCAATGAACACTCTGACGCGGACGCTGAACGGTCTCGGCAAGCTCTATGTCGGCCTGTTGCTGCTCTTCCTGTACCTGCCGATCATCATCATGGCGCTGATGTCTTTCAACGCCTCGCCCTTCTACATGCTGCCGATCGAGTGGTCGACGGTGTGGTACTCGACCTTCTTTTCGAACAGCCAGCTGATCGCGGCAACCTGGAACAGCGTCTTCATCGCGGTCATCACCACCATCATCTCGGCCGTCCTCGGCACCTCGGCGTCGCTGGCGCTCTACCGCTACCAGTTCCCCGGAAAATCGGTGCTGCAGGCGGCGCTGTTGCCGCCGATCGCCATCCCGTGGCTGATCACCGGCACGGCGATGCTGATCTTCTTCTTCGGCGTCGGCATCGGCCGCGGGCTGCATGCGATCGTGCTTGGCCATGTGGCGCTGGCGCTGCCCTATGTGATCATCGTCGTCAATGCGCGGCTGAAGACGCTGGCGCCGGAACTGGAGGAAGCGGCCCGCTCGCTCGGCGCCAATCAATGGCAGGTGACGCGGCGGGTGACGCTGCCGTGGATCGCGCCGGGCATCATTGCCGGCGGTCTCTTCGCCTTTGCCGTGTCCTTCGACCAGTTCGTCGTATCCTACTTCCTGGCGACGCCGGGACAATCGACACTGCCCGTCGAAATCTATGCCGCGATCCGCAAGGGTTTCACGCCGGAGATCAATGCGGTTTCGACCATCATCATCGTGCTGTCCATGGCGATCATGCTGATCACGGCACGCTTCTACAAATTCGGAGGAGAGCAATAGTGGCAAGCGTCGAGGTCAGGAATCTCTCTCGCTCATTCGGCAGTCACAAGGCGCTCGACGACGTCTCCGTGCGTTTCGACGACGGCGGCTTCTATGCGCTGCTCGGACCCTCGGGTTCGGGCAAGACAACGCTGCTTCGGATGATCGCGGGCTTCGATTTCCCCAATGCCGGGCGGATCGAGATGGATGGCGAGAGCGTCGAGCGCGTGCCGCTCGAAAAGCGCCAGATCGGCATGATGTTCCAGAACTACGCGCTGTTTCCGAACATGAGCGTCGCCGACAACATCGCCTTCGGCCTCGAAGTGCGCGGTCAGCCGAAAGCCGAAATCCGCGACAAGGTCAGGTCCGCGCTCGACCTCGTCAAGCTCGGCACTTACGGCGAGCGCAAGCCGCACCAGCTTTCCGGCGGCCAGCGCCAGCGCGTGGCGCTTGCCCGCGCCTTCGTCATCAATCCGCGCGTGCTGTTGCTCGACGAACCCCTCGGCGCGCTGGACAAGGCGCTGCGCGTCGACATGCAGGTCGAACTCAAGCGCATCCAGCGCGAAATCGGCATCACCACGATCTTCGTCACCCATGATCAGGAAGAGGCGCTGACCATGGCCGACCGCGTCGGCATCCTGAAGGACGGGCGGCTGGTCGAGGAGGGGGAACCGGAGACGATCTACAATCGCCCGAAAACGCTGTTTGCCGCGACCTTCCTCGGCGAGGCCAATATCCTCGATGGAACCTGGTCGGGGGATGCGCTGGTGCTTGGCGACGGCACCAGAATAGCCGTCGCCGGCGGACCGAGGCAGGCGGCTGCCGGCGCCATGCAATGCGCGGTGCGGCCGGAACGCATGCAACTGGTCGCAGCTGGTACACCAGTGCCCGAAAAAAATGCCGTGTCCGGACGCATCAAGAGCCGGATGTTCTCAGGCGTCAATTCGACCTTTTACATTGAGGCGCTCGGCCGCGAGATCCGCGTCATCGTACCGAATTCGAGCAGCACCCGTCTGGCGGACGGCGACCCGGTGACGGTATCCTGGTCGGCGGAAAGTATGTTTCCCGTGGCCTGATGCCGCTTACGATCACCCCGTCCCCTCGCTCAGCCATGCCGGTAAACGCGGAGGGGCGCTGCCGGTGAGGATGGCCTCGACGCAGTCGACGAGACCCGCCGGCGGTTGGTTTGGACGGCGCAGGGCGGCGTGACCACGCACGACTATGCCGCGATGCAGGTCCTCGCCGAAGGCAAGGGTACTCGCATCGTTTGGACAATCGATTTTCTGCCGATCGCGGCGATGAACGCCGGCATCGCGGCGATCGGCGCGCATCGCGGTTAGCCTGGCACCGACGTTGCGGCCGACCATCATGGCCCCCGTCAGAACTTCAGGCTGAAGTTCGCCTTGACGGATTGGTCGGACATGCCCGATCCGAACTGTCCGCCATAGCTGACGCCGAGGGTGGCGGTCTGCGAGAGCGCGAAGTCGAGACCGGCCTCGACCACGGCCGCGTCGCGCGCGATCGGCACGCCGCCGTTGGAGAACGCATCGCCTCCGGCCGCGAAGCGCATGGTCGACAGCGGCGTGGTGTCGCCGAAGGCGTGACGCCAGCCGAGCGTGCCCCTGGCCGTGACGGTCGCTCCGTTCAGGTCGAAGGTGGTCGAGGCGCGCAGGCCGAGCGTGGTGAACGTCGCATCGGAGGTGCCGCCCTGGCTGGCGAGCGCTGCCGCGCCGCCCTTCTCGGTGAAGCCGTCGGTGTTGACGCTGACATAAGCGAGGTTGGCGAAGGGCTCGAACCGGGCAGGGCCCATGGTCATGCCGTAGCCGAACTCACCGAAGACCTGCGCGGTGCCGGCGTTGTAGTTCGCCTTCAGGCTGTCACTGAGGCCGGGGAACGAGACGCCGCGGCTCGTGGTGACGTCGCTCCAGGTGTAGGCCGCGCCCGACCGGAAGGCGAGCTCGCCCCAGGTCGTGCCGCCATAGAAACCGACATGGTAGTTGTCGCTCCAGCCGGACGAGCGGCGATCCTTCACATCGAAATCGGTGCGGCTGTAGCCGGCGACCGCGCCGAAGCGCCAGGTGTCGAACACCGGAGCATCGGCGCCCATGAAGAAGCCGCCCGTCGAGCGGTTGAGGCGGGCGGCGTTGTTGTCGCCGTCGGTGTGGCCCCAGGAGCCGAAGCCCTGACCCCAGACCGCCAACCCATCGGCGTTCGGCGCGACCGCAACCGGCTTGCCGTCGACATAGGTGACGACGCCGGCCTTCGACGCACCGACGCTATCGAAGGCGGCGCGGATGCGGTCGTTGACGGCGTCGCGCACGAAGCGGCCGTCCTCGAGCATGGCGGTCTTCGCCGAGGCGTGGATCTCGCCGGAGAGCTGGTCGAAGGCTGACTGCGCCTGTGGAGCCGACAGGTTCAGCACCGAGTCGTGGACCGCATTGCCGAGGCCGAGGCTTTCGACGCCGCCGCCGGTCGCGATCTGGTTCCGTGTGATGCCGACGTTCCGGAAGGCGGTCCCGTTCCTCGTCATGGTCAGGTAGACGTTGTTGGCGTCGTAGCTGAGCGACGGATCGAGGAAGGCGAGGTTCGAAGTGACGCCATCGGTGAAGGTGCCGGAGCGCCCGCCGGCGGCCGTCAGGATGGTGTAGGTGGTCGCCGCGGCGTCGTTGCCCGTGCCCGCCAGCACCTTCACCCCACCGCCGTTGATGGTGGCGGCGCCGCTGGCCGCGATCTTGTCGGAAGCGCCAGCGGCATTGACCTCGACCTCGTAGACCGAGCCGGCATTGAAGGTGACGTTGCCGACATTAAGCGTGCCGATGGAGTTGCCGGGCGCGATGGTGCCCGAGACGGTCGTGTCGCCGACTGTTCCGCTGCCCTGCAGCCGGCCGGCCGAGAACACGTCGAGCGTGCCGCCGAGCTTGCCGTTCACCGCAAGGGCGCCGTTCTCGATCGTCGTTGCACCAGCGAAAGCGGAACTGTCGCCGGTCAACTCGGTCTTGCCCAAACCGATCTGGCGCAGGTCGCCAGCACCGCTGATGACGCCGCCGAAGCTGAAATCGTTCGAGCGGTCGAAGGCCAGCACGCCGGCGTTGATAATGTCGCCCGTCACGCTACCTGTGGTGCCGCCATTGCCGAGTTGCAGCATACCGCTGCTGATCTTTGTGCCACCTGTATAGCTGTTGCTTGCGGTCAAGATCAGCGTGCCCGCGCCCGTCTTCACGATCTCGCCGGCACTTGTTCCATCAGAGATAGCGCCGCTCTGCACAACGGTTTGTCCAGCCGCCACGTCGAGGGTCGGATCGCCTGCCACCGCTATCGCATGCGCATAGACGCCTCCCTGTGTGAAGGCGACCGTCGTACCGTTCGAAAGAGAAAGTATTCCGCCGCTTCCGAGGTTGTTGTCTGCGGAAATGCTCAGCGTGCCACCGTTGATCGTCGTGCCGCCGGCATAGGTATTATCTCCGGTGAGGATCGTTGTGCCCGTACCGATCTGCTCGACTTTGCCGCTGCCAGAGATATTGCCGGAGAAACTGACGGTGTCGGAGCGGTTGAAGGCGAGCGCGCCATTGTTGACGACATCACCCACGATGGAGCCGGACACGCTGCCGTTGCCAAGTTGCAGTGTGCCCCCCGTGATCGTCGTGCCGCCCGAATACCTATTGTCGCCGGTGAGGATCAGCGTACCCGCGCCGGCCTTGGTCAACGACGTGCCGTTCCAGCCGGTCGCGGCATTCGCCGCCTGATCGGTGAGCGCTGTGCCGACCGTGAAGCGGTCGGTCGCATCGGTCAGTGTGAAGGTGCCATCGGCCAGATTGTTGTTGGCTGTCCAGCTCAGGCCATAGGTGGCGAGATATTGCAGGTTGTCGGCTGATTTGCGCGTGGACAGGGTGAGATAATCCACCGGCCCGCCAAAGCCGCCGATCACCACCTTGCCGAAGTCGCCATTGATGCCGGAACTGGTATTGATGAGCACCTTGTCGAGCTGGCTTGCGTCGCTGATGCCGCTCAGATTAAAGGCGACGCCGCTGCCGACAGTGAGGCCTTGAGCCTGAAACGATGGGCCGCTTGCGCTGGCCGCGATCGAAAGTGCGGTATTGTCGGCAAAGGTGACGTCCTGTGCGACGTTGAGCGTCGCGGGTGCCTGGATCGAAAGTGCGCCACCCGTCACGGAGACCTTGCCGCCCAGATCGTTCGCACCGCCCGTCGATCCATCGCCGAATTGCAGCGTGCCGCCTGAGACTGTCGTATCGCCGGTATAGGTGTTGGTGCCGCTCAGGACCGTCGTGCCCGTACCGATCTGCTCCACTCCGCCGCTGCCCGAGATATTGCCTGAAAGTGCAAGCGCGTCGGAGCGGTTGAAGGCAAGCGTCCCGTTGTTGACGATATCGCCCATGATCGATCCGGCAGCGCCGCCGTCGCCCAGTTGCAGTGTGCCGTCATTGATCGTCGTTGTACCGCTGAAGGTGTTGGCGCCGGTCAGGATCAGCGTGCCGCTGCCTTGTTTCGTCAGGCTTCCGCTCCCGGTCATGAAACCGGCGAAACTGGTGTCGTGCGCGGTGCCGACCGTCAGCGAATTGGTGCCGAGCGCCACCATGCCGCCGGCGAATGCGCCGGAAAGATCGCCGATGGTCTGACTGCCGCCCGCATTGGAAATGTCGAAGGTCGCGTCGTCGGCCGCAAGCGTGACGCCGCTGCTGCCAGCGATGCTGCCGCCCGCGCCGATCGCCAGCGTGCCGCCCTTGATGGTTGTTGCGCCGGTGTAGGTGTCGGCGCCCGACAGGGTCAGTGTGCGGCCGCCGGTCAGCGTCAGCCCCAGCGTGCCGCCGCCGCTTCCATCGGCGAGCGCGCCGGAGAAAGAGGACGAAGCGCCGAGTGCGGAACCATCGATCGTCAGAACGGCATTGGAAGCCCCGTTGTTGACGATGCTCCCGCTGCCGGCGGTTCCGCTCGCGATGCTGCCGACTGTCGTGCTGTTTCCATTGAGTTTGAGGGTCCCGCCGACGCCACCCAATGCCTTTTCGAAGCTTACCGCCGCCGAGCTTGTGAGAGCGTTGGCTGCCTGCACGTCGAGGGTGCTGGTCTGTTGCAAGTTGACCGTGCCGCCGTTGACGGCGCCGCTGGCAGAAGCATTGAGGACGCTGCTGTTGTAGAAGTATCGTGTTCCGGCGCCAACGGCATTGGTGACCGTAGCATTGAGAGTGCTGTTGGACTGAAAAGTCTGCACCCCGCCGGCGATCGCGTTGGCGGCCTTGGCGTTTAGGATGCTGCTGCCGCCGAACGTCTGAGCGCCGCCGATGATAGCCCGTGCTGCCGTCGCGTTTAGGCTGCTGCTGTTGTTGAATAGTTGTTGCAGTCCGCTGATGCCGTTGCTGGCGGAGACGTTGAGGACGCTGCTCGCGTTGAAAGTCTGAATCCCACCGGTGACGGCGCCACCGGCCGTGACGTTGAGGGTGCTGGTATCGTTGAACGTCAGGGATCCGCCGTTAATGGTACCCGCGTTGTTGAGTGTGGCGCCGTTGCTGAAGGTGCCCGAATTGCTGAAGCTCACGCCGCTGTGGAGGGCGAGCGTCGCGGCGTCGGCGCTGACATTGCCAGTCCCGAGCGCTCCGGTGGCGGCGGCTTCCAGTGTGCCGCTGCTGATCGTGGTGCCGCCGGTATAGATATTGGCTCCAGCGAGCGTGAGCGTGCCGGCGCCGTTTTGAATGACCGAACCCGTGCCGGAGATGACATTCGCCAGTGTCTGGTGATCGGTCTGGGTGAAGGCGAGCGTGGTGCCGGCGCCATTCACCTGAATATCGCCGTCTAGCGACCACGTCGTGCCGGTCAGTTGCAAACTGTTCGTGCCGCCCGTGAATACGAGTGAGGCAGCCTGAGCGCCGCTCCCGCCGTCGGCAAAGCCGCCGGCGATGGTGCCGGCATTGATGATGGTTACGTCATGGCCGCGCACGCCAACGCCACCCGCGCCGGGTGCCGAGCCTGCCGCGCCATTGCCGCCCTGTACGATGCCGGTGGCGAGGTTTTGGAGCGCGATGCCGCTGAAGACGGTTGGGGAGATCGAGCCGCCGCTCACCGTGCCGCCGCCACCGATCCCGCCGCCGCCACCACCGCCATTTCCGATGCCATCGCCGCCGTCGCCTCCGGCGCCGATGCCACCACCCCCGCCACCGTTGCCGCCAAGGATCGAGCCGGCATTGCCGCTGACGGTGATATAGCCGTTGACCGTACCGCCGCCGGCCATGCTGCCACCGCCGCCGCCGATGCCGGCACCGCCGCCGCCACCGCCGGCGGCGCCGATGCTGCCGTTACCGCCCTGGATCGAGCCGGCATTGCCGATGATTTTGATGTTGGCGTCGACCGCGCCGCCACTGCCGCCCACGTCGATGCCGCCGCCGCCGCCCGCGCCGCCGCCTCCGCCGCCGATGCCCGCGCCGCCGCCGCTGCCGCTGAAGCCGCCGGTGCCACCGCCGTTGCCGCCCAGGATTGTCATGCTGGAATCGACGGTGATGCCGATCACGGTGCTGATGCTCCCGCCGGCTTCACCGGGGTTATTGTTGCTGCCGCCGCCGCCTCCCGCTCCGCCGTAGCCCGCGCCCCCACCGCCACCGCCACCGCCACCACCGCCGCCGTTGCCGCCGAGGCCGCCGCTGCCGTCGCCGCTGCCGCCTCCGCCGGCACCACCGACACTGGTGCCTGCTGCACCATTGCCGCCAGCGGCACCGTGGGACGTGCCGGCATCGCCACCCGCGCCGCCGGCGAGAGAGCCACTGGCGCCTTTGCCGCCTGCCATTGCAGGCGAAATCCCCATTGCCGTCATGGCCGGCGCAACGAGCGCGGTCGCGCACAGCAGATAAACGAGTGTGCTTCGTGCCGGGATGAAGTTGGTGCGGGCGATCCCCTGGCGGAAATTTAAAGGCGGGACATCGTTGAGCCTGCTTGCTCCGCATCGCGGCGAAGACGGCATATCGAGCGCGCGTTTGCTGTGCCGGAAAGCCGGATTGCTCGTGATTGAAAAGAAGCCGCGTCCCATAATCTTACCTCGGGTCGCGCGGACTCGCTCAACTCGACTTCAAGGCAGACCCTGGTCGTCCTCACCACGCGTATCGGATCGAAATTACATTTCGGCTACGATTCAGGCACTGGCCGCATTTCTCAATCTCTTAACCGCATGTCTCATATTGATTGGGCCGGGACATCCAACCCGTTTCGGGCGCTCTCAAAATCGTCGCGCGCTCTTGAGCACGAATCGGCAATATGCAAGTCTCACGCAGCCAGATGCCGCGCCTCGATTTAGATTGGTTTACTTGGGGTTGCGCCGATATTTGCCTCACCGGGAGACGATGAGCGACCACGTCCAGAAATTGACCTACGACATCTCTTCCACCGCGACCCCGCATGCGGTCGAACAGTGGCGGGAGAATCTGTCGCAGGTTGTCGAGACCCGGATTTCCAAGGAGGAGCGGCCTGAATTTCATGCGAGATTGCGCGCGAGCTTTGCTGGCCACGCGCTGTTCATGGAGACGCAAAGCTGCTCTCAGATCATGGAACGGTCGCCAAGCCTGATCCGGGCTAACGAGTTCGACCATATTTCCATCTGCGTCGTGCAGTCCGGTGAGCATCGCGCCGATCACAACGGGGTATCCGTCGCCCTGAAGCCCGGCGACGTCCTGCTCACGCATCACGCTCGACCCAGCATAGGGACGTACTCAGCCTTCAAGTGTCTCCGGCTTCATCTGCCGCGGTCCATGGCGCCTCCATTCCTGCGTGATCGCGACGTGAACGGCGTCGTTTTGAAAGGGGCGCTCGCAAGCACCAGACTGCTTACGCGGCACATCGGGGACGTATGGGATTCTCTTTCCGACCTGGCGCCGAGCGAGGTTGCAGCGTCGGTGGAGGCCGCCTTTCTCATGGTCGCAGGAAACCTTCATGCCAATATCGCGCTTGAGCCGGATCATTGCGCGGCCGTGAGGCGCACCGTCAAGCGCGCGATTCAATCGTTCATTGATGAACGGCTCGACGATCCCAGGCTCGGGCCGGATGCGATCTGCGCTTCCTTCCACATCTCAAGAGCCAAGCTCTACCGACTGTTCGAGGCGGAAGGGGGCATTGCCTCTCACATCCGGGCATCCCGGCTCGATCGTTGTTGGGACCGGCTCAGGATCCGCGGACGCGAGGCAGGATCAATCGCTAGCCTCGCCTATTCCAGCGGGTTCAATAGCGATGTGAGTTTTACACGGGCTTTTCGCCGGAGGTTCGGAGCCAGCCCGCGCGAGGTTCGGGATTCCGCTGTTCCCTCTCGACATTGGCACCCCGGCAACGAAGCTACACTATCTCCGGAAGCGCGCATTATGGGTTGGTATCGATCCTTGGGGACCGCTCCTTCGTTTAGCACGACTTTGGCAGATTTTTAGGTTAACTGCCATTTTGGGGTTTCCCGGTTAGGTTTTGCGTGATCCATGGGTGGTCGATGGCGGGGCTCGCGGTCGCGCGTGTTTCGAAGGGGGAACGAGCATGGGCAAGCCGGCCATTGTTATTGTGCCCTACGACCCGGCCTGGCCCGGTATTTTCGCGCGGCTCAGGGACGAAATCGTCGCGGTCCTGGGGACGACGGCGCTGCGCGTCGAGCATGTCGGCAGCACGTCGGTCCTTGGTCTGGCGGCAAAACCTGTCATCGATATCGATGCGGTGATCGCCGCGGAAGCCGATCTTCCCGAGGCGATCCGAAAGCTGGCGGCTGTAGGATATGCTTACGAGGGAGAGCGCGGAATTGCCAGGCGGCACGCCTTCGCGCAGCCCGACGGGCTGCCGGTGCATCATCTCTATGTGTGCGACGAGCGCAGTCCGGAATTGCGGCGGCATCTCGCGTTCCGTGATTATCTTCGGGCAAACCCGACTGAAGCCGCGACATATGGCGCGTTGAAGAAGCGCCTTGCCGCGCAATTCGGCAGCGACCGGGACGGCTACACCGACGCCAAGTCGGATTTCATCGCCGGGGTGCTGGCAAAATCGCCGCCAACGTCATGACGTCCGCACCTCCCAATGGCTGCCGTTCCCGCGATTTAGACCAGCAGGCGGAGTTGATCTGGCTCCGATCACCGATCCTCCTCAAGGGACGAGATCGTCACGCCGATCAACCGGATTCCTTTCCGGGTCGGGAACAGCGGCTCCAGTAAGCTTCGCGCGACGCTCTCCACCTCGGATGCCGCGCCAAACGTCTTGCCCACGGTCCGGCTGCGCGTGATCTGCTGGCAGTCGGCGTACTTCCCTTTCAGCGTCACCGTCCGGCCATGGAGACCCCTGCGTCTCGCAATGCTTCCAGACCTTTTCGACAAGCGGTGCGACTTCGGCCCGCGCTGCCTCAAGGTCGAAAATATCGATGTCAATGGCGTCCTCGGCGACCACCGATTTTCGAGGGTATAGCGCTGGTTTCCCGCCAAACAACGCCGCTTTTATTATCTAAAAGCAGAGTAGCAGTTGATTCCATTAGATTTTTTCCGGATTCTTCGCGCACTGAGGGAGGCGGGCGTGACGGAAGAAGTCCTGGTGGTTTTGACGCGGATCACAACGGTTTCGGATATGACCCGAGCGTTCTCAGACGAAGATGAGTGTCGACGGCTGCTCGAGGCGCTGGTCTGGCCGCGGGGGAGGATTTGTCCGGCCTGTGGCTACAAGCGGTCGACCCGAATCCCGGGACGTGATCGAGGCAAGATAAAACGGCCAGGCCTTTGTCAATGTTCGAATGGAGCGCGTCACCACCAGTTCACGGTGACGACACCGACGCCGCTGCATTCGACAAAGTTGCCTTTGCGACTGTGGCTTCAGGGGCTGTGGCTCATCCTGCAATCGGACAAGGGGCTCTCCAGCGTACGGCTGGCGGAGGCTTTGGGTATCAGCCAGCAGACTGCCTAGCGGATGGGGCATGCCTTGCGCCTGCTGATGACCAACGAGCGGCCGATGGAGGGTACCGTCGAAATCGACGAGATGTATTTGGGGGGCGTCCACGCAAGCCGCCCGGCGATCAGGGGCCAAGTCCCGGTCGTGGGCGCCGAGGCCAGCCGAACACGACGAAAATGCCTGTTCTGGCCCTGTTTGAGCGGCCGCGGGATCATGATATCGGCACACCATCCGGATCGGTGAAGGCTGTCGTGGTTGATGGGGCATCGGTGGCAGAGACGGCTCGCATCATGGAATACGCTGTCTCGCCCGATATCCATCTGATGAGCGACGCGTGGCCGGTCTTCGGGGTCATGGGCGGCTGCTTCGCCGCCCATGACAGCGCCAAGCACGCCGATCGTGAGTTCGTGCGCGGCATCGTTCATGTGAACTCGGCCGAGGGCTTCAATGCCCGCGTGCGCCGAACGGTGGCTGGCGTATTCCATCACATCAGCCCGCGCCATGCCGACCTCTACTTCACCGAGATCGGGTTCCGATGGTCACAGCGCGTCATCGCGGAGCGCGTGGTGCGCAGGACCCGGAAGGGCCGCGAAATCGTTCGAACTCTATGGAAGAGGATCCCTCCGGCCAGCCAACTCATCACACTCTTCGCTGGTGCCGTCGGCCGTCAGCTGCGTAGAACCAGGGAGGGCTCCATCGTCATCAAATCGACAGTTGCTGCTTTTGGGTGATAAAAGCGGCGTTGTTTAGCGGGAAACCAGCGCCATGCCCTCTATTGACGGATGCGGCCTACCTACGCTTCTTCGAGCAGCGCGTCCGTCTCTTCGCGATCAGTATTGCGGGGAGTGATCAAGTAGGTAAGATCGAATCCTTGGCGGCCGGCTTCACTCAGGCATTCGTCCAGCGTTTCTCTGATCACATGAGGCGCTCGGGCGAGAACCCATAGATACTTCTGGTCAGGGGTTCCTACGAGGGCGATACGATAGTCAGGGTCGATCTTCAGAACCCAGTAATCGGCGTCGGTAAAGGGTAGCCACCGCACGAATTCCGGCAGAAAGGTCACCTTCAGTCGAGATTTGGCATCATCGACAGGCCCTTCTTCCCCGATCGCCTGCGAGGGTTTTCCGGTTTCGTCGAAGCACCGATTGTCGATGCGGACCGTACCGTCCTCATTAAGCGAATAATTCGCGGTAATGTCGGTTGCTGTTTCATCTTCCGACTTCATTGGCAAGCGACAAATCTCATACCAGCGGCCCAGAAAGCGGCTGATATCGAGGGAAGGGACGGCGGTTACATCGGTCATACAAGGTCGCTCCGTTGCGCAGACTAACGGCGACTGTCCGTTCCGATCATCGCGCTGTCGCAGCTCTCCCGTGAAGTTGAGAAGCGGGACGACAAGCGGCCGCAGCTTGCCGACCTTCGGGAGTTGGGCTCGATCGAGCAGGATGCGGATGTGGTGCTGTTCGTCTATCGCGACGAATATTGCCTGACCGGCAAGGAGCCGCCTGCAGGCACGCAGGAATACCTCCAGTGAGAGGCGAACATTGTGCGGGCGCGGGGCAAGGCCGAAGTGATCATCGCGAAACAGCGCCACGGACGCACCGGCGCCGTCGAACTGGGTTTTCAGGGCGAGTTCACGCGCTTCTTCGATCTGACGGAAAGCGATCGATTTTCAATCAATACGACCCAATCCACTCGAGGCTTCGGTTAAGCCGGTATGTCGCTCATCAAAAGCGGATGATCTTTTCGATTTCAGCGTCAATCGCGGCAATGCCACGCTCCAACCTGGAGCGATCGGCGGCGGAAGCGATGGCTATTTCTCGTTTGAGACGATCACTCTTCTTTCGGAGTTCTTCTGCCGCGTTCTTTTTAGCTTTGAATTCCGGATCGTTTGTCGGCTCGGAGAGCTTCATATTCCCTATTCTCCTGTATTGAATGAGGGACATTCTCAGATGCCGATATCGCCTCCAACTTCTAAGCAGGTGTAGTAGAATGTCATGATAAGTGTCGCCTCTCGCAATCCGAGCGCTATATGTATTTGAAATACAATATTTTTTTGGAGGTTGTGGATACGAGTTCGCTGTGGAAGCTCGTTCATGACATGAGCGATAGAGGCGGGTTCTATGTGATCAACCGTGCTGCTTGCTCAAGCTGCCGTTCTGCGTCGTTGTAGTGGCGCGCGGCTTGTTGTACGGACTTGTGCTGCGATTGCTGCATCGCATCGGGAAGTGGAATGCCTCGTCGGACGGACTCGGTGAGATAGCCGGAATGCAGGCCGTGGGCGGAAAATGCCGAAGGATCTTGGCCCCCTTGGGCAATACGGCGTTTCAGAATCAGATTGACGGCTTGCGGGGTCAGCGCCCGGCGCTCGACATTGCCCCAGCGATTGATGCGGCGGAAGACCGTGCCATCGGTGATGCCCGCAGAATCGAGCCATCCGTACAGCGCTGCTGACCTGAGCCCCAAGTTTCCTCCGGGATTTCGGAGAGTCTTTGGTTTTCAATCTGGCTGATGATGTCCCGGGGCGTGGTGTAGCTCCAGCGATTACGGTGCCTTCCGGCTTAGGCCGGGAACGGATCAGCTTGCCGCAGCAGGCAGGCTGATGAGCGGATCATCGCTCATTGCGGCGAT